>Ga0315274_10000771_pt1 | contig 49630 bp, 37 predicted proteins | sample YL17G02_20_MG_FD_203700 | JGI IMG/M metagenome (GOLD analysis project Ga0315274, IMG submission 203700) | Sediment microbial communities from Yellowstone Lake, YNP, Wyoming, USA - YL17G02_20 | ecosystem: Environmental > Aquatic > Freshwater > Lake > Sediment | place: USA: Wyoming | collected... | reverse complement strand
CCCTTCCTGAGGCTTTCGATGAGCTTGCGGATGAGCTTATGTTCGGAAGTGGCTGACTTGCCGTAAACGAAGCGCAGGGGCGCGCGGCTGATCAGGTCGAACAGGCAGCAGAGTTCGACGGCAATCGGACCCAATCCTTGCTGGCCCTTGTGCCCGCCGAAGGCCTTCCAGAGAGATTTGGATTCCGGCAAGGTGAGGGTGGTTTTATCGGCAGCCAGGAGCCGCAGGCCATGCCAGCGGTTGCGCTCGGCCTTGCAGGCTGCCTGCAGCTTCGACACCAACGCCCCATACAACCAAGTCAGGGCGTCGAGGGGAAAAATGAGCCCGGGCCTTGCAGAACGCGGCCACGGAAATTGACCAGCGGATGGCAAGCTGTGCGGTGGCCAGGCGCAGGATCTCGTAAAGGCTCAATCGCTGCGTATCCAAAGAAACCGCCAGCATCAACCACAGGGTCTCCAAAGTTCCCAGCTTGCGGCGGCGGCGCCACTCTTTTTTCTGACGTCTCCGTTCTTCAAGCATAGCCACAAGAGTGGAATCGACCCAGTGGGCGAGCTGCTGCAGATCAGGTCTTGGCATGCTTATCCTCCTCGGAATCAATAAGGGCGAAGGTGGCGGGAGCGGTCTGGCGCAGGAGAATGCGGCTGCGCGCTTTCTTGGCTAAGGCGCTTGACAATGTATCTCGATCGGCAAGACGTCCGAAGCGTTGCTGTAGCAGTCGGGCGAGGTCGTTAACGTGCAGGGGTTTCCCCTCGTCAGTCAGTATTTGAACGGAAAGATCGACAAGCGACTGACGCCTTCTTCCTCGCCGTGTTGGCGCCACGGCCTCGGCTTCGGATTTCCCCTGGAGCTGTCTGACAGCACGCAACTGATAATCCAGCTGAAGTTCAAGAACCTGTAGCAACACCTCTTTGACATCTTCCTTGTCCATGGTGGAAATCTCCTATAGGCTCTTGGAGCCTGCGAAAATAAGTAAATGCTAAGTATAACTTTATAATACACTGACCTATTGCTGTCAAGAAAAATCGCGTAAATGCAGAAAGGAAAGACATTAAAGGAGAATGGTAAAACGAAGAGGATGACTTAGATTGCTTGTAAGTGTTTTTATATCAGAAATTTATAGCTAAGTTAATGGCATTAGGTCGGACCACGCGAAGTTACTCTTCAATAAGAAGATAACCAGCATAGCTAAGGATTGAAGAGGCCTTGCACGCACATTTTAGCCGCTTTTTCTGTTTCTATGCCAAATCCCTTTCTGAGGAACACGCAGGCTGGAACCTTACGCTCAAAAAAAGGCCTGATAATCTTGCTGCACGCCCTCCTTTATAAGGAGCGATCAAATCTAAGCTTCATAGCGGTGACATTTAACGTGGTCCGACCCCCTAAATCCTGCAGCGTTCGACAACGACAAGGACCTGGAAGAATATACCTATTGCGTGGCCGGCTGCGTCGGGGAGTTCTGGACGATGACGTGCCGCGCCCATCTATTCCCCAAGGCGGAGCTGGACGACACGCTTCTTCTTGCCGACGCCATCCGCTTTGGCAAAGGCCTGCAGCTAGTAAACATTCTGCGCGACCTGCCGAGGGACTTGCGCCAGGGCCGCTGCTACGTGCCCCGTACCCGATTGGCAGAACATGGCCTGGAGCCGGATGCCCTGCTGGAGGCGAGTGAAATGGGCCGATTTCGTCCGCTCTATGCAAGCTATCTCGAGAAGGCCCGGGAGCTTCTCGCCGCAGGTTGGGCCTATACGAACGCCCTGCCCCGCAGTCAGGTACGCGTGCGCCTGGCTTGCGCCTGGCCGATCCTGATCGGCATGAAGACGCTGGCACGGCTGCGAGCCGGCAACGTGCTCGACGACCGGCGGCGGATCAAAATCAGCCGCGGGGAAGTCCGCCGGCTGGTGCTGCGTTCCGTTCTCTGCTATCCCAATCCTCGAGCCTGGGACCGCCTTTTCGCTCAAGCCGGCGCCGATCCGCGCTATTGGCCGCTGTAATGATCGATCATGCAATGGTACGGTTTCCGCTTGATAACACAATATTACGGTATATACTATAAATGTGCGATTCGAGTGGGATGATGAGAAAGCTCGATTCAATGCTGACAAACACAGGATTACCTTCCATCAGGCGATTACCGCTTTCGACGACCCGTTTGCCTTGATCGCTCCGGACGAAAAGCACTCTACCGCGGCAGAAATCCGGGAGTGGCTGATCGGTGAATCGGATGACGGCGTGCTCGTAGTAGTTTTTACAAAACGGGAAAGAGGTCGGGTGTATCGCATTATCAGCGCTCGGCGAGCTAGCAGACGCGAAAAGAGGCGTTATGAAGAATTCAAGAGAATTTCCCTTTGAGAGGGCGAGACGGCTCACCAACCGGGAATTGGCCGCCGCGCGCAAAGCGATTGAGGAAAAAAACGGTGTCCCGCGTCCTTCCCGCGGCCGGCCGGCCAAACCGGAAGTGGACAAATACCTGCCCACATCCATTCGGCTGCACCCCAAAGTGATAGCCTGGGCGCGGAAAGAGGCTAGGAAACGAGGTGTCGGCTATCAGACCATCATTAATGAGGTCTTGCTCGAAAAAACGGGCTAGCATGGGCCCTTTGCCTCCCGCAAAGTTCTCACCTCGATGACTGGCGGCGGATCAGAATCAGCCGCGGGGAAGTCCGCCGGCTGATGCTGCGTTCCCTGCTCTGCTATCCCAGCCCTCGAGCCTGGGACCGCCTTTTCGCTCAAGCCGGCGCCGATCCCCGCTACTGGCCGCTGTAATAATCGATCATGCGCGCGATCGCCTTCCGGCAAACAAGACAGAACTCCTCTCTCGCGTTGGAAAACATCAGGCAATTCATCATCGGACGATAGAGGCCTTTGGCGGCGTAACCGGCGCCTTCGAAGACACCCACCTTGTCCTCCAGGTTGGCGTACTGCCGGCGAATCGCCGATATCTTGGCCTCGATCTCCTTCGCCTTTGCCTGATACTTGTCCGTGATCGCCTTGAGCTCGGCCTCGGAGGCCTTGTTCTGCTTTGCCTGCTCCGTCTCCTTCCTCATGTTCTGGTTGCTTTGAGACCGTTGCGCCTGAAGGCTTTCGATCTGGTCCTTTCCGTACTCCGTCGGGGCCCCAATGCCGGCAGAGAGGAGCTCTTGCCATTTTACGTGCGTCGGATCGAGCAGCGCCGTGATGTTCGGCTCCAGAGGCTCGACGCCTTTGGGGTAGAAATCATTGTAGGCAACTTCGGAGGTATAGTATTCATCCGCGAGCCCCGCAAACGCATGTCCAAACTCGTGGATGAAAACCTTGAAGCTCGTAGCATAGTCAACCGTCGTGATGCAAAAGTCATTATAGATTCCGCCGCCTCCGTAGCGCCTGCTGTTCACCAGAATGACGAGAGCATCATAGGGCGCCTGCGCGGCAATCGCGCGGAGGAGATGGTTCTCCTCGGTCAATAAGTACCGGTCCGTGCCGAAAGCGTTGAAAGAGGAGTTGAGAATGGTCTTCTTGAAAACACCCTGTCGCGGTTCATCCATCGCACTCTCGGGAGACGGCCGCATGACACCATAAATGTTGAACTTGCCCTTGCGGCTCTTGTATGGCTCGATGGTGAAAAGATAATTGGCGAAGCGGTCGACGTCCGACTTGAACTTGTCTTTCTCGGCCGCAGTGTATCCCTCGGCCACGAAAGCCAGGTCCACGCATTTGTGCGGATCGCCGCTTTTCACGGCCTCATAGATAAAATCCTGGGCGTTGACGGTCTCTTTGATGACCTCGACATCGGAGCGATCGATCTTGGCATCGAATAGCGGATGGAGCAGGTTCTTCTTGTCTCTCGTTTCGATGACCAGAAGGACAGGGCGCTTGGGAAAGGGCACGCGAATCGAACGCTGGAACGTGCGCTTGACGCCGTTGAGCGCCGGCGCGGTCGTCCTGTACTCCTCAAACATGCAGTTGAAACCGCGCCAGTAGACCAAGCGGTTCGACGCCAGATCATACACCTTGACCGCGTACGCTCCGTTATTGAAGGGATCGAAGGGGTTGCCGGGATTCTCGGGCCAGATCCCTTCCTGATAGATCTTGTCGAGCGTGATGATCTCATCCTTTGCGTCGCCGGTTTGGTACAGATCGACCCGCATGGCCCTGTCGATGAAGTAATCATCAAACGCGGGTTGCCCCTGACCAAAAGGTGCCAGAGAGCCGAGTAATATCAGGGCAGAAGCCAGAAAAGACTTCATGGGTTATCCTTGAAACGATCCGCATATTTCAGAGGCTGTCCGGACCTCCATGGGTGATACTCGTTGCAAAAGTCGATGCGTTCGCCGACCGGAGGATGGCTGGAACGCCACAGTTTGTACAGGAGGCCCGGCCGGGGCACGGCAAGGTTTTCCTGCTGCAGCTTGATGAATGCCGTCGCCGCATCGTGGTTGTCTCTTGTGATTTCCAAAGCAAACCGGTCCGCTTCGTGCTCCTGATAGCGGCTGAAGGCAAGTGAAATCGGCGAGATGACGAAGGAAAAGATGCCCACCAGAAGCAGAAGAAGCGGAAGAGACGCGACGTCCGAAAGCTGCTCAAAACCGAACCGACGTTTGTACCTCGCAATCAATCCGTTGGCTAGCTTGTAAGCAAGGTAGAGAGCGATCAGGATCAGGAAGAATGAGAAAATGATTCCCGTGATGATATGGTGGAGCACGTAGTGGCCCATCTCGTGCCCGACAACCACCAGCAGCTCCTTGTCGTTCAGCTTGGCAAGAATCGTATCCCAGAGCACGATCCGCTTGGTTTGTAGAAATCCCGTCACATAGGCATCCACGGCGCTGGTGTCCACGCTCTTGTTTACCTCGTACACCCGGCTCCCTTCGACGCCGGCGCGTTCCGCAAGAGCCAGAATCTTTGACTCGAGTGCTTTGTCCTTCATCGGCCCAAAGTCATTAAATAATGGATCGATCCAGATGGGAGCAATCAGCATGACAAACATCATAAAGGGCACCGTGAGCAAAGCAGTATACAGCCACCACCGCCGCGGGCTTTTTTTCAGCAGCATATAGGGAACCCACAGAAACAAGAAGCCGCCGACGATGCCGACAGCCAGGCTCTTCAGCGCATCGCCCAGCCATTTTGCCAGCGTCTGATTTGACAAGCCGTAGGCGTGCTCGCGGACAAAGCCTTCATAGTAAGAAAGCGGCAGATCGATGATGAAGTTGAGGATCAGAAAAATGACGAAGTAAATTCCGATCACAAAGAACCATTTTCGCCCCAGTTTTTGAGCCCAGGTGCGGATTCGGGCGGAAAATCCGGTAAAAAGAAACAGGGCAGGTATCAGCAGTCCCCAGACGAGATCCACAACCCAGAGCACGTTGCCGCTTCGGTAGTAGGAGAGGGCTTTGTCGCTCGGAGGCGGGACGGGAACCGGAGTCTCCTCTTCCGGCGCCGCGGGTTTCCCTTGATCGCCTGCAACAGTGCCGGATTGCGGGGGCCCTTGGGGCGGCTTCTCCAGAGCTGAAGCGCCGATGGCAAGCAACGCGACGGATGCGATCAGAAGCAGCGGTCGAGTCATGATGTATGTCTCCCCTGGATTTTGTTGCCGAACGTGGCGTCGAAGTGCCGTCCTATATTGTAATCCCATTCGACAGTCTATCCTAACCCGGACGAGCCGGAACCAAAGTAGGATGGTGCCGCCGGGTGTTTATGCCACTGCCGGAGTGCTATCAGCGGTCAGCAATCAGCTTCCAGCTTGTTGGGGTCTTGGTGGTCTCCTCAGCGCGCCGCTTTGCGCAGCGCTTCGATGCGAGGCGCGCGGCTCTTTGGGCTGTCGAGGCTGAATGAACGGGCATCGCCCAGCTCGGAGTGAATGAAGCGCTCGGTTCGCGTCACCACTTTCTCGAGTTCCCGATTCCTGGGGATGAACGACATCCACACAATCGATTCTGTGGTCACGTCGTACTCCCAAAGGCCGATGAGGCGGCCGCGATCAAGGATTGCGTGACTGGAAAGATCCATCAGACCTTTTTCGCAGAAGAAGCTTCGATTCATGTCCTCCGGCGCGAGTAACCCCTCGACATCCCGGCGCAGATGGCTGACGCCGTCGAGGCTGCTGACCAGCACGTACTGCGGCCGCTTGGGAACTATGAAGGCCAGAAAATCGGCGCGGGCTTCGGGAAGCATGAGGCGTTCCTCTCTGCTCTCCAGCGGGACCAGTCCCAGCGGCTCCACAGCAGCCCTGGCAGCTTTCACGCCGAGGCCGGAGAACCATTGAAACTCCTCGAGCGTGGCCGGCCCGATCCAGGTGAAAAAGCGGCGTGCAAGTTCGGTGCAGGCTTCTTCACCCGATAGTTTGAACCGGTCCAGGGGATTCGGCCGCCACAATGCATACCGATAGCGTTGCTGGTCGAGGCGGCCGTTGGCAGGAACGCGGCGAATCTCACCCGCGGACTGGAGCCTGGCAAGCGCCACCGGCATGGTAGTGGTCAATCCTTTCTTTTTTCCTTGCTCCCCGAGGTTTCGGACCGCACCACCTATGGCTTCGCGCAACCCCTCGGGATCCACCGGCCCCTTCGCCAGAGCTTTTAGAACGGCCGAACAGAGCTTCTCGATTTCTGCGCCTGTCACACCGAGCTTCTGAGCTGTTCTCCCCTCATTGGAAAACCCTTGTCCTACTTTCAAGGCCAGACCGAAATCGGCGGCAGGGACAACGTAGGTGCACCCTCGGGCACTAGGCAGTTCATGTATTTCAAGCCGCGCAACGGCGTCGTCCGCTGCTTGCCGCCCGATCCCGGCTCGTGCGAAAAGCGTCAAATACGGGCCGACGCCGCCCACGGAGCGCGCCCACCCGGTCTGCTCCAGGACTTCGGCCGCCGACATGCCGGTAAGTCTGCCATCCAGACCCTGCCAGTGAGACCACCAGGCTCGCAATTTCGTTTCGTCCATAGCCTGACGATACCAGAAAAACTCCTAAAATCGCTCAATAGACTAGGCAAGGGCTGCGCCCTTGATATCCCGCCAAAAAGCGGTGGGATATGAGAAGCCAGAAGTCAGGAGCCAGAAGCCAGAATGGCTCTCGCATATGCATTCAACGGGCGACTGACTTCCTCCAATGAGTTCATCAGCGGATCCGTCTGACCGTAGCCCAAATCCTGCGCCAGGATTAGGTAATAACGACTTTCCTTGAGCGAACTCTCAGCAATATTCATCAAGCGGGCTTTGTCGGTTTTACCGCAGCGGGTCAACCCTTCCGCAATGTTGGCGGGAATGGAAACGACAGCTCGTCTCATTTGCTGCGCCGGACCGTATATTTCGCTTTTCGGGAATGCCGAGGTGAATCGATACACGGCAAGCACAAACTCGTGTGCTTTGCGCCACACCATCAGATCTCGAAAGGTCCTCGCCTTTGCTCGCTCTGTTTGCATGACATCACCTCCGGAAAGCAGCATGGGCGGCGCTTGTGAAAATTCTGGCTTCTGGCTCCTGGCTTCTTGCTTCTAACGAGAACAAAATTCACGTAACGCCACGCATAACGGTCAAAAGCATTTTTCGCATGTTTCGTGGTTGCACCCTTCAGACCAGCCCGGAGTAAAATAGGCTCGGCACGCGTATGGCACCCAAAGCTTCTCTTTATCAACGAATACCACGAACCGCAATTGCATTCAGGGCGGAGTTTCTCGACTTCGGGCGGGGCATCCGTGTCGGCCATCTCGAAGACAACGAGCGGATCACGCGCATCCTTAAGCTGGAACTGGAATGTCGCTATCGGCAGCCGTTCGTCACCGAGCGGTGGGGGAGAGGTGTCTACTGGCAATGGATCGGCTATCTCCCGAAGGCAAACCGCACAGCCAAGCCGATCTCAGCATCCGTCAGCTTTGGCTGTTCCAAGTTCTTTCTGTCGGTGGACACAGATGACCGGTTTTTCGAGTGCGGACTGCAGATCGAGCGTGGATTCCTTCATGCACCGCCCGAGTACCGCAATTGCGAACTCCAATCCGATTGGGACTGGCACCGCCTGCTCGAATCACTCAAACGCCGCAGCCTGATGGAGAGCGAGATCCGCCGCCTTGTGCGCCGGGAAGGCTTCAGGCTCCATGCCGGCAGCTGGGAGGGAACCTCGGGAGATTTCGGCAGAACAGATCTCCCGGATGTTCGCGAACTCCGCCGCTTTCTGCAAGCCGCTCCTGGAAACCACTGGGCGGGTTTTCAACTCTACTACCCCATGCCCGAATCGGAAGTGCGCAGCACGACCGGACTCGACCTGATAGAGTCTATGTTGGCCATTTTCGACGAAGTTACCCCCGCCATGAACCTGTGCATGCAGATCCAACTCCACAATGCACCTAGCAGACTCTGACCGCACGAACCATAAAAGCCTCGAAGATCTCAAAAAATTAATCTATAAATTCACTTCATGGGCAAGCGCAAGCGGCTTCAAAAGACGCAGAAACCAAAAGTCGGCAGACCTCGCAAGGAGCTCTGGGTGTGGGTAGCTCTAGGCGTCATCTTGATTTTCTTTGCCGCCATCCGCATCCGATTCCTCTCCATTCCTCTCGAGCGTGACGAAGGCGAGTATGCCTACGCCGGCCAGCTGATCCTCCAGGGGATTCCGCCGTATCAACTGGCTTACAACATGAAAATGCCGGGGATTTATTACGCGTATGCGCTCGTTATGGCCGTCTTCGGGCAAAGCATCGTGGGAATACACCTCGGCCTTCTGCTTGTCAACGCCGGTGCCATCGCCCTCGTGTTCTTTGTGGGCAGGAGGCTGTTCGATTCGACTGTCGGCCTGGCAGCCGCAGCCGCCTATGGTCTCCTGACGATCAACCAGTGGATCTTCGGCCCCCAGGCCCATGCCACGCATTTCGTCGTCCTGGCGGCACTGGGTGGAACACTCTTCCTGCTTAAAGCCCTGGAGTCGCGCCGTCCGTCGCATGTCTTCTGGAGCGGATTACTGCTGGGTATTGGATTCACTATGAAGCAGGCGGGGATTTTTTTTATCGCCTTCGCCATCCTATACCTCGCCTGGAACGACCTGCGCAAGCGCCCGATCCGCCCGGCCTGGTTTCTTGGGCGTGCATCCCTTCTCGCCGGCGGTGCGGCCATGCCGTTTTTGCTGATCTGCTCGGTTCTCTATGCGAAGGGAGTCTTCAGCAGGTTTTGGTTTTGGGCCGTCAGCTATGCCACACAATACGTCTCAGAGATCCCACTGAGCGTAGGTGTCAACACGTTCCTCAATAATACAAAGGCGATGCTCATCCCAAGCTACCTGCTTTGGATCTTCGCGGGTCTGGGACTCATACTCCTGTGGCTGGACGTCAAATCGCGTCCGCGAGGTGTTTTTATCACAGGTTTTTTCCTCTTCACATTTCTCTCGATTTGTCCAGGGCTCTATTTCCGCCAGCATTATTATGTCACCTGGATGCCTGCCCTGGCGCTCCTGATTGGGGTGGCGGTCGGGGCGGGCCGGAATCTGCTTCGTCTGGCTCCGGCGCTTCGAAGCCTGTCGTTTGTTCCCGGAGCCGGCTTCATCATCGCCATGTTTATTACGATGAACGCCCAGGCAGACTTCCTGTTTTCGGTCCCCGTCGACTGGGCAAGCCATATGATGTACGGCGGTAGCCCGTGGACGGAAACCAAGGAGATCGCTCAACATATCAAGCAACGGACCACGCCGGCCGATACGATCGCGGTTCTCGGCTCAGAGCCCCAGATCTACTTTTACTCGGAGCGCAAATCGGCAACAGGCTATATTTATACCTACTCCCTGACGGAGCCGCAGGAGTTTGCGCATCAGATGCAGTTGGAGATGATCAACGAGATCGAGAAGGCGCGGCCCAAGTACATTGTGTTTGTCGACATTCGCACATCGTGGATGCCGCGGCCGCAGTCGGACCAAACAATTTTCCTATGGCGGCAAAAGTACTGTGCAAGCAACTATAGCCTCGCCGGCTTTGTCCAGTCGTACCTAACGGGCCAGAGCTGGTCCGACTACCACACCGACTATGTATGGGGAGATGATGTGCAAACCCGTAAGCCGAACCCCCAATTCGAATGCATCTATATTTTTGAAAGAAAATAATCCGGGCCCACTTGTACAAGACTACAGATGAGCGCGAATGGTCGCTCGGCGTTCATCCATGCTGATCTGCGGTTCTTCCTTGATCTTTACAAAACTGTGACAATTCGGCGGTGATGCCTGGGTAGTTGTATGATACCGTGAAACCCGGACGCCGCATGAAAAGCCGCCGGCGCCCCCATTCCCCCGATCACTATCCGGTGAACCTTGGAAGATCTGTAGAAAATCGGTGACAGAAGGCGACGATTTCACCATTTCCCAAACCTCAATCACTCCAGGATGCTTCGAGGCCAAATTGGTGAAACAGTCGCCTGTCACCGATCTTGTATCAACGCATTCGGCGGGAACGTCGCAAGGATTCCAGTTCTTGGCGCAAGGAGGACCAATACCGCCGGTCTTTCTCCCGTTCGGTCATCTCCTCTTCGAGGAGTCCACGCGCGATTTCCACTAAATCACCGGCAAGGGCGTGGGCGAGTAACGGCCGGGCCGCCGCCATCCGACGACATGGGCGCGGATAACGTTGCGCAATTTCCACAAGCAGCTCGGGCGTGCGCAGTTCCTTCAGCCAAAATGTCACTCGCGCCCGGCCGGGATGTGCTCGATGCTCGAAGTAATGCGCTTCCAACAGGCGACGGAGCATCGGCCAGTCCTTGTCTCGTTGCGTCTTTTTCGCGATCGCGAGATCCGGCAGCGACATCAGCTCGCAGGAGAGCCTGCCCGATAGGACCAGTGTTGTCCGCCGAGCCCATAGCCTCGCAAAAGCATCCATGCCCCGCATCTTGGACATCACATCGATCCGCATGCGCAAGGCTTCCGGATGCAAACACCGAAAGTGAACCGCGTGGCCCCGCCGAAGATACTTTGGTTCCAGCGGCGGCACAGCGATGACCTCAGCCCGGAGGTCGGCCAGGGCTTTGCGCAGGCGGACAAGATTGCGCGGATCGGCGAGGATTGCGAGGTCAATGTCGCGGCTAAACTCGGCCGCGCCGTACAATACGCATGCCTGGCCGCCCATGAGAAGGGCGCGCACCCGGTGTTCTTGGATCGAAGAAAGGACTTTGCGTATCGGGCTCGGGATCAAGCGATCCTCCCAGCATCAGGTAGGAATGCCACAGTTTTTCCGTTTCGCGCCAGCGCCGTGCCGGAGTCAGGCGGTACCATTCTGCCCACTCTTCTCCGACAAGATCATCCATGGAAAGCATGCCGAAATAATGCCGGAGCCGGTGCCGCCACTCAAGCGAAGAATGGCGCTTCAGCCCTTTCGTGACGCGATACTTGGATTGGTTCGGGCTGCCCTCCGGCATGGCAACTATACGGCCGCGCCACTAGCCATTGCTATCGGCGCAACCCCCATCACGAACGCAAGTCCATCAGAACAACAGGTAATTGCTTCAGCGTTTTGGTGGGAGGACAGCATAATTCGGGTGAGGGACGCACAATCTTCCCGGCAAGCCGGTGCGAAGGGGCTGTCCCGGGCGTGAATTGAAGCGGAAAGAGGCCGGAGGCGGGCGGTCCGGTTGATCCTAGCCTGAGTTCAAACACCGCCTCTTACCTAATTCTATTTTTCCGGTATCGTTATTAGTGCGGGGGGCAGCGATCGCTTTCAGCACCCCGAAGGAGTTAGACCATGAAAATCTGTTCGTTTTCCTACCGGCGGATTATTCCGTCGTGCGTAGTTGCAACGCTGGGATTTTGGGGATTGTCGATGGCACAGGCTCAGAAGCCGGTTCCACAGGAGATCTCAGCGACAGCCAGCCTCCCGCTTTCCCCCATCGAGCAGGCTGAGAAGAACGGGACGGCGCTTCATATTTCGCTGAAGGATCTGACGAAGCTTGCGCTCCAGAACAACCTGGACATCGCAATTTCGGATACTAACGAAGAGTTGTTCCAGCAGAAAGTTGTGCAGGCTCACGGCCCTTATGACCCGGCGATTTCGGTCACACTGGGCACTCAGTCGAACAAGAGACCAAACACCAATCTGACCAACCGATCCGCTCAGGGGAATTTCAACAAGATGAGCCTCGCGACCTGGAACTTCCAGTTCACACAAAACATCCCGACCGGGGGCGGGATCGTCGGAACCTACAATTCCAACCGCAGCGACACAAACCAGCAGTTTGCGCTGTTCAGCCCGCAATACTCCACCAGCCTCAGTTTTCAAGTGACCCAGCCCTTGAATCGAAACCGCCGGATCGACCAGATTCGAGGAACCATCCGGCTGGCAAATCTGGACACCAAGATCAACGACAGCCAGTTCAAACAGACAGTCACGAGCACGATCGCGAATATCCAGAGCATGTACTGGGACCTGGTGGGTGCGATCCGCGATTATGAAATAAAGAGGAATTCCGTGAACCTCGCCCAGATAAGCCTGCAGAACAACATCAAGGAGGTTGAGATCGGCGTGCAGCCCAGGATCTCCATCACCGAGGCGCGGGCAGAGATGGCCAATCGTGAGGTCGACATGCTCGCCTCGCGCGAGGCGATCGTCGTAGCCGAGAACAATCTCCGCTCCGTGATCTCCGCCGATCGCAATGGCGAGATCTGGCAAAAGGTGATCGTCCCGGCGGACACTGCAGACTTCAAGGAGTATCAAGTAGATCCTGCGCAGGCCATTGAAACGGCATTGCGGAATCGGCCGGAGCTGGAACAATTCAGCCTGCAAATGGAAGAGAATGACGTCAACCATCGGTTGGATCAGAACCTGAAGAAGTGGCAGGTCGACTTTGTCGCTTCCGTCGGAACCACAGGCGTGGCAGGTCCTCAATCGATTAATACGCAGACGGGGGAGCCACTGATCGATCCGAACTTCATCGGCGGCATCGGCGTTGCAAACTCGACACTCTTTACCGGTGGCTTTACCAGTTGGTTTGCCGGCTTCAACCTGCAAATCCCTCTGCGCAACCGGAGCTTGGATGCTCAGCTGGCGCAATTGCAGATCCAACGGCGCCAGCTCGAAATGAATCGCACAAGCACGGAGCAGAAGATCGTCGTCCAGGTCCGCAACGCCATCGAGGATCTCGAGACCAACAAGCAGCGCGTTCAGACCGCCCAGGTGGCTCTGGAGCTCTCGCAGGAGCAGCTCGACGGAGAAAACAAACGCTTTCAGGCCGGCATGAGCCAGAATTTCCTGGTGCTTCAGCGCCAGCAGGATTTGGCCACTGCCGAGGGCACGGAGTTGCAGGCGCTGATTGCCTACAAAAAATCCATGATCAGCCTGCAGCAGGCTATGTACAATCTCCTCGGGTCAAACGACTTTGAGATCGCCAGGACGCTGTCGCGTGCCCCAACCGGCCCGCTATTCCGTTAGAATTTCGGGGACAGGCGCCATAACCTCGAAATTCCACAGAAACCAATTTCCTCCAACCCCGAATAAATTCGAGGTTATGGCGCCTGTCCCCGAAATTACTGTCAGAGATTCAAGCGCAAGCCGAAGCGCAGGACACGAGGGTTCTGAATTTCTACCGGCGTGCGCGGCGGAAAGAGAGGTCCCGAAATATCGTACTCGAACAGGTTCCTGTTTGAGTTGAGCAGGTTGAATACGTCGACCACAGCCGAAAGTCTGAACCGGCCGACGGCGAAGTCGCGCCCGACGCGCTGATCGAAGGATAGGTCAAACTGGGTGCGAAATCCGCCGGGCTCCCCTCGCGGCGTCGCCATAACATAGAACGGTCCCTGGTTGAAGCCGGTGATGATGAGTTTGCGACCGAAAGGCAATCCATCCGCATAACGGATCACCGACCCCGAGTACAAGCCGAAAGGGAGCCGTACATACGAAGCGATCTTGCCCACATAAGCCCGGTCGAAGAACATGCGGCCTCGAGCGTTTAGCAGGTTGTTGGGGTTGTCGAAAAGACTGCTGACCACTCCCGGGTCGTTTTCGATCTCCGTGTTGCCGGGATTTGTGGTCCCCACAGCTTTGGATGCGGTGAAGGAGACGGACACGAACCCGCGTTCCGCGAGATTCCGGCGTATGCTGATTTCGAGCCCTTTATAGGAGGAACGAAGACCCGGCGGATTGGTCAAGAGGTAGCGATCCTGGCCCAACGTGCGTGGGTCCTGGTTGTAAACCGTCAGGATCTGATCATCACTCGTTCCCGGAATGTTATCGTTTCCTGAATCGAAGACAGACACTGGAATATAGGCCGACGCCGGCACGCCGGCGTTCACGGTGTCGATCAGCCGCTTCTGGTCGCGGCGAAATCCGCGCACCTCTATAAAGAGGCGATCTCCAACCTGTTGGTCCAGTCCGATGGCAAACTCGTCCGTGAAGGGTCGCCTCAGGTACGGATCGACAGAGGAATAAGGCCCTCCGAGGACACGCAGCAGGGTCTTCTCTTCACCTGGTTGAAAAATGCCGTCGTGGTTCAGGTCGTTCCAGAGAAAAACTCGCCCCCCCAGGCTTGTAGGATTTGCGTAGTTCGCATAGCTCGCGGGCAAGACGTGATGGTACCGCGCATATCCGGCTGAGAGCGTGGTACCTCCGAATCGCTGGAGCAGAGGTATCGACACCCCTAGACGCGGCGAGAGCGTCGTCCAGGAGACGACACTGCCGGCGCCGGGAAACTGGCGCGCAGCCACAAACGTGCCTGCTCCGCTCCGCTGCGGCGGCAGAAAGGCGTTGCTCGAATCGAGCGACAGCCCCGCACGCACCATAACCCTGCCGGCCACCCGCAGGTGGTCATCGAGATACAAGGACAGTTCCCGCAGTCGCTGCTTCGTGTGGCTGGGCGTGTCATACTCGATGACCTCAACGGGAACGCCGAGCGGGTAGTAGAGCTGCTCGAAGTCGCCGAAGATCCTGCGCTCTTCCGTCGATTTGGATTCCTCGAGATCCAGACCGAAATCCAGTTGGTGCTGCCGGCGCAAGAAGCTCAGCCACGCCTGGCCCTGCCCCATTAAAGAAAAACGGCTGCGCGCCGAATCGGACTCGAGCGGCGCCGCGCCCGCCATCCCGCCCGTAAACAGCTGAGTGCGATTCGCCTCGGCTACGCCGTGCTGGAGGGTGTCGGTCGGGGAAGAGTGAGAAAAACCGCCGAGCACTTGCCAGACCAAGTCACCGCTCCGGTAGTGTGTCCAGTGTCCTTGAACGACTTCGAACCGGTCGTGGCCGCGCAGCGTTGCCGACGGTGTAACACCTGTTCTCGCGCCCAGGTTGGAGTTGTCGACGATCTGCCCGGTGGACATGAGGTTAAATCTGTCGCGCGGGCCCAGCCTGCCGTCGAAACGCACCAAGGCGGAACTCACGGTTGTGTTCGGGGTTGCAGAAAAGCCGGGGATGACCCTGGTCAGGTGCTGGAGACCGAAGGAGGAAAAGAACGACCACTTCTTCATCCGCGGGACTGCTCCGCCCAACTGGAACTGGCCCTCGACGAACCGCCGGAAACGCGGGCCGGCTGTGAAACCGAAGCGCCGCAGTCGCGCATCGAGGTTGCTGCTCTGGAACGGGTCCCCGAGATAGTAGCCTTCGGCGCCGAAGTGAAAGTCTCGGCCGCTTTCGCAGCTCGTCATGTTGAAAGAGGCGCCCGGGACGGCAACCCCCGGGGAATGAAGAGCGGTCGATGTCTGAAATTCCTGTAGGCTGGAGTAGTCGGGATACACGAGCGGCTTTCCCGTCTCGAATGGGTCGGCAACGTTGATCCCGTCGAGCCGATAGCCGTTTTGTGTCCACGAAGCTCCCAGGGACCCGGCGAGAGCAATGACGCCGGCCGTGAAGCCGCCCTCCTCGGGCGCGTTGGTGACGGTGGACCGCTGCTGGTTTTCCAGCACTGCCCAGATGTTGCGCGCGCTTGGCAGCACGGCCAGCCGCAGCCTGTCGAACCGGCTTCCATAATCCTCCCGCCACAAGTCTGCCGGCTCCCCTTGCCACAGGGTGGAAAGCGGAGCTGCCCCCTTTTCCATCAGCAGATCCACGATGCTGGCGCGGCCGCTTGCGATTTGCACGGCGCGGACACTGGCTGTCGCGTAGCCCTGCTTCTGGAACTCCAGATCATAATTGCCCGGTGGAAGCACGAGAAAGTGATAGCTGCCCGAAGAGTCAGTGAAGGCGCTCAGTTTCGCTTTGTCGGCAGGCCTGGTTACGGTGATCCCCACTCCCTCAAGCCCCTGGCGGCCGGCGGCTTCGCGCACGCGCCCTTCGATCCAACCTTGCGAGAGCTGCGTCCAGACCGTCGTCGTCGCAGACAGAAAAGCGAGAGAGAGAAGCAGAACACGGCGGACCATAACGACAGAGTAAACAAGGCGGTTGTCTAAATCTATCGCCTTTTCCTAGCCGCCAGCAAAAAGATGGGGAGACATTCCGGTTTTCCAGCTTCCATATTCACAATGGCGGAAAAAGAACTGGAAAATCGGACTGTCCCCTTTTTCACTACGTCCGACACCTTATGGGTTGATGATGACGCGACGGCCGTCGTAAGAAGGCAGCACGGTACCCTTCTTGCGGATGTGCTGGATGACCACGTCCAGCCGCAGCTTTCCAGTGTCTGCGACCTCGATCCCTTTGAGCGCGACCCCGGCAAAATACGAGTTTGTTGCGCCGGTGTAAACACGCTTGTCGTCCACAGGCTGCCCGCCGACGGTTGCTTCCGTGAGCTGGCCGTTTTCCATCCGGTAACGGATGCCGGAGACCGCAGGGCGGTTTTTCGCCAGGATTTCCTTCAACTGGCGCCCTGTGATCTGAAACGTCACTACCGTGTTGTTGAAGGGATCCAAGTCAACCAGATCCGCACGCGTGATATTGCCTTTTATCAGAGGAGCTCGAATCCCTCCCATGTTCTCGAGCTCGATCTGGGTGCCGAGGACTTCCCGAACCGCGTCAGCCACCAGATTGTATTCGGCAAGGTCGTCTCCGCGATCGCTAAAGTCTCCCGCTGCCTGCCCGATGATTTCGCCATAGCGCGCGGCGATTGGCTTCCAGTAACGAGCAACAATGGCTGCGACAGCCTCATCCTCGGGGATGTCCGGCGTCACAGGGATCAGGCGCGCGCGGTAGCGGTCGACGTGCCAGGCCCCGCGTTCGTCCTTGTCGAAAAGGAGATCGAGCCGGCCGAGTTCCCCTCCCCGCTGATGCGCCTGCGCGATGATCGTTCCGTTCACTTCCTTCGGCTTCAGCTCGTCCGAATGCCACATAAGCTCGCCCACGGGGAGGCGCGTGTGCGAGTGGCCGCCAACGATAACGTCGATCCCGGGCGCTGCGGCCGCGATCTGTTCGTCAACTTGCTCGCCCGCATGCGAAATCAGGATAACGATGCCGGCCTCTCGATGCAGCGCGTTTGCCATGCGCCGGGCGGCATCGATCTCGCCCGCGATCGTCAATCCCTCCTTGGCTGCGGGATATCCGGCAGCCTCGCGCGTGGTGAGACCGAAAATGCCGATTTTTAGCTGGCCTAATGTCCGGATCTCGGACTCTCGAACCAGCGGCTTGCCCGTGGCCGTCTCAGCCAGATTGGCGCAAAGCACGGGATAGCGAAACAAACCCAGGAGCTTCTTGAGCGTTGAGAGCGGGTTGTTGAGCTCGTGGTTGCCGATCGTGCCAAACGTGTAACCGACAGCATTCATCGCCGCAATGTCCGCTTCGCCATGGTACTCGGTCGAAAAAGGAGTGCCGTCGGAAAAATCACCGGCATCGACCAGCCACACTGTCGTCCCGCGGCGTTCCAGCTCGTCGCGCAAACGCTTCGCCAGCGTGCTCCGGCGCGCAATCCCACCGATGTTCTGGCGCACTTTGAGAGCAGCAATCTCCGATCCGGGCGCAACGATGGACGGATAACTGAACGGCATCAGGTGGCCGTGGGTATCATTCGTGTGAAGGATAGTCAGAGAGGCTTGCTGCGCTAAGGCCAGCGCAGGAAGAACAAACAGAAAAAGCAGGCCCAGAACAAACCGGTTGAATCTTCTCTTCATGGTGTCCCCCGGAATCGGCAATATTCTCGCACTCAGCCCCGTACAAATTCATCTTAGCACCGGTGGAGCTGTTCTGAAAACACCGGTCACGCGAGGGGTACAATCAGAAGTGGGAGTCAACTTCGGGCAAGTCGTCAGCTTCTGCCCGACGATTTTAGGTGAACAACGAACCACGAAGACCTCCAAGACCTCTAAGAAACAAAGGCAGCGGGATTCGCTCCTGGAACCACACATGGGCGGCCTCCGGCCAGCGACTCTGCCCGGACGTTGTGGGAAAACGCAGGATGTTCAAGAGCGCAATGAACGTTTGGGGATAGGTGCGTTTTTCCACAGCGCCCGGGCAAGGTCGCGCGCGCGCGAAGCGCCGGCCCATGTGTGGTTCCAGAAGCGTATTCCGCCGAGTCCCGAATTAATAGACATGGCCTCAATGAGAGATTCTTGGAGGTCTTCGAGCTCTTTGCGGTTCGCATTATCGCTGCCGGTTTGTCGGGTGCGCAGAAATCGCCACTATCCGGCGCGGCTGGGTTTCGAGGAATTGGAGGGAGAGAAATAGGAGAGGAACACGCGGGCCGTGTTCCTCTCCTCATGACAAGCGGGTGGGAAGTTAGAAGTTGAGGCGCAAGACGAGCTGGATCAGGCGCCCGCCTGGATCCTGCTGCTGGTTCGCATCGGTATATGCCGATGTCACCGTGCCGCCGCCCAGGCTGGAGACGTTGGTAGCGGGACTCCAGAAATTGATGTTGTTGAAGGCATTCAGGAATTCGGCGCGCAACTCGAAGTTCTTGCTCTCTGTGAACCGGATCTTCTTTACGAGGCTCAGGTCGAAGCGCATGAGTCCCGGCCCCTGGAAATAGTGGTGCAAAGGAGCGCAGTCGCCGCTTACAACCTGATAGCAGCCGGCGCTGTTGCTATTCGCGGGTGCGATGTAGCGTCCGCTGGGCGCCCCGTAGGTAAAGCCCATTGGATTGGAGGCGCTGTAATTAGTCACGCTGTACTGATTGGCCAGGTAGGACTGATCGAGGAAGTCCTGCGGGTAGTAGTAGATTTTCTTGCCGGCATCATCGAACCGGAGGCCGACCATTTCCTGCAAATCCGCATCGGTCATGCCGACCAGCAAGACATTGCCCAGGTCCCTCCAGTTGCCGGCCTGAATGCGCGTCGTCCCCTGGAACTCCCAACCTCCGATGATGCGGTCGACCGCCCCATGGGTATTGCTCAGGAGCGTCTTCCCACTCCCAATCGGAAGCTCGAAGAGCCAGGTGGCCTTGAAAGCATGCGGCAGTGTGCCGCCAAGATTGTTTATCAGGGGACTGCGGAACGAGCGCCGCTGCGAGGCAAAGCTTTTGGCCCAGACATAATTGGCCTGAACCATCAAGCCTTTCGATAGCCGGCGGCGCACTTCCACCACCATGGAGTCATATTTGTTCCAGCCCTGGTTCCCGTAGATCCAGGCACCGCCGTTCTGCACCGTGGGATTCAAGAGGAAGAAGTTGGCCGGCAATCCTCCGGTGATGGCATTGGCGCGGCGGGTTGCGTCACCCTGCAGGCTGCTCGCAAGGCTGCTTGCCGCCGGGCTGTACTTGCTCAGGTAACCGTTGTAGCTGGCGTTCGTAAAGAACCCACCCTGGCTGCTGCCCAACTTGGCGGTGGTGTAGTTGGCAGGATCATTCGGATCCAGTTTGCCGCCCAGATATGCGATCGTGATCGGCAACGGGTAGGTCCCCGTCCCCGGCCCGTAATAGCGGAAGTTCGTCCCGCGTTTCGCATCCATGTTCGCGTACAGGTTCTTCTGTGCCAGCCAGAACTCGTTCAGCCACCCATTCTCCTGCATGTTGTATTCGGTCGAGTTGTAATTGGGCTGAGTCCAGCTCTGGACGCTCTTGTTGGCGACATAGCGGATCTCAATCGCCGTGTCTCTGGTGATCTCGCGCTGATAACCGAAGGTCCATGACATTGTGTATGGGGTTCGGATATTCGGATCGAAGGCGTTGATCGAATCGTCGATGGATGGCGTGAGCGGATATGCCGGGGCCGACGCGAAGGGAGGCGGGCCGAGACGGCTCTTATCACGCATCAAGAGCGGCCAGGTCTCGTTCGGCAGGATCAGGTTCCCGAGATCATTGCTGCGGTTGGCCCCGATGCTCCCGCCGGGATTGGATCCGAAGATGCTGTCAAAATATTGCATCCCATAGCGGTTGTACGCGATCGAGAAGCCACCGCGCATTACTGTCTGCCCGCCGCTGCCCACGAGCTTCGCCAGCCAGCCGCCCCTCGTCTGCGGGCTCCAGGCAAAACCGATGGTAGGAGAGATCGATTTATAATCCTGGTTATAGCCAGGATCGCCAGGATTGTACTTGAAGACCTGCGTCGGCACACCGCCGGATGCGCCCGGCTTGAAGAGGTTGTTATAGCCGGATGGCCCCCAAACCTCGGCCGGCGTGGCCCATGAAAAGGCACTGTTGAGCGGAACCCATGGCATCTGGATCTCCCAGCGTGCGCCATAGTTGAGCGTCAGTCCCGGACGCATGCGCCAGGAATCCGAAATGAAAAATCCCATTTCCCGCAGGTGCGCGCGCGCTACAGAGGGTCCCTGGAATTCATATTTGTTGGTGATTTCATTCAGGTTCGCGCTGCCGCCTATACTGGTTACGCGCCCGGTCATGGACGCGTATAAACTTGAAGCTGAGCTGATCTGCGACGTGGTTGCCCCGGGGAAGTTCTTCGGGCCATTCGTAGCATCGAACATGATGTACGCCGGGTCATAGAGGCTCGACAAACTAAAACTGACGGAGGTCAACACAGTCCTGCTGTATGTCCACGAACCTACATTTTGCCAGGAGCCGCCGAAGCTGAGGTTGTGGGCGCCCTTGGTCCAGGTTAAAGTGTCCTCGAACATGACCACCGGTGTGCAGCGGCGTGATGTGCCCGAGGTAGCATAGGCGGCGTTGGTGTAACTCGGGGTGAAGCGATAGCCGTTATAATTGGCAATCGGGCCGGAGAACATCCCTTCGTTGACGTTCGCGCTCCAGAGCGTGGTCCCACCGTTAAAGCCGGTGCGCCCTTCGTTGACTAATCTAGGCGTCAATGTCGAACGCATAGCTATCGAGGTGGAGAAGCGGTTTCCGCCCTGCGAGCCCCATACCGGGAAATCCGGGTATATCGGGTCCAAGTTGTTGAGCATGTCGACGCCGGGTACGAAGTACTGGTAACTCCAGCTCCCCTCCAGGCGATGCTTGCTCGTCAGATTGAAGTCGAAACGAGCGGTAAGGTAGTGGCGGATCCCCAGGGCCTTGTTGGTGAAGAGCAGGGTTTGAGAAGCCGGATCGGTCACAATCGGGTAGCTCTGTATGGTGCAGCTGGAACAAGATGCCGATGCCCGGATATCAGCATACAGCTTCTGAACGGTAGGGTCCCAAGTCGACAATTGTCCATTGGCGGCTGCCAGGCCATCCGATCCCAACAGCTTGACCGTCCGGACCTCCTTGGCCCCGCCCCCCTGGTACAGGTACACGTAGTTGCCTTGTTCGATCAGAGGATTCGGCAAAGATCTCGATCGTGTTCTCTGAGCCGGCAGGCGGAATTGCTCATAGTTGACGAAGAAGAAGGCCTTGTCTTTGCCATCGAAGCCCAGGGGGCCGAAGAGCTTTTTCGGAAGATTGATCGGGCCACCGATGCGTCCGCCCGGCTGGTTGAACAGCACCCGGTCACGCGCCGCTTTGCACTTATCGAATTCCGTTGCTACCTGCGACGGCGTGCACAGCTGGCCATGGGATGGCCCATCGCCATAATACGTCGGCTGCTTATCGCGGTTGTTGAACCAGTAATTGGAATTGAGCACTGGGTTGCGGTGATACCAATAGCCGCTGCCGTGGTACTCGTTGTTCCCAGAGCGTGTGATAAACTTGATCTGAACCGCACCCGTACCTGAACTCTCCGCCCCAGGGGTGGCCGTGGAAACGGTTACTTCCTGAATGGCATCCAGGCGCGGGTGAATGTAGCTGAACATGTCATTCTTGAGATAATTGTCCTGTGTGTTCACGCCGTCCACGGTGATATTGAGGCCGGAATAATCTATGCCGGAAATGGTGGAAGCCCGCGCGCCCGCCGTCGTGTTCACGCCCGGAAGCATCACCAGGAAGTCCATGACGTTGCGGGTTGCCATCGGAAGGTTGGAGATATAGTTGCTAACCAGCGTCGTCGCGATGGTGGCCGATTGCGACTGCACGATTTCGAGGCCCGCCTGTACGACAACCGTTTCGGCGGTGCCGCCAACCTGTAGCTGGACACGGATCGTGCTTGGTGTGCCCGCAACCAGTATGACGTTTTTGACTTCCGCCTTTTTGAAGTTCGGCACAGTGACGGTCGCAGTGTAGGTTCCGGGGCTCATGGACGGGATGTAGAAGGTCCCGTTCTCCACAGTGATGGTCTTGAACTCCGCACCCGTGGCGTCGTTTTTGACTTGGACCTCCGCACCCGGGACGACTGCACCCGACTGGTCGACAACTGTTCCCGCCAGCGAAGAACTCGAGCCGCCGCCCTGCGCAATGGCGAAGCAGCTGAGCGCAGCTATCAGGAAGATTGCTGAAGCTAGCCTGAATAGACAATGTTTCATAAAGGTTCCTCGGATTGAAAATGTTTGATTCTTGAAACTGACTCGGAAAACGCCCAGTTTCGCCCCCGCAATCGTTCTCTGATCGAGTCGTGCTCGCATCAGCCGCCCTCGTTCCTCCCGAGAGACGCTAGGACCATCAGCTAGAGCAAGCGGACTATAAGCTAGCGCCGCCCTGACGGTGCTGCCTGACATACGAGCCGCAACGGTCGCGCGGTCGCCGCGTGGGGCTCCCTGGAATCAGGAACGGCCTACCGGCTTCGGGATCATCGATCAGGGTTGATTTCCCGAAGCACTGCCCTTCTCCGCCCCTGAACTAAACAAACTGGTTCAACCTTGACGCCTACTTATTCCTGCCAGTTGGCCGATCATAGCCGCCTGGGTTTCAGGTTGCAACAAAAATCTTAGGATCTGCCAATCGTAGCTGCTGACTTCATAGCTAGCATCTAATTGAGAGAAATAGTACTAGGAATCGCATAGCCAACGTACCGGTGCTGTAATCTACTGAGAATCTTGCTGGTAGGGTTCAGAAAAACAGGACGTATCGATGTATAGTTGGAATCTACTAATGTGGTGACGCTATAGTATGCGCCAACTCTAATGTTGCTTGAACTCAGAGCGACCGGCAGACTCTTTCCGAGAATCCGTGAATCAAGGAGCTTATCCGCTCTGCCTTCCTTGTGTCTCTGTGCCTTTGTGGTGAGACTTCTCGGTTGCGGCCATGCCGCTTCGCGGAATTCGCGTGGGCCAAGGATTGGATAGCAGGCACTTTTTTCTCAGCCGTTGCGTAAACGGACGTCGAAAAAAGGCGCCTGTCACCATTTTTGCATGAGAGCTAACTGGCGGGGGCTGCGAGAGGGGCGCGGTCAGTCCGTGCCCCTCTCCGAGATTACCGAATTAGAAGTTGATGCGCAAGACGAATTGAATCAGTCGCCCTCCTGGATCCTGGGTGTTGTTCACGTCCCGATAGGCCGATGTTACCTGACCGAACGTCGTGCTGCTGAAGTTGGTCAGGTTGGTGTTACCCAGGAAGTTAACGTTGTTGAAAGCATTCAGGAACTCGGCGCGGAGCTCGAAGTTCTTCGTCTCCGTGAACCGGATCCTCTTCACGGCGCTCATATCAAAGCGCACGAAATTCGGGCCGTGGATGATAAGCGCCCGCATAGCGCAGTCGCCGGTCACCACCTGAATGCAGCCGTTGCTGTTGGCCGGAGCGATGTAGCGTCCGGAAGGCGCGCCGGACGCGCTATAGCCTGTTGTCGAGGTTGCGCTCACGTTGTTGGCCTTGTAGGTGTTGTCAATGATGTCCTGCGGAAAGATGTAGATGATCTTGTTCGCGTCATCAAAACGCAGAGCATACGCATCCTGCAGGTCTTTCACCGTCATCCCAACCAGGTTCACGTTCCCAAGGTTAAGAATAGGCCCGGTCTGAATGCGCATGGTACCGTCCCATTCCCAACCACCGACGATACGCTCGACAATACCATGGGAGTTGGCAAACAGAGCCTTCCCGGCCCCGACCGGCAGCTCTAAGACCCAATTCATCTTGAAAGAATGCTGCACGGTGCCGCCATTGCTGGTGTTGAGATTGTTCACCCATCCCGTACGGAATGAATAGCGCGAACCGGCGTAGGCTTTAGCAAAGACGTAGTTGGCATTCAGCAACAGCCCGTGCGCCAACCGTCGCCGCACTTCTACCTGCCCCGAATCGTAGCGGTTGGAACCGCCATTGCTCATTATCCAGGCCCCGCCCAGGTAGTCCGGATTGACGACGAATTCGTTGGCGGGCAAGCCCCCAGCGATGGCGTTGTTTCGGAACGTCTGGCTGCCATAAAGACCCGCTGAGGAACTTGTTGAGGCAGGGGTGTAGGGAGATGGGTTCTTCGCGGCCAGCGGGTTGTACCAAGAGCTGCTGCTGAATTGAGAAGCGGTATACTTCGTCGGATCGCTCGCCTGTGAAGCCGGCACTCCGCTGAAGTAAGCCAGGTAGACGGGCAGCGGGTAGGTGCCGGTCCCCGGCCCGTAGTACTTGAAGTTGCTCCCACGTCCTGCCGAGATGTTCGCCTGCAGGTTTGCCATTGCGTTCTTGAACTCAGTGAGGAACCCATTCTCTACGATGTTGACCTCGTTAAGCTGATACTGCATCCAGTTTTGGAGGTTCAAATTGTGAACATAGCGCACCTCGACTACCATGTCCTTGGTGATCTCGCGCTGAATGCCGAACGTCCAGGATTGGGCATAGGGCGTCCTTATGTGCGGGTCAAAAATGTTCATCGAAGACGTGATGTTTCCCGACATCGGATAGCTCGGCGCAGATATGAAGGAAGGCGCTCCCAGGCGATTCTTGTCACGGAACAGGACCGGCAAGACATCCGTACCCGTTCCGGTCACCAGGTTGCCCAGCGTGGTGCTGCGCGTGGCATCCACAAAGAGGCCCGTGTTGCTGTCGAACATGGTGAGGACCATGTTTGTTCCGGGCCGATTGTAGGCAATCGAGTAGCCGCCACGGAGCACCGTTTGTCCGGCACTACCCAGGATGTGTCCCATCAATCCCCCTTGCGCCTTGGGACTCCACGCAAAGCCGAAGCTCGGCGCGAAGTCACGCCACGAGGGATTGTACGCAGCATCCCCTTCTTTGAACTGAACAAACTGCGGAGTTTTTCCCGCGAGCGTGCCCGGCTTGAACAGATTGCCCACTCCCGAGACTCCCCACATGTCGGCGACGGTGGCGGTCGAATAGACGCCGTTGATCGTGCGGAAAGGACGCTGCAACTCCCAGCGCAAACCGTAGGTGAGCGTCAGGCTCGGACGGACGCGCCAGGAATCCGATGCGAAGAATCCCCATTCACGCATGCGGGCTCGTCGGACCTCTGCCCCGAGGTATTGGTATTTGTTGGTGACTTCATCCAGATAGGCGGTTGCACCGATCGAATTGACGCGCCCGGTTAGGACCGCATAAATGTTTCGGGCGTCGCCGAGGTTGGTCGAGGAGGCGCCCGGGAAATTCGCCGTCGTGAACATGGCGTCCGCCGGGTCGCCCGTGGCAATGCCAAAGCCGACCGTGGGCACAACGGGGCTAATATCGTTGATCCACATGTTGATCTGTGTGAACTGGAAGCCGAAGCTCAAGCTGTGCCCACCATGGGTCCAGGTCAGGGTGTCGGCGACATCCTTGATCGGCGAATTGCGCCGCTCTGAACTATTCCGAGCCGTGACGTTTGTGATGCCCGCCGCGTTTATGCCTAAGCTGAAGCCTTCCTGGTTGCCGATCGGAATATTGGCAAACTGCCCGGGATTGACCTCCGTGGCAAAAAGCACGGTGCCCCCGGTCAACCCGGCGCGCGCTTCATTGACCAGCTTCGGAGTCAAGGTGGAACGCAGCGCCAGCCCATAGGCGAACCGGTTCGAGTTTTGGCCGCCGGCATTAACAAAACCCGGGAAGGACGAGTCCATGCTATTGAGAGTGTCCGGAAAGCTAAAGAAGCTCTGATAGTTCCAGGTGCTCTCAAGGCGATGCTTCGACGACAGATTGAAGTCGAAGCGAACGGTTGGATAGTAGCGCTTTTGCATGCCGTAGTTGGCGAATGTATAGCTTTGCAAATTCGGGTTGCTCAGCTGCACAATGCCGCCGACGCCGGTGGTCGCAGCGCGAATGTCGGACAACAGTTTTTGGACCGTCGGATCCATAGTGGATGTTTGCCCATTGGCGGCTGCCAGCGTGAGGAGGTTTACGGTCTGCGTGGTTGATCCCACCAGGTATTGGAAGGTGCCTGACTGTGTCAGCGGATTGAATACCGTCCGGACGCGGCTGATCGAATTGGGCAGACGGAAGTTCTCCATGTTGACGAAGAAGAAGGCTCTGTCCTTACCGTTGAACAGCCCGGGAATGGAGATTGGTCCACCCACACGGCCGCCGAATTGATTGAACAATACCCGGTCGCGCGGAGCATGGCATGTGTTCGGGTCCCAGGGTACATCGGCTGTGCCACACTTTGCGTGCGGGAAGGCGTCTTGCACAGCGGCCTGGTCGCGGTTGTTGAACCAGTAATCGGAATTAAGTTTCGGGTTGCGATGGTACCAGTATAGGCTCCCGTGGTAGTCGTTGGTTCCTGAGCGGGTAACAAACTTGATCTGAACCGCGCCCTGGCCTGCGCTCTCAGCTCCAGGCGTCGCAGTGGAAAGTGTGACCTCCTGAATCGCATCCATCGTCGGGTAAATATAACTGAAGAACCCATCACTATCCTTGAGGAGGTTGTCCTGCGTGTTCAGGCCGTCAATCGTAATGTTGTAGGCGGTTGAGGGCATGCCGTTGACCGTGGAGTTGCGCGGGCTAGCCGTTGCCGCTGAGCTCACCCCCGGCAGCTGCATGAGGTAGTAAATAACGTTGCGCGCTTGAAGCGGAAGCTGGGAGATTTGCTTGACCTCCAGCGTCGTCGCTATGTTCGCCGACTGCGATTGCACCATCGCGGTGCCCGCCTCCACCGTGACGGTTTCGCTGGTGCCGCCGATCTCGAGAGTGACGGTGATTGTGGCCGGCGTGGCCGCATAGACCCTGACTTCCTTAAGGACGGCCTGCTTGAAGCCCTGCGCAGAGACAGTCGTGGTGTAGGTGCCGGCAAGCAGCGCGGGGATGGTGAAGGTGCCGTTGTCAGCCGTCACGGTCTTGTGCTCCTCGCTTGTAGCATTGTTCTTGATCGTGACACTTGCACCTGGGATCACTCCGCCGGACTGGTCGAAAACCGTTCCTGAAAGCGACGCGTTTGAAGCTCCTTGTCCATACGCTGACAGGCTCATCGCCGCAACCAGGAACACAGTTAATGTCAGCATAAACAGGCAATGTTTCATAGGGGTTCCTTGGGTGATAAACTGGTTAATCTTCGAAACTGGGTCACAACCCAGTTCCTGTCCCACAGCCTTTCTGTGATCGTATCGACCTCAGAAAAGCGAAATCAGCGGCCCCTCGTCCCTCCCAAGGAGCTTCGGATCAATCAGAAAATCTGCGGCTACAGCACGACCGCGAGCATGCGCCGGCCTCACGACGCTGCCCACATGAGGATCGCAAAAGTTGCGAAGTTTGCCAGGAAACCCGCCGGAATCGGGGATGCTTCCCCAGCTTCGGGCCCCCGGCCAGGGTCGATGTCCCGAAGCACGATCCTCCTCCGCTGCTAACAAGTCTGCAAGCAGATTCTTTGGATCAACGATCGCCGCAAACGCCCAATTTCGCGGCTTCGAACTCCATCCTAGCCATGACGGATATGCGTTGCAAGTACATAAGAATGTTCTAATTATAGACAGCGGTTGTTCTGCCGAGGCATCATCCGCAGGTAACAAGGTTCATGAAAAGCCGGAACAATCCTCATGCAGGCAATAGCGCGGACTGATTGCACAAGATCACATGTCGCTGCGGAGATTCAAAGGTTTGAGCTTGCCTCCCCATTCATCTAGTAAACCTTGTGGAGATCAGATCGTTAACCATTTTTAATGCGCAGGCACCTTGTTTCGGCGTCCCTTTGATCCATCTATCGAGACATTCCAGAAGAGGAAAGGCGCCTCTTCCCAGTTTCGCTGCCTGTCTCTCGACTTTGCCGCTGCCGGGTATCATACCCAGGGCCACGGCAAAGTTGTGATTCTCGGGGCCGGAATCGGTGTCGGTATCGGAATCGGCCTTTAGTGTGATGCGTGCCTCGCCGTTCCTATGGTCGATGCCGATAGCGATTCCGATCCCGACCCCGAATGTCTCCCTTGGCAGATGTGCCCCGATCAGCGGGAACCTCCTGCCTTCAGGGCTCCGCGAACGACTTTGCCGCGCCCGGGTCTCATACCGTCTTTCCCTTGACACATCCCGCTCCTTCAGGTAATTAGGACTGTCCAGGGTCGCCGCCGTCGATCGTTCCCAGCCACATGAAACTTTATGCGGACCCCATAGCCCGTGCCAGCCGCCGCGAGAAAGAACGATGGCCACTATTCGTCCGTTCCATGCACTCAGGCCGTTACCCGCGAATGTTGATCGTGTTTCGGCCGTGCCTTATGACGTGGTCAACACCGACGAGGCAAGGGCGCTGGCTGCCGGCAATCCGCTCAGCTTCCTCCACGTCTCGCGGGCGGAGATCGACCTCCCCGCGTCAACCGACCCATACTCGGACGCCGTTTACAGCCGCGCGCTCGAGAATTTCGCCAACCTGCGGGCGTCGGTGCCGCTTACCGTTGATGATCAGCCGGCCGTCTATTTCTACCGCCTGCGGATGGGGAACCATCAGCAAACCGGCCTGGCCGCCTGCTACTCGGTCGACGAGTACGACCGCGATCTCATTAAGAAGCACGAGCGCACGCGGCGCGACAAGGAAGATGACCGCACGCGCCACATAAGCACGCTGCGGGCGCAGACCGGTCCGGTGTTTCTGACGTACCGCGCGTCAAGGGCGATCGATTCCGTGGCGGACAGAGTGACCTCGACCCCGCCGCTGTTTGATTTCGAGGCCGTGGACAAGGTGCGCCACACGGTCTGGCGCGTGACCGGCGCCGACATGGAGGCGCTGGTAGAAGCCTATGGCGAGCTGCCTTGCCTTTACATCGCCGACGGGCATCACCGCGCGGCGAGCGCTGCCCGCACGCGCAAGTACCTTGCCGAGAAGGAGCCGGGCACGGCGCACGAGGAAGCCGACTGGATGCTGGCCGTGGCTTTCCCAGACAACCAGACGCAGATTTTGCCTTATAATCGGGTGGTCAAGGACCTGGCAGGGCAGACCCCCGAGGCGCTGCTGGCCGAGCTCAAGCGGCGCTTCCAGCTCGGCGAAGGCGAGCCAGACCCGAAGAAGAAGGGGGAAGTTTCGATATACCTTGCCGGGCGCTGGTATGCGCTGCGCCTCAAGGGGCAGGCAGGCGCCGCCGACATCGGCAGCACGCTCGACGTCAGCCTCCTTCAGGAGCAGCTGCTCTCGCCGCTGCTTAAGATCGGCGATTCACGAACGGACAAGCGGATCGACTTTGTCGGCGGCATTCGCGGCACCGGCGAGCTCGAGAAGCTGGTAAAGGAAGGAAAGGCGGCAGTGGCCTTCTCGATGTTCCCCGTGGGCGTCGACGATCTCATGCGAATTGCCGACGCGGGCGAAATCATGCCGCCGAAGTCGACGTGGTTCGAACCGAAATTACGGGACGGTCTTCTCATTCATCTCATTTGAAAAGGATGTACAGCCATGAAAGTCTTAGTTGCCGACAAGTTCGAGAAGAGTGGAATCGAAGGGCTGAAGGCGGCTGGGTGTGAAGTCGTCTACGAGCCCGATCTGAAGGACGCCACGCTGGTTGAGGCCATCGGCAAGACGGGCGCCAACGTGCTGGTCGTGCGCTCGACCCTGGTTACCGAGCCGATGCTCGACGCCGGACGCCTTTCACTCATCGTCCGGGCGGGTGCGGGATACAACACCATCGACGTCAAGGCCGCTTCGAAGCGCGGCATCTACGTTTCCAATTGCCCGGGGAAGAACTCGGTGGCAGTCGCAGAGCTGGCTTTCGGCCTGATCATCGCCCTGGACCGCCGTATCCCGGACAACGTGGCCGAACTGCGCGCGGGCAAATGGAACAAAAAAGAATACTCGAAGGCCAGGGGCCTCTATGGCCGGACTCTCGGCCTCCTGGGTTTTGGCAACATCGGCCAGGAGATGGCCAAGCGCGCGCAGGCGTTCGGCATGAACCTTGTCATCTGGAGCGAGATCGGTGTTGCCGTGGATCGCGACGGCATCCCGATCGACCTGCCGATCCTGGTGCGCTTCCGCCCCGCCTCCGGATCTCTCATCGAGCCGATTATCCGTGTGGCCGAGACGCCGGCAGAGGTGGCCGAGAAATGCGACATCCTGAGCGTGCACCTGGCGGCAAACGCCAAGACGAAGGGCGTCGTTAATGCCGACGTGCTCAGCCGCCTGAAGCCGGGAAGCTATTTTGTCAACACGGCGCGGCACGAAGTGGTCGACTACAAGGCGCTCGAGCAGGTTGTGAAGGAGAAGAACATCCGCGTGGCGCTCGATGTATATCCGGGCGAGCCGGCCGCCACGGCAGCCGATTTCGACCTCGCGGTGGCGAAGATGCCCGGCGTGTACGGCTCGCATCACATCGGAGCCTCAACCGATCAGGCGCAGGAAGCGATCGCGGCCGAGACAGTGCGCATTGTCAAGGTTTACAAGGAAAAGGGCATCGTACCCAACGTCGTTAACCTCGCTCAGCATAGTCCAGCGAGCCACTCACTGATCGTGCGGCATCTTGACAAGCCGGGCGTGCTCGCGAGCATCTTCGATCGGCTGCGCGACCATGCGATCAACGCCCAGGAAACCGAGAACATCATCTTCGACGGCGCCCAAGCGGCAGTCGCACGGATCAACCTGGACGCCGCGCCATCGAAGGAATTGCTGGATGGCATCAAGCGGGGATGCCCGGACATCCTTGACTTGCACCTCGTGGAACTGGGCGCGCCCAGGGGGGCCTAGCCCGGCCGGGTTACGGCCGGCGGGTTGTTGATGACCGTGGTCATTTCATAAACCGGAACTTATAAGGAGCGAATCATGGGAACCACTACGCGTGTTTTCAACTTCGCGGCAGGGCCGGCCGTCCTGCCGCTGCCGGTACTCGAGGAAGCGCAGCGTGATCTGGTGGCGCTGCCGGGCGTCGGCATGTCGATCCTGGAGATCAGCCACCGTTCCAAGACCTTCGAGGCAGTCATTCAGGAGTGCGAAGCGAACCTCCGCAAGCTCGCCGGCATCCCCGAGAACTACCATGTCCTGTTCCTGCAAGGCGGCGCCACGATGCAGTTTTCCATGGCGCCGATGAACTTACTTGCCGCCGGCGAAACAGCCGATTACATCATCACCGGATCGTGGGGGAAGAAGGCCCTTAAAGAAGCCAAGAAAGTAGGGGCGATCAACGTCGCTTTTACGGCCGAAGCCGACAACTTCTCGCGTGTGCCGAAGCAGCAGGAGCTGAAACTTACTCCAAACGCGGCCTTCGTCCACCTGACCAGCAACGAAACGATCCACGGGATCGAGTTTCACGCGCTGCCCGACGTCGGCAACGTGCCGCTGGTCGTCGACACATCGTCGCACATGCTGAGCCGCCCGATCGACATCAAGAAGTACGCGATGATCTACGCGGGCGCCCAGAAGAACATAGGCCCGGCAGGTTGCACACTCGTCATCCTGCGGGACGACATGCTGAAGAAAGCGCAGGCCAATCCGGCGTACGGAAAACTGCCGATTATGCTCCAGTACGGCCAGCACGTCGAAGACAAGTCGCTCCACAACACGCCGCCGGTGTTCGCTATCTACATCATGAAGCTGGTGAGCCGCTGGTTGCTCGACCTCGGCGGCCTGGAAGCGATGGAAAAGATCAACATTCGCAAGGCGGACAAGGTGTATGCGGAGATCGACCGGACGGGCTTCTGTCGCGGCCACGCGAAGAAGGAGGACCGGTCGCGGATGAACGTCACCTTCCGCCTCCCGAACGAAGCGCTCGAGGAGAAGTTCGTGAAGGAATCGAAGGCAGCCGGACTCGATGGCCTCAAAGGCCACCGATCGGTCGGCGGCCTGCGCGCGTCGATCTACAACGCATTCCCGGAGGAAGGCGTGGACGCGCTCGTCGCCTTCATGCGGGAGTTCGAGCGCAAAAACGGGTAGGCAAACCAAGAGCAGGGAACCGCAGATGCGTGCAGAGCAACGCCGATCAGCATCAGCGTCGATTAACATGCATCTGCGGTTTTCCCGAGTACGATTGTTGACGTTTAGTTGCCGTGTGGGAGACAAGTATGGAACACGGACAGGTTTCAAAGGAAATTGCGAAGGGCCTGATTGCGCTCCAGGAGCGCATCAAGACAGCTAACATCCCGCCCTCAAAGCTGGATGAAACTCTCAACATAGCCACATGGAACATCCGCGAATTCGGCAAAGCCAAGAGAAGTGAGGCGGCGATCCACTATATCGCCGAAATCCTGGGCCAGTTCGACATCGTCAGCATCGTGGAACTGCAGCAAGACCTCACCGACCTCGGACATGTGCTCAAAATCCTGGGGCCGTATTGGCGCGCCATCTACTCGGATGTCACCTCCGATAAGGCCGGCGATTATGAGCGCATCGCATTGGTCTATGACAAACGCGCCGTTGTCTTCAACGGATTGGCAGCCGAGGCCACCGCGCCTCGCGTAAAGCAAGGCCAGGATTACTTTGCGCCGATCACCTGGTGGCGCTCGCCGTACATTGCTTCGTTCCGCGCCGGCAACTATGACTTTGTGGCGGTCATTGCGCACATCCGCTGGGGTAAAGGCTTGGCAGGGCGCAAAAAGGAACTGCAGTTGCTCGCCGACTGGGTCGACGCCCGGCGCAAGACCGCACACGCCGAGGACCTGGATTTTATTGTGATGGGCGACTTCAACATTCCTAGCACCGACGACGCCTTGTTCCAGGCCGTCACCAGCCGCGGGTTGCAGATTCCCAAAGCGCTGCGCGGTTTGAGCCACGGCACCAACCTGGAGCGCGACAAACGCTACGATCAAATCCTGCAGTATGCAAATTACGACAACAGCTTTACGGATGAAGGGGGCGTGCTCGACTTCTTCATCGATGAATCCAGGATCGCCGAGCTTTTCCCCGGCGGCGTGAGCAAAACAGCCTTCACTTTTGAAATGTCCGATCATCTGCCGCTGTGGATGCAAGTGAACACCGACATTTCCGGACAGCAGCTCCAGCAGATCATCCAGGGGTAGATGCCATCTGGTGAGGGCTGATGCGCCATGCGCCCAATACGAAGCAGTATCTTATGCGCGATTCGCGCACCCAAGCGCATGAAAAAGCGCACGGGCTGAAGCCCGTGCCCACTTGAGATCTCTGAGAGTAACGCATAGTGCGGACGGGCTTTAGCCCGCCCGGGCAGACGGTTCCTCGTCACCCACCCCAATCGTCACTGCTCTCGATAGAGATCGGCGAACTTGGTGAACTTTTTCATGAAGGCGAGCTGGAAGGAGCCCGTAGGGCCGTTGCGCTGCTTGCCGATGATGATTTCGGCCACGCCGCTGCTTTCTGCGGTTGGATCGGTCACGTCTTCGCGGTAGATGAACATCACCAGGTCCGCATCCTGCTCTATGGAACCCGATTCCCGCAGGTCGGAGAGCTGAGGGCGATGATCGCCCCGGCGCATCTCGATGGCTCGGCTGAGCTGGGAGACGGCCAGCACCGGAACGTTGATCTCCTTGGCAAGGAACTTGAGACCGCGGGAGATCTGGGAGATCTCCTGGGTGCGGTTTTCGTAGCGCTGGTTCGAGCCGCTCATGAGCTGGAGGTAGTCGACGATGAGGAGGTCCAGGCCGTGCTCGAGGCTGAGGCGCTGCGCCTTCGAGCGCATCTCTGCAACCGACGCGCCTGCCGTGTCGTCGATGAAGATCTTCGCTTGTGACAGTGTGCCTGCCGCCCGGCTCAACTTGCTCCAATCCTCCTTGCCGAGAAGACCCGTGTTGACGTCGTGAGAGTCGACTTCGGCTTCCGCGCACAGCAGGCGTTTTACGAGCTGCTCTTTGCTCATCTCGAGGGAGAAAATCCCCACAGACTGATGGTTTTTGAGCGCCACATGCTGGGCGATGTTGAGGCAGAGGCTGGTTTTTCCCAAGCCCGGCCGCGCTGCGACAATGATCAGATCCGACGGGTGCAGCCCTGCCGTCATCCTGTCCAACTCCGCAAAACCGGTCTCCACGCCGGTGAATTGCGTCTTGCGGTTGGAGACCTCTTCGATCTGCTTGTATACGGAGCTGACGAGCGGCTCGATAGGGGCGAAGCCCGATCGGAACTGCCGGCCGGCAATTTCGAAGACGGCTTTTTCGATGTCGCCGAGGATCTCCTGGGCCGACTCCTCGCTCTGGTAGCTGCGCGCCATGATCTCGTTTGAAATCTGGATCAAGCGGCGCAGAGTAGCTTTCTCTTTTACGATCTGGGCATAGTGCCCGATGTTGACGGCGCGCGGCATGCCATCGGTGAGGCTGGCCAGGTAGGCCGGCCCGCCGGCGCTTTCAAGCTCGTCCGAGCGCTGGAGCTCGTTCTTCAGCGTGACGAGGTCGATCGCGGTGCCGCTGGCCGTGAGCGTAAACATCTTCTCGAAAATCCTGCGGTGGCTTTCGAGATAGAAATCCTCCTTGCGCAGAGTCCCCACCACGGTGTGGATCGCCGTGTCGTCGAGGAGAATCGCACCCAGAACGGAGCGCTCGGCTTCCAGGTTGCAGGGCAGCGTCTTTTCAAGGCTGATGTCGGTTGCCATCGGGGCAATTCTACACAAGCCCGGTTCGAAGGGAAACGTCATTCTGGTGACGAGTGATGAATGACGAGTAACGAGTGAAAGACCGTTTCTAATCCGTCACTCGCCATTCATCACTCGTCATTCCTGTGGCGGTTCAGGTTCAGCTTCGACGATCACCTTGATCGGAACCGTTACCTCTCGATGCAGACGGATGGGGACCTGGTATTCGCCGATGGTTTTGATGGGATCCTCGAGCTGGATCTTGCGCTTGTCGATGTCGATCTTGTGAGTGATGAGGAAATCGGCAATATCGAGTGCGGTGACGGAGCCATAGAGCGTCCCGCCCTCGCCGGCTTTCCGTTGGATGGTGACAACGAGTTTCACGAGCTCCTTGGCCAGAAGGCTTGCCGCCGTCTTCTCGCGCTGGTCGCGCCGAGCAGCTGCCAACCGCTCGGCCTCCATGATCTTGAGGTTGCCCTCAGTCGCTTCGATGGCAATGCGCCGCGGGATGAGGTAGTTGCGGCCGTAGCCGGGAGCGACCTTCACAATATCGCCGGTCTTGCCCAGCTTATCCACGTCTTGTTTCAAAATTACCTTCATGTCTCCCCTCCAGATCCGTCAATCGGCAACGAACGGCAAGATGGCCATGTGCCGGGCGCGTTTGATGGCTTGCGAAAGCTGCCGTTGATGGACGGAGCAAACGCCGCTGATCCTTCGCGGGAGAATCTTGCCGCGTTCGGGGATGAAATGGGAAAGGAGCTTCCCATCCTTGAAATCAATGTAGCTGATCTTCTCGGCGCAGAACTTGCAGACGCGCTTGCGCCTGATAGAAAACCTCTTTGGAGCTGGCATAGAATCTACGACCCTTTCTTACGGTTGCATTATTCTATCGGAGCAGCCGGGGGTCCGGCCTGATACTCGCTCATTGGCTGAGGCGCTGGCGTCGGAACCGACTTGCGCTGCCGTGTAATCTTCATCTTCTCGGAGCGTTTCAAGTCTTCGTCAATCCGGACGGAAAGGAACCGGATGACGTGATCTGCCACCCGGAATCGGCGCTCCAGCTCGGCGATGATGGTGCCATCGGCTTCGAGTGTGAGGATGACGTAGTAACCATCGCGAAACTTCTTGATTTTGTACGCCAGGGATTTTTTTCCCCAGTTGTCGACCTTCACCACCTTTCCGTTTTTGCCCTCGACCACGGTCTGCATCTGCGCGACAAATCCCTCGAGCTCCTCCGAGGTCAGGGTCGGAGCGGCGATGAAAGCTACCTCGTAAGTTCTCACAGATTTTTCTCCTTTTTCCGCCTTATGCATTAAAGACCGACATGGCTTGGGATACGCCGTCGGTGATCATCAATCTGACTGCCTGCGCAGCCCTGGCGGTCATCTCCTCGAGTTTGGCCTTGCTGTCCGGGGGAAAGTCCGAGAGTACGAAGCCGGCCTTGTCTTCGGGCATGTTTTCTTCCCCAATCCCAAGACGCACGCGGATGATCTCGTCGCTGTTGAGCATGCGCACAACCGATTCCAGGCCCAGGTGCCCGCCCGCTGACCCTCGTTCCCTGATCCGAATCCTGCCGAGAGGGAGGTTCAAGTCATCGAGGATCAGAATCAACTCCTTTGGGTCGACCGCAAATTCGGCTAGCAAAAGCTGAACGGCGCGTCCGCTGGCATTCATGAATGTGAGCGGCTTTGCCAGCACTACCTGCTCGACCGCGATCGTGGCCGTGCACACCCGGGACTGGCATCTGGCCGACCATGCCCCGGTCTGCGAGTCACGAGCCAGCTCTTCGATCACCCTGTATCCGGCATTGTGCCGGGTCCGCTCGAAACGCGCGCCCGGGTTACCGAGTCCTACGATGAGTCTCACGGCACAGTATCGGGCTACTTGGATTCTGGCTTGGCCTTCTCAGGCTGTTTGGCGGATTTGCCCTTCTCTTCTTCTCCCTCTCCTTCCGCCTCCTCTGCAACCTTACCCTTCCGGATCACTTCCGGTTCTGCGGGCGCCGCCGGCGCTACTTCAACGACCTCCTCCTTGACAGGAGGCACGATGGTCACGATCACGACCTCAGGATCGCTCAGGATCTTGACCTTGGGATCCACCGGCAGGTTCTTCACGCGAATGTAGTCGTTGATCGCGAGATGGCTGACGTCCACCCGGATTGCTTTGGGGATGTCTGAAGGCAGGCACTCCACCTCCAGCGAGCGCGTGACCACGTCCATGATGCCGCCGGCGACTTTGACCCCCTCGGCCTCCCCGATCATCTCGACATCGACCGTGAGCTTGAGCAGCTGGTCCATCGCGATCACGTAGAGGTCCGCGTGAATGAGGTTGCCGCGCACGGGATCCAGCTGGTAGTCCTTGACCATGACATTGGCCCGTGCGCCCCCATCGACACTGACGGCGAAGATGGTGTTGTGTCCGCTCTGCGAGTGGAGGATGTCGGCAATCGCACCCGGGTCCACTGCGAGCGCAAGCGGCGCTCGGCCCGAACCGTATACGACGGCCGGAATCTTGCCCGACTTGCGCAGCCGCAGGTTTGCATTCTTGCCGGCGGGATTCCGCCGTTGCGCCTCGATCACAATCTGTTGCATGAAATCCGACTCCTTCCTCAAACAAAGAGATTGCTGACGCTGGTCTCTTCATGAATGCTGCGGACGGCCTTGGCCAGCAGGTCTGCGACGCTCAGGATCTTCATGTTAGGCAGGATCTTCGACTTGTCGATCAGTACGGTATTCGTGATGATGATCTCTTCCAGGGGAGCACTCCTAAGCCTCTCCATGGCGGGGCCGCTCAGCACCGCGTGTGTTACGCACGTGAAGATCTTCTTCGCTTTCTGCTTGTGCAGCGCTGCGGCCGTATTGACCAGCGTGCCTGCGGTGTCGATCATGTCGTCGCAGATGATGACGTTCCTTCCTCCTACGTGTCCGATCACATGCATCACCTCAGCTTGATTCGGAGCGACCCGCCGCTTGTCGACCACGGCGAGGTCGGCGTTCAGCCGCTTGGCGAAGGCGCGCGCGCGCTCGACGCCCCCGGCATCAGGCGACACCACCGTGAGATCCGGGAGCCTCAGCTTCTGGAGGTAGTCGATCAGTACCGGAGCCGCGAAGAGGTGGTCCACAGGGATATTGAAAAAGCCCTGAATTTGCCCGGCGTGCAAGTCCATGGTCAGAATGCGGTCGGCGCCTGCGGAGGTGAGCAGATCGGCCACCAGCTTGGAACTGATCGCCACGCGGGGCTTGTCTTTCCGATCCTGCCGTGCATAGCCGTAATAAGGCATGACCGCCGTGATCCGCGCTGCCGATGAGCGCTTGAAAGCATCGATCATGATCAGCAGCTCCATCACGTGGTCGTTGACGGGGCGCGAGGTCGGCTGAACCACGAACACGTCCTTGCCGCGCACGTTTTCCAGGATCTGCACGTACAGCTCGCCATCTGAGAAGGTGGTGAGATTTGCCTGTCCCGGCGGGATCCGCAAATGCCGACAGATTTCCTCGGTCAGGGCGGGATTGGAATTTCCGGAAAAAACTTTCAGTTCTCCATTCACGGGTCTGAATCCTTTGTGGCTCATCCTGGTATCGTTCTCCTGAAAGCGGTGAGAAATGGCTGGGGCGGGAGGATTCGAACCTCCGAATGCAGGTTCCAAAGACCTGTGTCTTACCGCTTGACGACGCCCCAGTACTCGATTCCGGCTCGCCGGCGATTACCCGAACATGCTTTGGAAATACCCTGCGCGGGAAAGGGTCTTCGCCGGAAACACTCGCCAGGAGCCCCGCGGAAGGTCGCCGCGGGAGGCTGCGAGAGCTGATTCCTCATCTGGGAAGAATCCGAAGACAGAGGATCCGCTGCCGGACAGCAGTGTCGCTGTCGCTCCCCGTTCCTTCAGAAAGTCCTTTGCTTCCCTTACGGCTGGATAGGCAGGGAGGATCGAAGTCTCGAAATCATTAAAGATCTCAGCCAGGCACCCGGTACCATCCTTCAGCCGGCCGCAGAAACTTTGTATTTTATGGATGGCCTGCTGCGATGTCAACATCGGACTCAGAGATCGGTAGGCTGCGGCGGTAGAAACGTGAACTCCCGGGTATACAACAACAAGATGGGCCGTCGGAATCTCCGGCAAGGGATAGATTTCTTCACCCCGGCCGATTCCGAGCGCGGTCCCACCCTGGAGGAAAAAGGGAACATCGGAGCCGATCGCAGCCGCCAGCGATCCCAATGCCGCATCCGGAACCTCCAGGCGCCAGGATTTGCAGAGACCGAGCAGCGCAGCGGCGGCGTTGCTGCTTCCTCCGCCCAACCCGGCCCCGGGCGGGATTCGCTTTTTCAGTGTGATTTCTGCGCCCGCGGACATGGAGGCGGCACGCGCCAGCGCGGTGGCCGCGCGCCAGACGGTGTTTTCCTCCACGGGGACCGAGGGCAGGTATTCGCAGTGCAGCTCCAGACGCGCCGCTGGTCGGATTTCCAGTTCATCGTGCAGATCGATGCTCTGGAAGATAGTGCAGATCTCGTGATAGCCGTCGGTGCGCTTTCCTAGTACGGCCAACGCCAAATTCACCTTCGCGAAAGAGCGAATGCGGATCAATGATGCTTTCACTTGAGTAATCGGTTAGTTCGGAGTGGAGTAGTCTATCGCCTCTAGAAGGTTCCCGCCACGACTGTCGTCGGTATCTTGGCCCCGGAGAGGGCATCAGGGAATCGCCGGAGATTCGCTTCGCTCGCCCCGGGTAGGAGCCGGCAAGATGAAGAACCTGGAAAAGGCGCAGGATCCACGCTCCTGTTTGCGAAGGGTTTTCTGCACTTTTCCCAGTTTCTCGCGGACCTTCTGGGCATCCTCCGGCTCGCCGCCGTTGCTCAGCGACTTTTTCCAGAACTCCTGGGCCTTCTCGAGATTGCCGATCTTGAAGTAAAGATCCCCCACATGATCCTGGATCACAGGGTCTTTCTTCTCCATCTCAACTGCCTGGAGCAGGTATTTCTGCGCCTTTTGCAGATCGTTCATTTTGAAGAAGGCCCACCCCAGCGAATCCAGGTACGCAGGGTTGTTGGGCTCCAAGGCCAATGCCCGCTCGACGTACTCGACAGCTTCATTCAGGCGAATCCCGCGGTCAGCGAGCATGTAGCCGATGTAGTTTAAAGTCGGCGCATCCTTGGGGTGTTCCTTGAGAATTTCCTTGAACAGGGACTCGGCCCGGTCAAAGTCTTTCTGCCTTTCATAAACCGACGCCAGTTGAAACCGCACTCGGTCCTTATCGAGATTCTGCTCCTCGGCGCGACGCAGGATCTTCTCCGCCTCGCTGAAGCGTTTGGCTTGCACGTAGATCTGGCTCAGGTTGATGTATATGTCCAGATTGGAGGGACTGCCCTGAAGCTTCTTGTCCAGGATCTCGGCTCCCTCTTTCGTTTTCCCGGAGTCGGCAAGAGTGCGCGCGTAAACCAGCGCCAGGTCATCGTCTTTGGGGTTTTTCTCGAACTGCTGTTTGCCGAAACTCAGAGCTTTGTCGAGCTGCCGATCGACACGATATGCGTTGATCAGCAGAAAATAGGTGCGGGGCGAAGGATCGCTTTTCACCATCTCCTCATAGATGGCGATTGCCTTCTCACCGTCACCCATATCCTGATAGGAGGCGGCCAGGTGCTGCTGGAAGACACCCCGGTTGGCCTTGAGATCTTCAGGGCCGTCTTTGGATTGGTCGAGCAGATCGCTGAAGATCTTGACCGCCTCGGCAGCCCGCCCGCCCAGCTCATAGGCGGTTCCCAGATAGAACTCGGCTTCGATGTCCCCAGGGTTGCTCGCCACCACGGACTTCAGCGTCTCGATCGCCTCAGGGAACTGGCGGGCGCCCATCTGGATGCGACCCATTAGAACCTGAATGGACGTGTCATGTGGATTGTCTTTGGACAACTCGCCGAGGATCTTGCGAGCTTCGTCAATCTCGTCCGCGCCTAGCAGGGCCGAGACGAGTTGCTTCCTTGCCACGGGATTGCCTCCCGTCAGCTCGACGATCTTGCGATAGATCGGGATAGCGTCCTTCTCGCGCTTCGCTTTTTCATACAGGCTGGCAAGCATGGACAGATCCTGAACGGAGTCGGGCTGGCTGGCGATTGCCTTCTCAAGGTATTGAATAGCCTTATCCTGGTTGCCCTGGTGCTCGAAGTACTGAGCAATCGCGACGTAACCCTGGTCTTCATCGGGCTCCAAAGTCTGCCAGCGCTCATAAGCTGCAATCGCCTTTTCGGGCTGCCCGAGCTCCATGTAGCAGCCGCCAAGGGCGAAATCGGCGCGAGGATCGTCTGGCGCCGCTGCCTTCATCATCTCCAACTCCTTGACGGCCAGCTTCAAGTTATCCGGAGCGGCCTGGCGGCCCCGTCCTTCATCAGTCGCCCTCAAGTAGACGGTTGCGAGCAACCAGTGCGATTCCGCGTCTTTCAGATCCAGGCGGGGAGAGGCCTGTTTTGCTTCATCCATAGCCTCGTTTACCCTGTCCATTCGGGACAAAAGGTCAGCCAGAGCTACATGCACGCTGGGATCGTTTTCGTTGTAACGCACTGCCGCCTGCATTTCCGACAAGGCCTTGGCCATGTCTCCGTCCTTGTCATACCACTTGGAAAGGGCGAAGTGATAATAGCTCTGGGCGCGGTCCTGGACAGGCTTCTGTTGAAGCGCTTTGTCTAAATCCACGGGATTCTGAAGCGCCATGCTCACCCTAGCGCAGGCAAACACGGCGACAGCGCCGGCAACAGTGATGAGAAAGCGCGTGGTGCGCCCTTGCGTCCGCCAATAAGCAAGTTTCATAGGATTCCGACTAGCCTTTCCCAAGGTATAAATAGCCTTAAAATTATTGCATAGCGTTTCCAGGCCTGTCAAACATACCTGAGATTTGCGCATGAAATTGGTGACAGGCGCCTTTTTTCGCCGGTGAGCAAAGGCGCCTGCCACCAATTTCGCTGAAATCGTCAAAGATTTATTCGCTCAAACCAACCTCTGGCAGTTAGACAAGGTGAAACGGGAAGGACGGACGTCCGAACCCCTCTCACAGACAATAAGTCCTCAGGAGGCAGAAATGAAATCGAGAAGAATGCACCTGGCTTGGGCGTTGGTTCTATGCTTAGGCCTGGCTCTGGCGCCGGCTGCAGCTCTGGCTCAGAAGTCCAAAGCGACATCAACCGAAAAAGTCAACATCAACACTGCCACCGCTGAGCAGCTTCAGACGTTGCCGGGAATCGGGCCGGCGCTGGCAAAGGCCATCATCGACCACCGAACCAAGAACGGCAAGTTCACTAAGATCGAGGAGATACTCAACGTCAAAGGCATGGGCGAAAAGAAATTCCAGAAGATAAAAGACCGTCTGGTCGTCTAGCTATGGCCTGGGCGCGATGACTCTCCCTATCTTCGGCAGAGCCGGCCTCGGGGCCAGGGGCCTCGCTGCCGGCTCGACGCCCACGGTAGGAATGACGAATGTCGATTGATTCCCGGATTCGCCGTCCGTCAATCGTCACGTGAAGTTGATGTGCGGGTGGATGCGGACCCAGCGGACGGGCTGGGCGACTGGAGAAACGAATGTCTGCAGACGCTGGGCCAGCGCGACGAGTTCGCCGTCTTCATCCAGCAGGCGGTACTGGTCAGCGTTCCAGCAGGAAGTGAGCAGATTCAGATCCATGCCGTGCTTTACCCGGTCGCGATCACCCGACGAGAGCCGGATGGCGGGCAGTTCCAGGAGCAAGTCTCGCATCGGGATGAGGCGATCGGAAAAGTGATCGCGGGAGTAGAAGCTGCCCCCTTCGCCCAACGGTATGGCGGATTCGATGGGGAATTCGCCGCTGCGCGTCCGTCGCAGCCGCACCAAATGCGCCCCGCAACCGTAGTCATGGCCGACATCGTGTGCCAGGCTGCGCGCGAAAGTGCCGGCACTGCAGCAGAGCTCAAACTCAGCTTCGCTCCCATCCACGCCGAGCAGCTTCAGCGACTTAATTGTAACTTCCTTGGTGTTCCCTTCCAGGATGATTCCCCTCTGGGCATACCGGTACATCGGCTTGCCGTGGATCTTTTTCGCCGAATAGGGAGGCTGGGTTTGGCGGACCGTTCCGAAATAACGGGTGAAAATCTCTTCAACGCGAGCGGTGTCTATTTGTGGATGCGTGTCCTCGCCCATGGGCTCGCCGTCGCAATCAAAGGTGGCGGTGGCAAAGCCGAATCGGATGACGCCCTGATAAGTCTTGTCGGAAGAAAGATAATAGCTGGTCAAGCGTGTCGCCCGGCCGAGAGTCAGCGGGAGAACCCCGGTAGCAAAGGGGTCTAACGTGCCGGTGTGTCCTACCTTCTTGACCCTGGTGATGTTGCGGACCTTGGCTACGACGTCGTGGGACGTCCACCCTTCGGGCTTGTCAATGACGAGGACTCCATCCATAAGCCGCCTCAAGAGAATGACGAGTGACGGGTGACGAATGAAAACCGGCTGTGACTTCGGTGTCACTCGTCATTCGTCACTCGTCACTCGTCACTGTTCTTCATGGATCTCGTCCAGCAGGCGGTCGATGTGCTCGCCGTATGTCTGGGAGCTGTCGGCGCGGAAAACAATTTCCGGCAAAAACTTCATGCGTATTCGCTGGCCCAACTCATGCCGGATCCAGCCTGCAGCGTGATTGAGCGTATCTAGGCTCGCCTTCTTCTCGGCTTCGCTCCCCATGGCGGAGACAAAGACCTTCGCATGGCGCAGATCCGAACTCATCTCCACTCCAGTGATCGTAACGAATCCGATTCTCCGGTCCTTCATGTCCCGGAAGAGGATCAGACTGATCTCGTGCTGGATCTGCAATGCCAGCCGTTGGGGCCTGCGCGACGGTTGCATAGAATCAAGGATCGATGTAAGAAACCTGGCAATCGACCAGCGAGTCTTCCAGGATGTTTTCTGCCTCGCGCACGAACTGCTGCGTCACCCGTTCCAGCGTGGCATTGTCCGAGCTGACAGTGACGGCCGCAAGCTTCGCTCTCTGCCACAAGTCTTGATAGTCCACCTCGGCGATCGAGAAATTGGAGCGCGCCCGCAGCCGGTCCTGGGCCTTGCGCAGCACCATGCGCTTGTCCTTGAGGGACTGGGAATAGGGAAGGTAGATCTCCAGGACACAGTAAGCGATAGGCATGATGCAAAACCGCAGCGGCCGGATCGCGACCCGGCCGTCCTGCTTCACGTCCCGGAACGTCGAGCCCGGCGCACTCAGAGTGTTGTGGGCTGAACCTTCTCGATAATATAGGCCTCGATGACGTCTCCGACCTTGACATCGGAAAAGTGTTCGAACCCGATTCCGCACTCGTAGCCGGATTTTACCTCCGAGACATCATCCTTGAAGCGACGCAGGGAGCCGATCTTGCCTTCGTGAATCACGACGTTGTCGCGGAGCAGGCGGATGTCGGCGTTCCGCCGAATCACGCCATCCACGATGTAGGATCCCGCAACGAATCCGAACTTGGGCACCTTAAATGTATCCCGGACCTCCGCACGGCCGAGGTACTTCTCGTGAGTCGTAGCCTCGAGCATGCCGATCATCGCGTTCTTGATGTCGTTCGCGACATTGTAAATGACGGTATAGAGTCGGATTTCGACCCCTTCGCTTTCCGCAAGATCCTGTGCTTTGCGCTCGGGCCGAACACTGAAACCGATGATAATGGCATTCGAGGCCGACGCCAGCAGCACGTCGGTTTCCGTGACGGCGCCGGCCCCGCCGTGCAGGATCCGCACCTTCGCTTTGTCGGTGCTGAGCTTGTTGAGCATGTCCGTGAGGACTTCGACCGAACCCTGCACGTCGGCCTTGAGTATGAGCGAGAGCTCCTTCACTTTCCCTTCCCTCATCTGTTGGAAAAGAGCTTGCAGTGACAGGCGGGCCGAGGAACGCAGAGACTGCTCACGCAACTTGGTCTGGCGGTACTCGGCCACCTGCCGTGCCTTGGCCGCATCCTCGAAAACTTGGTAGGTATCGCCGGCCTGGGGGAGATCCTGCAATCCCTGGATTTCCACCGGCACGGAAGGTCCGGCCGTGTTGTTGTGCATGCCGCGGTCGTTGAGGAGGGCGCGGACGCGGCCGTGCACCGCGCCCGCGACAAACGAGTCGCCCACGTGCAGAGTGCCGTTCTGAACGAGCACGGTAGCCACACATCCGCGTCCCTTGTCCACCTTCGCTTCCAGAACGACGCCCGATGCCAGCCGCTTCGGGTTGGCCTTGAAGTCCTTGATATCGGCTACCAGCAGAATCATTTCAAGCAGCAAGTCCAGGTTGGTCTTCATCTTTGCGGAGACGGCGACCATGACCACATCTCCGCCCCAATCCTCGGCCAGCAGCCCCTGATCGGACAGCGACTGTTTGACGCGTTCGGGCTGGGCGCCCGGCTTGTCGATCTTGTTTATGGCCACAATGATGGGGACGTTGGCGGCCTTGGCATGATGGATGGCCTCTATCGTCTGGGGCATCACGCCGTCATCGGCTGCTACCACAAGAACCACGATGTCCGTCACGTGGGCGCCGCGCGCCCGCATCAACGTGAATGCCTCGTGGCCCGGCGTGTCGAGGAAGGTAATGCCGCGCCCGTTTACGTCGACCTGGTAGGCGCCGATATGCTGGGTGATTCCCCCCGCCTCAGTTGCCGTCACATTTGTCTCGCGAATGGCGTCTAACAGCGACGTCTTGCCGTGATCCACATGGCCCATGATCGTGACCACCGGCGGGCGGGGAAGGTGGTCTTCGGCTCGGTCCACAACCTCCTGCTTGCTCTCCGCCTCCTGTTCGAAACTGATGACTCCGGCCCTGAAACCGAACTCCGCGCAGACTTCTTTCGCGATGTCGAGATCCAACGTCTGATTGATCGAAGCCAGAATCCCCTTGGAAATGAGCTTTTGGATGATGTACTTCGACTTTATATCCATCTTCTCCGCGAGCTCTTTGAGCGTCACGCCTTCGGTTATGCTGATCGGCTTGAACTCCTCTGGTGAAACGGGGGGACGCGGGAATTCAAGCACTCTAGCTGCTGGGGCTTCCGCTCGGTCCGCTCTCCTCTTTTTCAGCGGCTTGGCGGGAGTGATAGCTCGTGCTACCGCCGGCCTTTCTCCACGCAGGCCCCGAAGGATGCGGTCCGAGATCTCTGGAGTGACAACCTTCTCCATAGTGCTGCGCATGAGGATCTTGGACTTGGCCTTTCGGACCACGACTTTCTTCGAAACCATGCCTGGAGCGGGCCCGACTTCGGCGGGTGGAGCAGCGAGCTCCTGTGTCGGCACGGCCTCGGCGGATGCAGCCATAGCGGGGGCAGGGAGTCCCGGCAAAACCGCTGCCGGTTTTTCTTCAACTACTTCGCGGGGGATCTCGGCTTGAGGCGCCGCAGCTTCCGGGGGCGCAGCGACCCACTCGACTGCATGCTCCAAAGCTACCTCGCCCAGAGCAGGCGGTTCAGCCGGCTTCGGAGCTTCGACCACTGGAGTCACTTCAACCAAGCCCGCAGTCTCGCGGTCGTAATGCTTGCGCCCCTTCCTGGGCGCCAGCGAAGGCCTTGCGGGTTCTTCAACCTCCTTTTTGACCTCGACAGCAGCGGCCTTCTTCCCCTTGCGCGCCGCGGCGGCCTTGGAAACAGGAGCTTCCTTTACAGGTGCCACAGTTGCGGCCTTGGCTGTCGCGCGGCGTCCGGCAGCCTTTTTCTCGCTTTCGGCCTCCTTGGCCACCTTCTTCTCAGCCTTGCGGGCAGCCTCAGCTTCCTTTTCCTTCTTTTTTTCAGCTTCGACGAGCTTGGCTTCCGCTGCTTCGCGCTGCGAGAGGATCTTTCTGCGAATGGTTTCGGCGAAACTGATGTCAATCGTTGCGCTGGGTGAGAATACGTACAATCCCAGCCGCTTCAGTTCAGACAAGACCACCTTGTTTTGAACCGAACATTCCGTCGCCAGTTCCGCGACCGTCATTCTCTCCATCTCGACCACACACCTCTAACCAGGGCTCATCCTGCTCTTATCGCAGGGCCCCACCGATCATGTTAAATCAAACACACAGCAGTTTTCAACGAGGCCGAGGCTCTGCCCGTCAATGACTCCCCGCCTCTCCTTCGGAGGAGTCAGCGTCGACCTCCTTCTTAACGGGCTCTTCCTTAACGGGCTCTTCGGGAGTCGGAGCTGTTTCGGCTACCTCGATGCCTGAGAACTCCCCGCCCACGGATTCAGCCTGGGTCACTTGTTCCCCTTCTTCCGGCGGAGTTGACTCGCCCGGTTGCGCAGGCTGCCCGCTCGCCTGCGCTGTCCTGGGAGCTCTAATGGCTGTGGGTAACTCCATCCCTTCGGGAACCTCGATTTCTACCTCCTCAAAAAGATCCCGTGCCGCCTCCATGATTTTCGCCGCCGTCTTGTCGCCAACACCGGGGATCTCGACGAGCTTTCCCTCGCCCAGCTCCAAGATTCTCTCGACGTTCTCGATTCCGGCCTCCCGCAATTTCTCAACGATGCGTTCGCTGATCCCTTCCAGCTCGCCCAGCGACGTGGAAGATGAGGTGAGGGACTCCATAACACTGAGCACCTCCTGTTTCTTCTGCTCCTCGCTCTTGACGTCGATCTGCCAGCCGATGAGCTTCGATGCCAGGCGCACGTTCTGCCCCTTTTTCCCGATCGCCAGGGACTGCTGTTTCTCCTCGACGATGACCTCCATCCGTTTCTCTGCAGGATCGATGATCAGAACCTTGGATACTTTCGCCGGATTCAGCGCGTTCGCGGCGTACTGCGCTGCATCATCCGACCACTGCACGATGTCGATCTTTTCGCCACGGAGCTCGCGGATGATGGAGTTGATGCGCGACCCCTTCATGCCCACGCAGGCACCGACCGGATCCACATCGCGATCCAGCGACGCCACCGCGACCTTGGCACGATCTCCCGGTTCATGGACTGCGTTCTTGACCACGATGGTGCCGTCGTAGATTTCCGGGATCTCCATCTCGAACAGCCGGATCAGGAGCTGCGGGTCTGTGCGGGAGAGGATCACCTGCGGTCCCTTGGCAACCGGAAGAACTTTGACAATGATGGCCCGAACCCGCTCCCCCTGCTTATACGTTTCCGCTCGAGACTGCTCGCGCAACGGCAGAAGAGCTTCGGTCTTGCCGACATCCACAATGATGTCCGGCCCTTCAAAACGCTTGATTACCGCGTTGACCAGCTCGCCGATCTTTTGAGAATACTCGTTATAGATGTTCTGCCGTTCAGCCTCGCGCACCTTTTGCAGGATCACCTGCTTTGCCGTCTGCGCGGCGATTCGTCCCAACACGTCCATGGGTTTGGGCATCTCGACCGTGTCGTCTACCGCAAGACTATCGTCAATCTGTTTCGCTTCTTCCAGGGAGATTTCCAGGTTCGGATTCTCAACCTGCTCGACGACGCGCTTTACCGCAAAGATCTCCACCATCCCCGTTTCCGGGTCGAAACGCGCATTGATATCCTCGTTGGTCTTGTAGTATTTTCTGGATGCCGCCACCATGGCATCTTCCAGCGCCTCGATGATGATCTTCGGATCGATGTTCTTTTCCTTGCTGATCTGCTCGATGGTTTGAGTGATGATGTTCGACATAGTGCCAAACCCCCGGGGCTAGCGCCCTAAATCTCAATTACGAGATTCGCTTTTTCGATATCTCCAACATCGATGTTGACCTGTTTTCCGGCGGCCACTTCGAGCCCCAGACGGCCTTGGGTCACCCCGAGAATCTTCCCCCTGAAGTTCTTTTGCCCTTCAACGAGGCGACGTGTGCGGACCCGGGCGCTCTTTCCGGCGAAACGCTGAAAATCAGCCTCCTTGACAAGGGGTCGATCCAATCCTGGTGACGACACCTCCAGCATATAGCTGAATGGGATCCAATCCTCGACATCCAGCAGCACCGAGAGCCGCTTGCTGAACCGTTCGCAATCAGCCAGTGTGACGCCTCCGGGTCGATCAATATATGTTCTCACTATGGGGCGATTGCCGCCACCTCTGATTTCAACAAGAACGATCTCCATCTCCATCGAAGCCGCAAGTTGCTCCGCCAGAGCTTGAATCCTTGCCTCGAGACTCTCGTGCTGCCTCATTTCAATTTGGGCTGTCATTCCGTGACCCCAAAATAAAAAAGTGGGCACAACAAGCCCACCTTTTTCAAAGCTAGCCAACAAACATGTTAGCCCAATGGCGGCTAAATATCAAGTTTGGATGACTCGTGGGTGCAATTAGAAGTGGGAGTCAACTCCAGGCAAATCGGTAGCTTCTGCCCAACGATTTAAAGCGAAAAACGAACCACGAAGACCTCCAAGACCTCTAAAAAACAAAGGCAGCGGGATGCGCTTCTAGGACCCACGCATGGGCCAGCGCTTCGCGCGCGAGCGGCTTTGCCCGGGCGCGGTGGAAAAACAAACCCATCCCCAAACATTGATTACGCTCTTGAACATCCTGCGTTTTCCCACCGCGCCCGGGCACAGTCGCTGGCCGGAGGCCGCCCATGTGTGCGTCTAGAAACATACTCCGCCGAGCCCCGAATGAATAGACATAGCCTCCAGGACAAACTCTTAGAGGTCTTCGAGAAACTATGACAGAGCGGGCCTCACGGTAAACTTACATGGTTGCGAATTGGATTCGCATTCCTTAACAACCATGAAACCAGAGGCCCAGAATGAAGCATATAGGATTCGATATCGATAGTACAACGACTCATATCAGCGTTTTTAGTGACCGCGGTCGCGAGATCAAGCATACGAAGGTCGCTACACGTGAGGCGGATCTGGTGGCATTCATGATGAGCGTTGCAGGACCCAAGCAGGTGGCGCTGGAAGAGAGTCAGA
>Ga0315274_10000770_pt1 | contig 49645 bp, 86 predicted proteins | sample YL17G02_20_MG_FD_203700 | JGI IMG/M metagenome (GOLD analysis project Ga0315274, IMG submission 203700) | Sediment microbial communities from Yellowstone Lake, YNP, Wyoming, USA - YL17G02_20 | ecosystem: Environmental > Aquatic > Freshwater > Lake > Sediment | place: USA: Wyoming | collected... | reverse complement strand
CGCCTTTTGACTTAGGTAATTTTGTAATCCACCAAATTGGGGAGCCAAAGTTTGAATCTGTTCATATTGGGGAGCTTGCTGTAAAATGGCTTGATCTAATCCTCTATTCCCAGCTCCATAAATATTGAACTGCTGCCCAAGTAATTGTTCACGCCCCCCAGTTGAGCCAAGTAGTGCAGCTTTCTCTGCTCCAGTTTGAGCTGCGGTTACTGCTGGAGTATAGGATTCGCTAGTTTCAAATGACTGAGGCCCTTGATAAGAGGCATTCCATTGTTTAAGAAAATCTGATAACTTCTGCTCATTCCCCGTTATAGCTGTTGGAGTCTTTGCAGCTTCTGAAACTAAAGCTTCATTATAGGGAGTTGTTCCCACCTCAATTGCCGATTTAGCTTGAGAAGCTCCAGTGTCAATGGCTCCTTTGGCAGATTCTAAAGTTCCAGTTAAATTCTCCTGTACTTTCTGGCCTAAATTCTCTGCTTGGGGTTGATTTGCTTTCAGATAATCCTGAGCAGTTGCCCATTGCTGAACTGGTTGCTGCCCCTGCACTGGTGAAGTTGTAGAGAAATTACCTGTTGCTGGCATGGAGGTTCCACCAACTGTTTGCTCACCCCCACCACCTGTACCCACAGTTGGAGTATTGGCTTGTTGCCGTTTTTCTTCCTCTGTTAATTGTGAGTCATCGGGTTGTTCAACAAACATAATTATTTCCTTATTTGACAACTATCAAAATGTTATATTTTTTACTGGGAGTTAGCCCTTTCATCCCATTAATGACAATTTGACCATTAATGTAATTCCAGGACACTTGTAAGTAAATTGGATTATACGTGCCATCTCCATTGGTTGCATAAGCGGTTAATTCTAAAACTAATCGTGGATAAGGCCAAGGAAATGAATAGGTATTATCTGTATCTAAAGCACCTGCTACCATTGAAAATTGCCGAATAATGCATGAGATGTTATCTGGCATTGTTAATTGTCCTCTTAGGGCTTGAAGGACATTAGTCATGAACAATTGAAGCGGATACAGGAGCTTAACAATCCAATTTGGAGCTTCTGGAAAGTCCTGCCTATTCAATTGTGGTGTAACTGGTAATTGTGCCATAACTTAATGAAACTTTTGTGCCATCTGTTGATAATAGATAACAAAACCGTCTAAGGCAAAAAATGTTAACGCATCACTATAGATCACTGAAAGATTTAGCCAATGTCCTCGACGGGTGACTAAGGGGACGTAACCACGAATTACTTGAAGATCTAACCCACCACTTCCCCAAGGAAATTCCCCCCAAGGCCCAGCTCCCCATCCTGATCCTGTTACTGGCACTAAGGAAACTGTTACTCTATTTGGATAAAAGTCGGTAGCAAGTCCTAAATTAAATAAGTCAAAGTCAGCTAAAGAAAAAATAGTATGGACTTCTTTAAAATGCTTAACTAAACCTGGATTTCCACAGGATTCAGGAACAAAGGCAATGTCAACAAAAATTGGTGTGTAAAATAAAGCAGCTCCAATTGTCCACACAAGTAACTGATTGACCCGAATATGGGTCGGATCAATTATCTCCATAATCATCGAAGTTTTCTCACCCTGATTAAAGGCATACCCAACTTTAGCACCAGTAGTCGTTGAAACTTCAATTATGTATCCTAAGTAACTCAGAACTGATGTTGGATACTCATTATCAGCAAAATCAGAGGCAGCATAATTCTTTCTTTCCTGATACACATAAGGAGAGCTTGCTTCACCAGACCCAAAATATAATTTATCATTTGTTGGATTAACAAACCCCGTTTTCATACTGTATGGGAATTGCCATTGAGTCCACGTATCTGTAATGTAATTATACACATAATACTGTGTAGCTGCAGTATCAGCTGAGGTAGTTATTGTACCAAAAATATACTTATTATCCGACTCATAGGCCACTCCAAAACTAACTGTATCAAAATTAGGGTAAAGAGGGGATGAAAGAATTAGTAAATCCTTCTTAATTGGAAGAGATTTAAGCACAGCACCTTCATTGAATGTTAAAGAACAAATGGTTTGATTTGAAAAAAGAAAAACTTTATTATTAAGGGAGACAGCTGTCTCAATTCCACGTAAAATCAGTGTATTATCCACTTCAGTTACCTGAAAACTAGCCATATCATTACCGACAATCTGAAATACTCCATCTTGTTTAAAGATTAAAATATAATCTCTTAATCCAAGAATACGTAAAATTGATTTATCTGCAGCTCCTACAGGGAGAGTTTGCAGAGTTGGGTATGCTTCTGGTTGAAGATACTTCGAGATTGCTACTTCATTAATAGCCGTTTCATTGCTCGAATCTTGAACAGTAGTTAGATTTGGAACAAAGGCAGCCCCACGAGATGAGATAGCAGTAAAGCTAGAGGTTCCAATAATACGGGTTGTTAGTAAAATTTTACCAGGAGTATCATTATAACCCGATTGGTAGTAAGCATAAATCGTAGTATTACTTGTATATCGGTTAATTACCCGTACTAGAGAATTAGCCGTATTAGTTATATTCTGTGAGGGGGTTCCAGCGGTAAAGACCTCAAATTCAGCGGCAACTATATTCTCCGCAGCCTTTCCCGTGTATGTAGTACCTCCAATTGTAATTGTATCATTTATCTGAATACCATTTGGAGAGCCAACAACCACTAAAGTTAAGAAAAATTGGTGCTTAAAAGTAATATTAGCAAGAAAGTTATAACCCCTAAAATTAGTCATATCCGACGCTATCGGGGCTTGATTATTTGCCTGGGCAATTCCTTGCTGACTAGAGGCAGTATAAATCATTACCCCTTTAAGTGAGTCATCAATATTGTCAGTGACGGTAACAACCTTAGCAAGTAACTCACCAGCTGTGGGATTTCCGGTGTAGACTAAAGCACATTCGTCATTTGGCTCCGTGTTTAAGTCAGCCGACATTGGACTTCGATAAATCTGATAAAACCAGGTGGTTGTTAACCCATCAGGCAATGAAAAGGTTAATTGAACATTTTTAGCAGCTCCAGAGCTATTCGAAACAACAATTCGTTGAGATGGAGCACCTAAAACTAAATTTCCATTAGCATCTGTGTAACCAAAAATAATCCGATATGCAACTTGGGTACTATTAGTGAACCAGCCAGACCCAGTAACAACCCCGCTTCCATCTAATCCTGCAGGTGCACCTGCTTGTTGGATAGGCCCAACTAATTGGTCTAATTTGTACAGTCCCGCTGAAGTGGTAAAGTAAATATTCTTATTAGCATGAACTGAATGAATTGTTAATGCATTCGGTGGTGGTGAGTAACTTCCTGCATAATCAATCCAAGTCCCCAACGCATCTGAATCGTAAGCAATTGAAGTCCCATGACTGATTAAAAGTCTATTTTGAAAATTATAGATCTTAGTAGTACTATCAGTTAAAATTGTACCAAATGGTGCTTGACCACGCCTTTGTTCAATTACATTAGGTCGATCAATTACAACATTTTGAGCTTTCTTTAAAGCCCCTTGTGGAACGGCAGACAAAGGGTTTGGATAAGTCCATAAACCCATAGGTTTAATACTAAGGGTTTCTTGCTCCTGCATTGGAAATTTAGAAGATGCCATGTTAATAGATAGATGAAAAGTGTTGGGCCTTAACTACTACCACGGACCCCAAAGTCTATTTCTGATTGGAATTTTTCGAGGGGAACCATCAATTCTCGGTGAGAGAACTTGGAATAAGTCTTTCTTAGCTTGCTCCGCTTCAGCCTGAAATACTTGAAAGGAGGGATCACCACTGTATTGTAGAATGCGAGCAGCAGCAAGAATCTCAAGTAACCGATGTGCTTCTACAGGGATTTGTGGAATTGGAGAAAAGTTAGCCTCAGAAACCCAGTCTCCCACGCTTAAAGATGCAGGCAATGTCGAGAAAGTCAAGACAAACCCTGCTATATTTGTTATAGTGAGATCATCCCCATGTGAATCAAAGGGAGGCATAGAGTTAATTGCATCAAAGAGAGTGGTAGTTGTCCAGGTGGTAGGGGCATAGGAGAGAGTTACTTCTTTGGTGAGAGTATTAATATTGAGGATCTGCCCTGCTTGATCCGTAGGACATAAGGTATTAGGGCGACGGAAATATCTCATTCTAACAGCCGAGTAATTTCCAGACCCAATAAGATTACCAAGAACTAGCTTAATTTGATTATCTTGAGGGTAGAATCCAAATTGGTAAGGAGCGTAAGCCCATGAGGATTTCATATCTTCAAGATTAATGTAGTTCAAAAGAACTTCATTTCCTTGGTTATCTGTGAGACAAACATCTCTTAATTTGGTACCAGTTGCCCGTGTCGGGAGAGTATAGAGTGTTGTCCCAGAAATAAACGGCACATCCTGGTATTTAACCCAATACTCACCTTTAACTGATTCAATAAAAGGAATTAGAACAGATTGTAGTTCTTCTGAGGCAATCCTAATCATGTCAGCATCCAGAAATAGATTCTGGTTGTTGGCATTCATTGAACGAGTTTTAACGGACACAAGCAACTGCCTGACGGAATAATCTATAGGCATAAGTAGTCCTAGTTAAAAATTTTAATTACTTCTTACTCTTTTTCTCTCGAACAAGTTTCTCAAGTTCTAAAGGAAGCTCTGACTCACGATCTTCTGGTAAACTCCCAGTTTCATCAGCGGATTCAGCTTTACTCATAAGTTCTGTGAGAACATCTGAGCTTAATCCACCTTCAGCTGATTCAAGTTCCATAGATTCCTCATCAGGTGAACCCTCTGTCTGAATTTCAGTAATTATTTCCTTTTTCTTTCTGTCTTCTGGCATAATTCTATCAGCCTCAAAACTATTCATTTCATCAATGATGCGCTGAAGAACTGATTTAATCATGTCTACATCTTGTGCTTGATCATCATGTTCCAACATTGTAAATCTCCTTAATTAAATTAAGATCTCTCTTCTTGAGGCGGATTAAAACTTTCTTGCTCTACTATCTGAATATCTGACTCTAAAACTCCATTAGCTATAAATCTTTCTTTTTGAACTAAAGCATCACATTCTTGAGTATGACAACTTGATTCAATTGTTGTTATTTTAATTATCCACATTATCTTACCCTCCGTGCAGACACTCGACAAATATATTGAGGAGTACCAGAAGTATATGTTGCTACATAGCCTTTTAGGTAATGAGTGGTAGTACTACTTATACTGATTCGAACAGCAGGTAAAGATAGACTAGTTGTATTAAAAGTAGTTGGAACTACATCAATATTGTCTAAAGCATTACTTCCATAAACTAACCCAGTAAATGAGTTTCCAGAAGTTGTGGATAGGCCGAGTTCCAAATCTGTTGAGGTAAAAGTAGCTCCATTACGTTTATAAAGAACTAGTCCACTTACATCCCAATCTCCAGCTGTTAGTGAAATAGAAGTTAAATCAAACATTTGACCCGAAGTTCCTACACTTGTATTGGCACTAATTATACTCGATATATATTCACCAACATAGCCTGCTGAAGCAGAATCATTAGTTATAGTGCCAAGAATATAGACCCCATCCTGACCAAAGCTTGCTAAGATCTGAGTATTACCTACAATTCGAGTTTTTCCAGAGGAGGCCCAAAAATATCCTGTATCGGAGTCATTATTAAACGAATATGTTGGAAAACTAGCTGAGCCGTCTATTCCATATAGACGACCCGTTGAACCAATTACGAGGGCAAGAGCACCTGCTGTACTAAATCCTAAATTACCAGCGGAGAGTAAGTAAATTCCCGTCGTATTGTCTGCCGACAGGATTAATCCTGGGGCAGCAGCTGTTCCATTAGCAATACTTAATTGAGATCCAGCTATAGACTCTAATCTACCATTAGAATCAACTTGCCACCTAGCTGAACCCGTCGTTGCTAGAACAAGGGTATCTGCTCCACCCCGATAGATACCCATATTGGTATCACCAATAAATGATAATCCTGGAGCTGCTGCAGTTCCACTAGATAGTAAAAGAGGGCTGGTAAAAGATTTTGTTCCTGCAATTGTCTCTATTCCCGTATTATGAACAACAGTGGAATCAACTGCTTTAGTATTAAGTTGGCCTTGAATAGAGCTAGTTGCATCTAAAAATCCCAGAGTTGTCGAGGTAATTGTAGATGCTGAAATTACTCCACTTCCATTAGAAATTAGAACCCGATCTATAGTGACAGTTGCCAGTTTAGATAGGTCAATCGCAGCTGCTATATTAACATCATTGTTAATAATACTTCCTGCAACAATTGCAGTTAAACCTACATTATCAATACTAATATCCCCAGTCATGGCTACATCAGTAGCTATATTAGATCCATTCCCAACAAGAATATGAGCACTTGTTAAGCTAACTTGTTGAACTAATACCCCATTGAACACTAATTGATTTGACGCATTAACTGTTAAACCGACATCTCCAGTATTTGTTCCATTTCTCCATTCAATTAAATCTCCATTAGCTAATCGAAGAACTCCAGTAGAGGCAGGATTTACAGTTCGTGACTTAAAATCTAAAGCTTTTATTCCAAAAGCTCCACCAAAGTCAACCTCAGCTGAAAGAGTAAAACTTCCGCCAGTTTTTTGTAAGGCCCCAGCGGCTATTGCAACAAGGTAATCGTCCAGATTACTTCCCCAACCAGTCTCATTAGGCGTAGGAATAGTGTAATTCTGACCGTTAAAGGTCACTGTAATAGACATTGTAAACTCCGATTAGAAAATTTATTTACGCGGGAACTGTAACAACTGGACTACCATCAAGATCAACTACAACAGTAGCTCTTTGAGCACCATTAATCACATCACCCATCACTTTTTCAAGAGCTGGAAGACTAACTTGTGTAGCATTCATTTCTAATTTCTCAAGCATAGTTGCATGAGAATCAGGAACAGTCATAGTAATTGTTAAAACGGCCATAGTAATACTCCTTAAATAAAAAGTTACGTTATTCCCTTGAAAGACGATCTGAAGATCTCTAGAACTTCGGGGTAACGATTTAAAAGTTACTTTGAAGAGATTCGTTTAGCTCAGTGAAATATTATACACTTTCACACAGCGAGCTGGAAGCTCAATGAAGATTTGCTGGTTCGTCCACAGGCGAAGTTCATAGGCATTATACCCAGGAACATACTGGAAGAACTCATCAGATCCCATAACTTGAGGCATAAACTCAATATCCATAGACCCGATACGAGTAAGATGCTCAAATGGAAGAATGAAACAATCTCCTTCCTTAACATACAAGGACGGAGTGATATTCATGGTTCCATTCTGAGAGTAGAATGTGAGCTTCTCGGCTCCATTCTCCATCAGAGATTTCTTGTAGCTTGAATCAAACCGACGAGCACCAGATTGACTGGTCACGAGGTTCGCCCAAACTTTAGGATTGATAACAACATCAACTTCACTATCCAAACCACGACCCACAGCTGCAGCAACTGCATTCTGAAGGGAGAGGAAGGTTAGCTTACCAGCAGCATTGTCAATAACATTGGCTTTCCAGAGGTCATAGACCGCTGCATTAATGTTAAAGAGCGTACCAGTATTTGTAAGAATTTTGTCAATTCCGAACATCTCGTTCGCATAAGCGGTATTCCAATAGATGTCGAGCGTTGTAGGGACAGTCACAACTAGAGCATGAAGTGCAGCGATACCAGCAATTGATCCACTGACTGTAAGAGTACGGAGAGTTGGATTAACAGCGGTGATCGTAAACACAGAGTCAGCCCCAGATGAGACAAGTACGGTGGCATTATAGAATTGGACTTGGTTATTCACCGTTCCAGCCCAAATACCATCTGACCAAGATTGCTGCGTAAAAGCAACAATTTCATGCGTTGCATCAACACTGGATGATCCCGTCGAGGCAGTTTTGCCAAGACCAGATTGCCCATAGAGGCAAGCAAGTTCAACACGTTTAGACATAGAATCAATCATTCTTTTCGTGATGAGTTTGGTAGCAGACAAGAATGCAGCCCCAGATCCAAGGGATTGGGACAGTGCATCATAAGCAATTTGGGAGACAAGGGTGATTTGTGCAGGGCGAACTTGCGCATCGGGAACATTGAGGGAAATTGGACCATTTAAGGCATAGTTTCCAGCATTGTTCGCAGCATAAGTAAATCCAGCTTCATCACTTAGAATAACGGGAGTATGAAAAGCATTACCAACGAGGGTAGCTTTATCAAACTCCACGTGTTTTAAAATAACACGGGATTCTGGGATAGCGTCTTGAATACCTTTGGTATTATAACGTTCCTTAAAATCACCGATAATTGAGGCGGGGATTGTAGCGGCCATAAGTTATAGGCTCCTTAAAGTTATATTTTTACAACGTTGCCATAAATTAACATAAATGTTAAGTTTAGGTGTTTCTTAAGTTTTCACCCTCTTTTCATTTCATAACTATGGATACTGCAGTTTTGTACAGACTACCCTTTCGAATAGCCTCCATTTAACCGATTTAAGGATTAAGTAGGAGGATTTAAAATTGTAGGGTTTTAGATATCGTCCGAATACTCAGCTAATACCTATAGGATAACCCTGAACCTTTTAATTATAATTAAGCAAACTGTCTACTAAGTTCAATTTCGAGATAACTGATGACTTGATCCCAAGAGTCAGGATATTCAACTCTTTCCCTGGAGACAAAGTTGTTATCATTGTCCAAAAGAATCTTGTACAACTGATAACCACCACCAGCACCTTCAACTTGATACGCAATATGGGGGATAAGTTTAGTTTCCATAATTATCCACCTCTCTCAAGTTTTGCAGCATCATCCATTGATTTCCAATAGTCATGACTGGTTTTCCATCTTTTCTCAGACTTAGGTTTATCTCCTTCTTTAGAAGAGGTAGCCCCTGGCCCTTTAAGTGGATCTTTTAACTTTTCAAGTTCATACTTACGGAGAACTGCTAAACCTTCATCGCCAATTAAGGCTTGAAGTTTTTCAGCATCAGCACCAGCTAGGATACCTTTAACCGTACTTCTAATGTCCTTTTCAACTACACTCACAACTTCTTTAGCTGATAAAAGAACACCTGTTTTATCACGAACTGTATCAATGTACTTGGCTATTTGAGCAACTGTAAAACCATTCTTCGGAAGTGTGGGAGTTGCTTCTAATGCCTCAATAATTTCAGCCTCAAAGCGAGTCTTCATGGCTTTTGTTTCTTGGTCTAAACGCTCGGCTTTAATCTGGTCCTGACGTTGAGATTCTAATTCTCGGAATCGCTTTAATTCTTCTTGAGCTTTCTCAAGTTCAACTTCACGAGGATCACGAAGTTTATCTTGAAGATCTTTAGCAACCTTCTCATATGCCCATTGTTTTGGGTCTTTACCTGTTTTGGAAAGCATCTCCTCTGGATTGTCTTTTGCTAATTTAAAGAACTTTATTGCCTCTTTTCGAGATCGAGCAGCTTCAAGGAACTTCTTATCAGCACCCTTAGACTTCTCAATTAACTGCTGTAGGGTAGTTTCGTCATATTCAATATCCCCTACTTTAATCTTCCGAATTACTTCTTTCTCTGCCTTGGATAAGTCCTTTACTTCAGGAGTAGCTTTAGAGTCAATAATTGGGGCTTTTGTGTCTACTTTTGGGGCTTCAACTTTAGCAGCTGGAGCAGTTGCCGCCGTGGGCGTAACTGGAGCTGGCGTAACGTTTACATCTGTCATTTTAATTCTCCTTGAACCATCCCAATTTAAACCTGGGGTAGGTGGTGTGGGTTTATTTTAATTCTAGTTTACCTACCTCCAGTAGGTATCCTAGTAAATTTTTAAACTAATTTGGGATTCGTAGAACTTTATATCCAACTCCCCCTGAATTGGCAATTCCTACTGAAACTCTAGCTAAAGTTCCATTATCAACATCCCAAAGAAGAAGGCGTGTATTGCCTGCCAGTACAGAATAATCAGATTGAATTGAATCACTAAGAGTAAATCCAGTTGTATCTAAAGTTTGTAGTACACTTCCTGATATACGTGATAAAATAGAAAGTGCACTTCCATCAATACTAATATTTGGTCCACTAAAAGTCATATCAGTCCCTAAACCTAAATAACTATCAGAACCAATTAGATTTCCACCATTCCCCACAGGTGAAGATAAGATATGGGTTTGATTAACCGTATCAAATTCTAATGAAGAAAGTTGTCCAATATCAGTATATAATTTTGCTCCACTTTGTAAAGTAAGACCTAAGGAACTAACTATTATAGTAGGTATTGCACTAATAGCAACTGTAAAGTCAGTTGTCGTTAAAGTAGCACTCATTCCAGCTAAATCTAATGAAATTTGCGGAGTATTCCCATCAAGGGTAATTGTCGCATCACCAATTGGATCTGATTGAAGTGCTAAATATTTATCAGACACTGAACCTGATAAAATCCCTCCGTTAAAAGTACCCGACTGTAAAACATGAACTTGATTACCTATATCAAATATTAAATAAGAAGTTTTTGAGGCATCAAAGTATATTCTGACTCCATCTTGTAAGATTAAATCACCATTAATAGAGGTTATAGCAAGATTGCTAAGAGCTGTATTTGCTCCACCTCCTGCTCCAGCAGGAGAGCGTTGCCAAATGGACCCATTATATATAGCAAAATCTCCAATACTAAAAGTAATATCACCACTACCTAAATTTTGTGTCCCAGCTACAGACACTCTATACACATCTCCATTGTTACCACTTCCATCTGCTAATAGAGGACTATTTAGAGAGGCATCCCATGCCCCTTGATATTCCATTACTGAACTGGGTAATTCAGCTACTGGCACTTTTCCTGTACCATCTAAAGATGCAACGCCATTTATAGCACCTTTTTCAGAAGTAGGGATAAATGCCCCTCCTCCAACAGGATTAATTTTAATATATTCGTTCATTGTAGAATCCTTATGCTAAATTTAATGAATTGTAAGTAACAGTTAAGTCTACTGAGCCTGCAGAGCAAGTAAAGTGAACTCTTGCAATTTTAAAGGCCGAATTGCTTAAATCCCAAATAGTTGAACCATTAGCTGTAATAGTAACTGCTGTATTTGGAATAGTAACAAAACTAATCCCATCATTGGAAACTTGAATATCAGCCACAGCAGTTAATCCTGCACTATTTGTATAGGCTAATTGAATAGCTAAGCCATAAGAGTTATGACCAGCTAAATTATAATCAAAATTACGAGCTGCCGCAACTCCAAGGGCAGTTACAACTGTTCCATCATTTTTTAAAAAAGGCATAATTATTTCTCCTTGAAATTATTGGGGCATTTGAGGCGGTTGAGTCATTCCTGCCTGAGTTGCAGCAGAATTGGCTGTTACTTGATCAGTCCCTTTGGGTAAATTTGGCTGATTTGGGGCTTTAATGGCTCCTGCTACTTGCGAATTGGGTGGAACATTCCGAACTAAACCTGGAAGATTAGGTGCTCCTGGTGTTTTACTCCCAGTTGGATTCTCTTGACCTGGTTGTGGTACCATTTGAGATCCTGGAGCAGGTGGAATGTTCTGGAGAGCTGCAATTGCTGGGTCCATTGTTCTCCAAAATTGTAAATGCTCTTTAATATGTTCTAATGTATGCATAATGACCGGATTATTTGGATCAGGATTCTTACGAGTCTCTGGCGATGAAAGAATAACCAAATGCTCCCGAATATCTAATGGGTGATTATCCGTTGTCATAGCTTTAGCAGGTTTTCCATTTTGAAGAGTCTCATTTTCTTCTTTAATTCTCAAAAGCTCAGCCTTTTCATAAGCATAAAGTGGTTCTAATTGACCTGTTTGAAATACAGTCATATATTCTTCTTTATTAAGTAATCCAGCTTGAAGAAGATCTTGGGCCATTTGAATACGTCCAGCTAATGTTTGAGTTAGAGGGTTTCCAGCCTCAACAATAACTCTATCAATATCAGTTAAATCCTTATTTGTGAATTCTTTAGCCTCAGCTTTATTGTTCAGACCAGAAATAAGAAGCATTCGTGGAGTTGTAGCAAACTCTTTAAGAATATCTACAATCCCAGTCCATGTAGACTCTAAAAGCGAATTATACGAGCGAGAAAGGGGATTAATGAAGGTCAGGGCCTGTGCTGCGACAAATGCAAGTGCAGTTCCCGATTTCAAGTTAGCGGCTGGATCACCCTGAATTACATCATTTACTCCAGAGATCTTAGCCATCATCGCTTCAAGATATTCAATCCATTTAAATAATTCTTGCGGAGTTGCAAGTAAACTTAAAGCTTCTGGTTTAGCACCATTTGTAACTGCTGGATCGTAGTAAATTGCATTTAGTCCCTCAGTTAATTGAGATAGAGAAATTGCAGCTTCTCTAGGAATCAAAACATTCTGGACACCAAAGGCGGCTTGATTTGTACAGATTGCAGAACACAAAGCATTATAAACCTTCTGAATTGGAAGAAGATCCATTGAAACAGAGTAAGAGAAGGGACTATTTATTTGCCGATCAGAAGAAATGCGATTAACAGGAACTCGCTTATATGGTAAGTCTCCATCAAATAAGCAAGTATTTGAGTCTAAATAGAGGGTAGCTCGACCATTGGCAAGAATTGCTGTCTTTTTATGATAAAACGTGTAGAGCGGAATAAGATCTGGATTGTTCTCATTAATTACATGACCTAATCTATGTCGCTTGACCTCTGGCGAAATGCTAATTGCTTTAATATCATCAGCATAATTTGGGAATTTGCTAATTAAATCCCATCGATTGTAATAATGACGTAAAATAACCCAGTTAGTTGATTCCCAACCATCACCAGCAAAATCAAAGATAACATTAAGAGGATTATAGACTCGAACGGTTATATCACCCTTACGCTTAATTGCCCCTGTTTCAGGATCAGCAGCATAGGCATCACCAAGTGTTGTATCCCACTCAGGAGATACAAAAGCTGAGCCTAAAAGAAGTGCAATCTCTGTGGCTTGCTCAAATAGATCTTCAAGTTTCTTTTCTTTATCAATATACCGAAGGATATTTTTACAAAAAGAGGTTTGAGCCTGGGATTTATAGTCTGAGTTGGTAGCAATGGGAATTGGGGCAACCCGCTGGGAGGTAATAAGAGAGAGGAGATGTCTTAAAATAGCTCTTAAATGATTAATATTAAGTCGTTTAAATCCATCTGCACCAAAATTAGGAAAAAGGTAGTTTTGTTCATTTACGAGATAATAATGGTAGTAAAGATCTCGATAGGTCAACCATCGACCTGTCATATCAAGATGTCTATCAAAGTCCCCTACTTTCTGATTCAACTCAGAAATAAGTTCTAAGGGAGGCATAGTTGCCCAATATTCATCATTCACTGGTCTTACTGTCATAATAATCCTAAGTTAGAAAATTCTGGGAAATATCTTTTTGATAACATCATCCTGAATCTCTGTGGGTTTATTTTCAGGAATCCCATTTGGAAACATTCGATCTGAAATACTCAACTTGTACAACGGTGGAATTGGGTTTATATTCTGAACTGTGGGAATTAGAACCGCCACCAAATAAACTAATGAGTCAATAAAATCATAGTGCCCTAAATTAGGGCTTCTATCAAACTCTTCTAAATTCTTCTTCCAAATACCGAACTCTAGGGATGAAATTAGCATATTACATCGGGGGTGAATAACTAACTTACCCGCATTTATAAACTGCCTCAACTGATTGACCATCCAAGTTTTACCATGCTTCTTATTGACGGGGGCAAAAGAGAGTTGATGCAGCCGAGATAGGTCTGCTATAATATTTAAATTATTATTATCAGCTATTCTTTTAATTCTTGTATTATTTACTTCAATATAATCTTTTTCAGCAATTTTAATAAGCTTTGCTAAACGTTCAGTGGTAAAGTCATTCTCCCTAAGGGCAACTTCATGCTCTATAACAAGCCGAGCAGCCTTGAAATCATAGTACCCAAGTATCCAAGCCGTAAAATCCCTATAACCAACATCCATTCCCTCCAGCATATAGTAGAACTGAAAAAAGTCATCTTTTGTAGCAACTTCAACATACTTTTTTGAGTCCCATTCTGGTATAATCTGTAAAGTAGAATCTGTACAGAATTCACCTAAGAATTCTCGTCTAAAAGTAGTTGACTCTTTACCACCAACCTCATGTGCGAACCGCTCAATCTCATCAGGGGTGTACCAACCATCATAAATAGTAAAATGGGAGTATGCCTCTCTCCCCTTTGCAGATTCCGCATATAATTTATACGGATGATCCGGTGTATTAGGAGGCGTACTCGGTAAAATAATCCTCTTATGTGGATTGGATGAGCTTAAAAGCTGTGGTAAAGCAACATCTTTGACAACTGTATCCAGTTCATCAACTTGTGCTGCTTCATCAATTATAAAAAGATCTGACTTATTACCTCTTAAGTTTTCAAACTGGCCATTATTGGTTCCGCAAAGGCGGACATAACTTCCAGATTTGAAAATAAACTTCCCTTCTTGCTGCTTCCAGATTGGACGTAGGTCACTAGGACAGTCCGATAATATTTGGTTGAAGATCGGAAGAAGGAAATCTTTTAAAGCGTTCTGATAAGGAGCACCAAAATGAATCTGGTAGTTTATATTCCTTATCGCTGTTTCAATGGCAATTAAAGCCATTGTGGTGGTCTTGCCCAATCGTCTTGAGCAGTTTATGACATAAACGAGTTCTTTACTGGTTGTAACGCTATTGTAAATCTTTTTCTGAACGGGCTTCAGCTTGTATGTCAGTCGCCCCTGTTCCCAAGCTAGGCGAATTGCTGCTTCCTTCATCTCCTCGCTTAATTGAGGTTCCATCACTTATCTCCTCCATCATTTTCAAGGCAGCTTCAGCTGCTTCACGGGACTGTTCGGGGGTTTGGGGTTTCTCTGGAGCGGATTCAACAGGCTTCTTTGTTGGCTCCATGTATTGCAACAATTTAACCCATATATCTGCTGCTAGTTCTAAATCTTTATTTAAACGGGCTTCTAAGGCTAGGGTAACAAGTTGGTCAACTGGGTGTAATTGATGCTTATAGCGTAACCGATCACTAACTTTATCTAGTAGCGTCTTGCGGTTCTTAGTCCCTTTGGGCTTTCCCTGAGGATTAGCTGATTGACCTTTCTTCCAATGGGGATTACCTTCTGGGTTATTTGCGTGAAAACTCACTGATAAGCCTCATTAGTCTTGGGTTTTTGTAATTTAAAGAAATCTAGTTCAGTTGTGGCTATAAGAGCAAAGAGATCTGGGGCATTATGGCACACAACCCCTTGATTAGCAAGGTAAAGCACAGCAAACATCCCTGCTGGGCACTCATTTAAGGTTACATTTACTGTAACCTTTGTGACTTCTACTTTTAATTCAATAAATTCTTTTATTGCTTTTGAATAGATCCAATCTTTTGATCTATTAATTAGAAATCTTTCAATAAAAGAAGGTTTATTAAAAAGAAGATAATTAGAAAGAAATGTATTAAAGGCCCGCATTGCAAGCAGGTTATTGCAAGCAACAACAATGCCAAAATTCAACACTGTTTTATGCCTTTACTTCAAAGAGCTTCTTTAATTCTTCGTAAACAGCCTTTGCTTCTTCAAGATCTAACTCAACTTGTGAGGTGTCGGGTAGGACCAAGGTTATTTTAATTTTCATAGTTCCTCCAAGAACTACCAGGAATCCTGGGATAATCTAAACTACCGAGAAATCCTCGGAAGTCTGGGTACTTCAGAATGGTGTAAATGCTTGATTAGAAGCCTCTTTGCTTAATTCCATACTCTATCGTGGTGATTCGTGCCTCTACATCAATCAGTTTCTTCCGTAGGGCATCCTCAACTGGGGCATTCCGCTTTGCATGGATGTCTTTGAAATACTCCAAAGCATCATTTGCAAACATTGCCGCCAAAGCTAGGACTGAAGCATAAGCAAAAGCAGGGGATCTAAACACCCCTGACATTGCAAGCAACACTAGGACCACGGCGTGTGGGAAATACTGTGATACTTTCATTCTTTTCCTCCAAAACTTACTAGGACTCGATTTAAGCATTTTAAGTGTATAGGGGTAGCCTGAACAAACTATCACCTTACCTTGCCCCTCCTGCTCACTTAGGCCCTTTGAAAAGCCTTGATACTGTACAGCGTGAAAAAGGAGGTTTATTTATTGCCTAATTTCTGAGTCTTTTGTGGGTTAGACCGATTTTACTTCTTCTTTAGGAGCTTCAACTGGTTTAGGGAGCAAGGACTTAAACTGGTCAATTTGGGTCTGAACTGTCTGTTTGATGCCACTGAGCCAGTCTAGGATCTCTCCAACAGGCTTTACATAGGCTCCCTTTATCTCCATGTCGTTGACTAAATTTATGGCATTACCACAAATTCTTCCAACTACTTCTAACTCTTTGATTTTACCTTCAACCTGAGCTGTTTGAGCTGCTTTATCTTTCACTTCTTGTTCTATAGACATTTGTATAATCCTCCAAGATTATATGTATTTGTGTTATAATTCGATGTAGTCGAATAATTGTATGGGGTGTGGGGAACCACCGATACTGGGTACTCTGGGTTTAAAAAGAGTCTTAAATCTATGTGTTTGTATAGTATTTAAAGTCCAAAAATCTCTACACGTCAAGGGAACTATCCATACTGGGGTAGGGGGGTAAAACCCCTGCTTGCAACAAAGAGACCATTGACTGTAAACTATCAACTATAAACTAAAGTTAAAGTGAACTTGAGATTTGCCACACACTCTAAATATACAGCCTCGATTAGAGGCTTAGAATTATCTGTCTAGTATTGTAGACGACTGTCTGGCATATGTGTTGCCTGTAAAGGCAGAGTTATGGCGATTAGGATAGATGAATTAGATTGAAGCTTTGTTTAAGTATTATCTCAAATATAATCACTCTATTACTATCTACAACTCACAAACTCAATTAGATTACTCTAATTTATTTAAACTTAATTAGAATTAAATACAACTTTAAGTATTTTACTTTAATTAAACTTCTATAAATACCGAAGGCTATGTTTTAAAGCTAAGTTCAATTTCCTTCTCTTTTAGCTTCTGTCGCTGTTAGGCGACCTTTCACAATTTCAGAGCGCTCGTGTGGAGCGCAATATATTCTATTTCTTTTAATAAGATAAAACGATATTAAAATACTGGTTAAGTATTTATTTTAATTGGGCTTTCCTATGATGACTATTTAACTAACTTACGTTATCTGGTAGGGCTTTGCAGCCTTTCACCTACAAACCTTCTATTTTTGCTTTCGCTATTTTCCTGAGTTTTTGAGACTCTGATTAGGATTAGAAGTGGTAAACGTAGTCAAGGATTCTATGCCTTGTTTTTTAGTCCGGTTAATCATAACCGTCTTAAGAGGACAACATACCCTCTCACTAGAATATAGTCACATTCTCCCACTTTTGCTACAAATATGCCTAAAATAGTTCATTTAGGTAAGATTGTTGCCCCTTATTCGGGTGTTTCTTCCATAGTCAATCTAGTTGATTTATAGGGCATTTACTCGTTTTATGGAATTTCTTTCCGAAGTATGGAATTATTTTCCTAAATTGAGAAAACAAGGTTTATTTATTTCTTGGCAACATTGTTGTTACAAAGCAGGTATGAACAGACAATTAACCTTTTTTATGACAAATCACAGACATATTATAAATGCCTTTAAAACAAAACCATGTACCGATTGTGGTATTAAATACCCTTTTTATGTTATGGACTTTGACCATTTAAATCCTCAAGACAAGAAATTTAACTTGTCGCGAAGCAAAGGGAAATCTCTGGAAGAAATTAGACTTGAAATTGCTAAATGTGAAGTAGTATGCGCAGACTGTCATCGAATTCGAACTCACAAACGCTTATATGAGGATAAATAATTTTATGAGACACACAAAGACAACTCAAACCGTCTGTGGCCTGCAAGCCAAGAGTGACCTAGTTGGGGTTCGCTTCGGTTCCCGTTGCCTGGGGACCGTAGAATTTGATTCAAACGAGTTAGTTGATAACTTGTTACAAAAATGTTACAACTATTCACACGTTTGTCACACCATTGTACGGTCTTTGTCACAGACAGGGGGTAAGCTAAGGGTATGAAAACATTCACTTATGACAAGGTTGGACTTGGATTCGCGGAGATGACTTACTTATCAATGAATCACTCAATTTTATTCAGTCTGGCCTTATGGATGATTAACCATAATTTAGGGAAGTTGGCATTAAATCTAGTGAGGCGAATAATCTAATGTATATTCCTTTATGGATCATCATTGTTGGACTCATAATTATCTTGGGAGGTGAATAACATGGAAAATATAAACTGGGAAAAAGAAGTCGAAAGTCATGACATTGAGGTGAGCCTCTTTCTTGAAGCGTTGATTAAGTCTGAACCAAAGTTAGAGGTTGAACAATTCGGTGCAGGTAAAAAAGAGTTACCATTCTAAATAGTAAAAATTAAAGTAAAGGAGATAACACAATGAACCTTAATCCAATAGGATCAAATCAAAATGAAGTGATACTAGATAAGTGTTCGATACTGTTTAGCTACAAAACACCAGTTGCATACATTGATAATAAAACCGGACAAGCATATCAAACAAATAAAAAGTGGTCACGCACCACGACTAAGCATATCAACAAGTGGCTAGATGGTCAGTCATCTGGCTTAGTCGATCAATCCGTGTTGGATAGTTTACTTGACAAGGTTGAATACCAAGAATTAAATGAGGTGAAATAATATGAGAATAATTATAACAAAAACAAAGGCGTTTAAGTTCAATGAATTGGCAGAAAAGGCACAAGAAAAGGCCATTGATGGACTATGGGATATCAATGTTGAGCATGATTGGTGGAATTTTACCTATGAAGATGCGGAGAATATCGGGCTACGCCTCACGGGGTTTGATCTCGATAGGGGCGCGTATTGTCACGGGGATTTTATAAACTCCCCTGAGGATTGCGCCCGTAAGATCATAAAGGAACACGGTGAGAAATGCGAAACTCGAATAGATGCGGAGGCGTATTTAAAAGAACATATGGACATTGAACAACATACGACGATTGACGATTATGGACAATTCGATGATAAAACGGCAGATAAAATAGATACACTCAATAGGGAGTTTCATAAAAGTATTTTAGAAGATTATCGAATTATGCTCCAACAAAATTATGACTATTATACAAGTCGAGAGGCAATATTTGAAACGATTGAAGCGAATGACTATGAGTTTACACTAGAAGGTAAACTAATTTAAAGAGGTGAAATAATATGAAAACGTAGAAGAAAAATACATATACGCAAAAAATTACTCTAAGTTGATTGGAGCGTAAAACAAAATTAAAGCATCCGTGCCGCGTGTCGCGAGGTATCACAACACGCCAGAGTTTCTTAAATCAAATGGAGGGTCAATAATATGGATCAGTTTAACGCTATAACATGGATTAATCATACAAGACTATCACAAGGGAATAAGATAAAATTAGAAACTTATTTAAACAGTGATAAGTTTGATAATGATTTAACCCAATTCACTAAGACATTTCCCGATATGAACATTGAAGCAAAGTGTATTTGTGTATTTACTGAGTATCTAAAATCAATAGATGTCATTTAAGGAGACTACAATGAAAGATTCTATAGGAGAAACAGCTAAATACTTTTATAAAGCAATTCCCTGTAGTGGTAAGGTCTTCGGTCTACAATGTGAGCAATGCGGGGAACCTGCAGCATGGGAATTGCTCTATCAATACTATGGAGACGTGGACCGTGAAGACAGATACCTATGTAATCTTCATTGGAACGAGGAGAATCTAAAATGATTAAAGCGATCATCTCAAAAATTAATCTTTCTCTGGGTTATGGGTTTGCCAAAACGCATACTTATTCCCCAATTTTTTTCACAAAAGACTCCCTGCAAGATCCAAATATATTCGACAAAATCTCCATTGGCGATCGAGTTGAAATTGAACCAATGGACACCGAAAGAGGAACAACTGCCGCCAAGATGATCATTTTACGCACGGAAATCGGTGATATAAAGGAGAATCTAAAATGAGTGCTTTTTTCGACTGGCTTATCTGTAAAGTCTGTGGAGTGAAAATTGATGCGAAAGATTATACTTATGAGGAGTGTCAAAAAAATATGTGCGAGTATTGTATTGAGGAAAAATTAAAATGAAACTTGGAGAAAAGCGACGGATTGATACAAACTGCCCTAATTGTGGAGATCACCGGATAGTTACAACCTTGAAAGGTGATCCACCATTTACGAGTAACGAGGTAGAAGAGATTAAAAAGGAATTATGTTCCACTTGTGAATCAAATAAGTATCTTCTAAAAGTATTTAATAAGGAGAATTTAGAATGACAATCTTAAATAATTCCAAACTTCAGCGACTTGCCCAGATGACTAAGACAGAAGAGGACTTTATCAAAGAGGCTATGCGCTTCTGGCACTGGTACATGACCCCTGAGATGAGGTGGTGGACTAAGGAGCATTTAAGGAAATTCTACAGTGAGACTAAAGGGATCTCAAAATGACTTTTGTTGAGCAATTTAAAAAGCGGTGCCGCGAAATTACTGGGTGCAATCCAGCTCCCATTCCTAGCAGGGATAATCTACTCACCCCTGATACACTAGCTGAGTATGAGATTGTAAAACGTGTCGGCGATGTTGAAAAAAAGATAGCCTTCGGGCTTACCCTTAGAAGTGCTGAAATCTTGATGACTACCCTTCAGTCAAAACTTACGAGACTACCCTTACATGAAAATGGATCTCCACTTTTTGAACTAGAACTTTATAGGATCACTGTCGGAGGACGAGAACGCCATCACGAAATCATCCCACCCCGTTTTAATCCAGATACTAAATGGATTGATTAAGGAGAAATACTTATGGATCGTCATATCCCTTACTGTAAAGAATTAACTGACCTCATTAGAGAGGTCTTGACGGAACCTATAATGATCCCCGACCAAGACCTATCATCATTTGAGAACATAGAAGATGACAATTAATGCGGATTGATATTAAGCTTTCAAACCGAGTTAGGAAAAGGAATCGAGAATGCTTTGGCCTTACCCGTATTCTTTCAGGCCACAGGGCTATTATCTATATTTCCAAGAGGGCCAACACTGAACCTGGGCAATATGCCCTGACCCTCATCCATGAATTTCTGCACGTTTGGATTGCCATGCTACAGGCAGCGGGATCTAGCATTGACCTTAGACGGGACCACACTTTTATTTATGCCGTTGAGCGGTCAATTTGTAAATTGAGTAAGCTTTTACTAAAGAAGAAAAAGCAAAGCTAGAGTAGGATCAACGGGAAGGGGTCTAGCATGGTCACAGACAAGAGATAAAGTGCAAACCATAGTTGGCATGGTTAAAGCTTAAATCGAATACAAGAGGGGATTTAATTTGAAACATTTAAAAAGAGAAAAAGATATTAATTATTAAAGCAACAACTTAGCCATAAAAACTATTATTCACAGTTTATAATAGATTTTCATGGTAGGGACGTTGCATCTACACCCTGGCGAAGCTGTTGAAAATCAATTGATTTGGGGTGGTGAGTCAAAACTGTGCGTTAAAAGTTTAAGTTTTGAGATTTCCCCCAGACCCCCAGGTGGGTCAAATAGGGCTTGACATTTAGGTAAATCCCTGGTATAATTACTCAACAAGGAGCATGACATGAAACAAACACTATCAAACATGGCAGCACAATATCAGGCTGAATTGGACGACTATAAACTTCGGTTCTTTACTAAATGGGGCTATCGTCCGATTGATCCAACCCAGAGAGATTTTAGATTCTTAAATGACAAGAAACAACGTATGTGTCAAGCTTTTTGGAACCATATGGATGTCAACAAATGCATAGCTTTAATTGAACTGCTTTCTATGTCATATGCAGATTGCAAATTGCAAACGGAGGGAAAATAATATGGATAAAGTAGACCTTTTTACAATAGGATTTTTTGGTCTAATAACTATCGGTTTAGCCATTCTAATGATTGTCGATATGCTTAAAGTTTTAGGCTAGGAGGCATGACCTTGAGACAATATCCAACTGTTAAAGATATCCCTTCTCGTAAATCACGTAAAGCACAACGCCGTACAATCTTTTATGAGAATAAAACTGAGGGTAATCGACTTCGCAAGGAACGGCGAGAGATTAAAAAGAAAATTCATGAAGAAACTAATTAATGGGTTTCTTCTTATTAGTTTATTCCCCTTATTTACATTGGTTGGGTTAGGGGTTGGCTTTTACTTCTTTCTTAAACGACTCAAGGAGATATTTGAATGAAAGCAAAAGATTGTATTAATGGTTGTCTCTATAATCTTCCCCAAATTGGGCACCATGAACCTTATCGAGCGGCTGAATGTCATGGGTTAAACAGTGGTAAATCATGGATGCTCTTTTTAACATTTAATCAATGGGGTGAGCGGAAAATACGGATGATTCCATTAGATATTGAAGTAGTGAGAACAATCCATTTATGAATACAATGGCATTAGTCTTAGTTTTTATTGGAAATGTTACATTAACAAGTTATCGGTCAGTTCATTCACAAACTGACTCTAGTCCTTGGATAACTTCAATTGGAGAACGGGTAACTATCCGAGGTTGTGCAATAAGTCAAGACTTACTTCAATCTGGAAAGATTAAGTACGGGGACCTACTTTACATTGAAGGATATGGGTACAGATTTGCTAATGATACCATGAATGTGAGGTTAAAAAATAGTATAGATCTCTGGGTTACAACAAAGCAAGAGGAAGTCAAAATTGGTAATCGGAAAGCTAGGATTTGGGTAGTTAAAAGACCACAAATATGAAAGAAAAATACTTTGATAAATTCAAATTTGAAGATTTATTTTATGATAGTGGATATCGTAAAAAAGTCAAAGAAAAGTGCATAAAAAACTTTCACACTATAGAGGGTTCCGCTTATTGGGGGTATGGACAAGCTGCTTCAGCCAGTGCAGAAGATAATGAATCCTTTATTGCTAATCCTGATATGCTCTCCGATGAGACAAAGTTTAATTGGGTTGCATCATCAGATCTATCCACTGAGAATGAAGAGAAAGTACAGGCTTACCAAAGATTAATGAGTAAAGGATTTTTAGATACTCTTCCAAAAAGGGAAAGACAAATTTGGGATTTAGCCTTTGTTAAATGGACTAGAGCGGCTGAAATTGCAAAGACACTAAAACTTAGTAGATCAGCAGTTGAGACTAACATTAGGCGAGTTGCACAAAAGCTAAAAAAAGCTATTCAAGTTGAGCGAGGTATAAAATGAGACTAACAAAAAAGAATGTTGGAGATATTGTTACCAAGCATGAATTTTTTAGGCATTATGAAGTTATGAAAGTAAGTAAAAAATTAGTAACTTTTAAAGATGAATTAGGAAAATGGACTACCCCAAATGACGATGAGTTTATTATCATTGAAAGGAGAAAGAAATGAAAAACGCACATCGAGTAAATGAAACTGTATTTCTGTATAGAAAACTTTCAGAGTTAGTACAGCATATTAATTTAGAATTAGAGTATGCAATTGAATGCTATGAGGATGGAACTCTATCCCCACGAAGATCTTTTCAGCATATTCGGCAAGAATTAGAAGAACTTCGAGACCTAGCAAAACCGATGTGGCCTTATGAAACTTACTCAGTGCTTGATCAGTGGCAATCACAGACTCAACCACCTGCTACACCTGAGGCATTCTAGTGGATAGAGAAATAGCTGATATTCAGTTGCTTGTAAAAAGTACAGGCTGGGTTAACATTATTACAGGCATAACTTGCTTACTGGGTACATACTTTGAGCCAGTTCTATTTTTTGGAGCCTTTTGGGGGTTAGTATTTGGGTACACATTATTAAGAATTAAAGTAGTTATAAAAGGAGACTTAAATGTTAAATAATGAGACGATTATAGTAGAAAAAATTACACAGTATGGTGTGAGAGCCAATGGACGAAATTACGGGTTAAGTCCTAAACTTAAAGATCAGGGAGTTACACCCGAAGTCTTTAAAGAAGGACTTACTTATTCAGTTGATGTGTGGACTGGACCTAAAGGTGGAAAAAGTATTAATGCTTATTCAATTAGTGAGGCCGTTGCAGCCCCTCAAGTTCTAGTTACTTCACCAAGTCTGCCTCCTACGACTGTCGCGGCAACTCCAGCCCCAGGTGGAATTGCTCCAGTAGCTCCAGCTTATAAACTGAAAATGCCAGGAGAATTAAATAAAGATGGATCGGTATTTGGTCCCGCTGCTCCTCAGGAAGATAAAATGAGTAAGGCTGACTGGGCAAATAAAGATCGGATGATTGGGATTGATGCAGTTATAAAGAGTACTCTTGAATCACCCGCTCTTGCCCAATTGGTTGTTGGGAAGAATCAGCAAGAGGCATTTTTAACAGCAAGAGAGTTTGTTAAATATAATCTTGAGACTCAGAGAATGGCGAAAGAAGGAAGTTTATAATGAAACTAACTCAAAAACATATCGGTCAATTGGTTGACAATGGTAGTGATGGGAGTTGGGTTTATCAATTAGTTGATATTAAAAAAGGACGGCTTCTTTTTTATGCTTTCGATGGTACTTATGTAATTGATACTAATAAGTTCCAAGATTGGCGATTGTTTAAACCTCTAAAGCAATTTCCAAAGACCTGGATTCAGCAGGGTTGGGAAATTCCTAGATATAGGGAGAGAAGTTAAATGCCTAAAAAGGCTAATCCATATAGCCGTGTAACCTCCATCTGTAGCTTCATTGATTCAGAGTGGTGGCAATACTGGGTCAAGCACGTTGGAGTTGCTGAGGCTGACCGGATCAGTCAAGAGTCAGCAGCCTTCGGTACTGGAGTCCATCAGCTTGTCGAGGACTATCTTCGGGGAGTTCAAACCCCTCCGCTATACTCTGACAGACAAGTTACCCAAGCTAACTTAGTTATTCAATGGTGTAAACAGTCCAATGTCAAACCTCTTATGGTAGAAGGTAAGCCCGCAATTGAGCTGGAACTTAAAAGTGAAGAGTTCAAGTTGACAGGCCATCCAGATCTAGTTGCTACCTTCGGGGATGATCCTACTCTTTTTCTAGTGGACTGGAAAACAAGTAAAGAAGCCCGTAAATCATATATTCTTCAATTAGCAGCTTATGCCTATATGCTGCATGAACAATATGGTATTTCTTGTAATGATGGGGCAATTATTCGAGTTCCTAGTGATCCTAATGTAGAGCCTCAATTCGAAGCTCATACAATTCATAATCTCCAAGATAAGTGGTGGTTATTATTTAAAGAGGCCCTAGATATTTATGCTTTTTTCAAAGGTCGGGAACCATATAAAGGAAAACTGTATGTTTGACCGCAGATCCTATATGCAAGTGTACAATCGGGAAAATCGTGAAAGAAAACTACAGTACTATTATAGAAATCGAGGAGTGATTTTACAGAAGAACCGATTAAACAGTGAGTATAAAATTTGGCTATCTATGAAATACCGATGTCTAAATCCAAATTGCTCAGGATATACTCATTATGGTGCTAGAGGTATTAAGATTTGTAAAAGATGGAAAAATTCATTTACCCATTTTCTTATAGATATGGGAAGAAAGCCTGGACCTAAGTATTCTATTGATCGGATTAATAATGATGGAAACTATGAACCATCTAACTGTAGGTGGGCTACCCGAAAGCAGCAAGCTAATAATAGACATCAATGTAATCAATATACTGGGCCTTATCAAAAAGTCTGGGGAGTTCAATAATGGAAAATATCCAACTCCGTTGGGCCATTTATTATAGAAGCCTGGGATTCCCAATATTTCCAGTTCAGGATAAAACACCTCTGATTAAATGGAAAATTTATCAGGAAAATTTGCCTGATGAAGCCCAAATTAAGGAATGGTGGACGAGTTTTCCTAATGCAGATATAGGCTGTTCAACAGGTCCATTTATTAAACGACTCGTGCTTGATATAGATGGACCAGAAGGAAAAGAGTCTGTACATAATTTGCACATACCAATTACCCAAACTGTGAGAACTCGGCGAGGAGTCCAATACCATTTTGCTTGGGATGAAGCTTTAACTGGTATTAAAACTACAATTGCAGGTCTAATGCCTGGAGTTGACGTAAGAGGAACTGGCGGTTATGTTAAACTTCCTCCCTCAAAGTGTTCAGATGGCACCTTTTACCAGTGGATGCCTAATAGAGGAATGAATGAGGTTAAATTAGAATATCCACCTGAGTGGTTAGTAAGAAAATTAGTAGAGTATAATAATCCGGTAAAGACTATAGGAGAAATTACTACAGGAGAACATTGGATTACAGATGTTATTGATGGAGTTGATTTAGGGGCAAGACATGAAGCCCTTAAGAGTTTAGCAGGTTACTATTTTAATTGTATGCACCCAGATGTTGCTCTTCAGCATCTTCGGGATTGGAATAAGAAGAATAAACCACCTTATCCAGATCAAGAGTTGGAGCTTCAATTACAAGACTTTTCAGCTAGATTTAAGAAAGGAGAATATAGTTCTAACTTCTTAGAGAGAAAACTTAATGAGCCAAAAGATTTTAAACTACTAACTGCTACGGAAGTTGTACAAAAGTACTCAAGTCGAATTGACTTCTTAGTAGAAGGCTTAATCCCCTCGGCCACAAGTACAATCTTTGCAGGATGGCAAGGTCGAGGTAAGACCTATTGTGCTACAGATCTAGTAATTGAAATAGCACGAAAGAGAGGTCAAGGCAAGTGGCTGGGAACTTTTGATGTAAAACATGGCCCAGTTATCTATATTGATAATGAAATTGGTGGTAATCTAACCTCGTTTAGACTAAGCCAGCTTCTACCTCCAAAAGGCTTAACGCCAGCTGACTTAAATCTGCATTACTCTATTCGGAATAGAGTTAAATTGACTGATGAACGGGATTACCAAAAGATAGAAAAAGAGTTATCCATTGTAAAGCCAGTCCTTTTAGTGGTTGATTCTTTCGCAACTTGTCATACTCTTGAGGAAAATTCACCAAAAGATATGAGGCATTTCTTTGATGATCTTATAGCTCCATTGTGTGAAAAGTATCATTGTGCAATTATGTTTATAGACCACGAAGGTAAAGGAGTTGCTGGAATTCATATGTCTGGGAGTAAGCGCGTTAGAGGCTCGGGTGGTAAGGGTGACGCGGTAGACCAAATGATTTCACTTGATGAACAAGATGGAATGGTTATTTTTGAGCACTCAAAACCACGGTATACTAAACGTCATAAACCGTTCATTATTGAAATTACTGATGCACCTGGTGGTATAATAGTAAAAAATTGTGGGTACTTAGAATGATTCCCAACTGGTCTATATCTAATCATGGGGGAGTAATCCATATTGATGATTATGAATCAATACCTACAGGAAGTATTGCATCTATTGACATTGAGACGAATGGTAAGGAGGTAAATGAAGATGGATTTAAAATTGTTTGCATCGGTATCTGTGACAATGGTCGGGATACTTATGTCTACTTTGATTTGCGGCCTGCTCTTATCGATTATCTTAGACGAATTCAAATCATAGCTCATGATGGAAAATCAGCTGAGATTCCCTGGTTAGCCCAATATGGAGTCACAATTAATCAATTATACTTTGATACTAAGACAGGCTATTATGTATATGACTCAGCCCGTAAAAATTACTCCCTTAAGCCTATTCTTAAAGATGTATTCAATATTGATTATCCAACATATGATGAAATGATAACTAATAAAGATGCAATTGTGAAAAGTTGTGAATTAAACCCAGAACTCCTAGTAGTTAAGAAAAAAGGGAATGTACAACCTAAGATGCTTACTTTGGATAAGTTAGAGAAGGAGCTTGTTGCTGAGTATAATGCGGCAGATATCTTCTGGACTTACAAACTCTGGACTTGGCTCAGACAAAACTTATCGATAGCTCAACTTAACTTCTTTGACACAATTGAAATGCCTATGACTAGGCTTATTTACCACATGGAACAAAAAGGTGTTAAGATTGACACTAGAGTAGTTCGGATGCTGCATAATAAAAATAGTAAAGCTAGACGGATAGCTAAGCAGAAACTCTTTGAATACACAGGAAAGAATTTTAACATTAATTCACCCAAACAACTATTGCCGATTCTGCAAGAACAAGGATTAGATGTGCAAAGTACGGGAGAGGATATTTTACTTCCCTATAAGACAACCCCTGTAGTTGAGCAGCTATTACTCTATAGGCAGTATCAAAAGTTGTGCTCAACTTATACAATTCCTTTATACTTCGCATCTGCTAAGAATCCTGAAGGAAGAATTCATGCTCACTTTAGTCAAAATACAATTACTGGGAGACTAAGTAGTTCCAATCCGGTTAATCTTCAGAACCAACCAGCTGAAGTTCGGGAAGCATTTGTCCCCCAAGAAGGTTATAGCTTTATAAACTCAGACTGGTCGAATATAGAGTTACGCCTTCCAGCCCACTTTTCAGGTGAACCAGGATTCATTGAAGAATTGTCAAAAGTGGGTGGTGATTTGCATACTCAAACAGCTAACTTTCTATTCAATTGTAACATCACTACTTTATCTGAAGAAGAATGTAAAAAGAAACGTAAAGTGGCTAAGACCTGTAATTTCCTCTTAACTAATTCGGGTACAGCTTATCAACTCTCAATTGAACTAGAATGTACTTACCAAGAAGCCCAAGAAATCTTTAGACTCTATTGGGCAGCCTATCCTACAATGGCAGAATGGCTTAGAATAGAGAAGAGGAAGGCTAGAATCAATGGAGGGATTAGAACTTGGTTTGGTAGATGGGTGTCAATCCCGCAACTAAAGCTAATGTGTTCCGATACTAATCTATGCAGATCCCGCTTTTGGAAAGGAAGAAGCTGTAAGAACTGTCAGATTCGAGAAGAGGCCGAGAGAAGTGCAATGAGTATTAAGGTTCAAGGTACTGCAGCAGATATGTGTAAACTTGCTGCCCTTAGACTTTATAAGGAATATGGCTATATACCCAATTTGGCAGTACATGATGAGTTGAATTATGAAGAACCGACAGAGCAAGCTGAGCTAGTTAAACAAAGGGTGAAGCAAATAATGGAATCGGTAGTTAGCTTACGGGTCCCGTTGATCGCTGAAACAAAAATTATAAAGAACTGGAAAGAGGCGAAGTAAGTATGAAAAAGTGCAAATGCTGTAGGTATACAAAAAGAGTAGAAGAATTTGGTAAAGTATATCGGGAAATATGCTTCCAATGTCTTCAGAACATTAGATGTAATCCACATTGGTGTGATGATAAATGGCTTAAGGAGAATGTCTATGGACCCAATGGAAAAATTAAAGTATAGCATCATAATCTTCAATTTAATGGCTTTCTGCTTCGGAGCCATATTTGGGATTAACCTTGAACGAAGAGGAAAAGACAATGATAAAGAAGATAATTAAATGGTTCAATGCACCTGCAAGTATTTATGTCGCTTGCAAAATGACAGGACTTCCACAAAATGAACTACTGGAGAAAGCCCAGAAAGTTACCACAACACTAGAAAAGTATGGATTGATTGTACATCATCCGGTTCTCAAAGAAGGAATTAAAAAAGTTACAACCCGACTTCAAGATAGAACGTATGAAGAAATGGTTGAAATTTGGGGAGCTGATAAAAAAGCAGTTCATGCAGCTAATATCATCTTTGATACAGCAGCTGAGGTTTACTCAACTGGAGCAAAACGGGAAGTTGGAAAAGCTCGATATGGAGATTGGACAATTCTGGTAAGTCTCTGGGAACAGTTAGAGCCACCCTTTATAGCTAAAGATGAAGATGATGCCTGTGTTAAATCTGTAGATGAAGCGGGCCAAATGATCGTTAAACTTTGGGGAACTCGTCTTAAACGGATGGGTTGGCGGTTACCAATTTATCTAAATAATTGGTATGACATTTCACCTCGTAAAATCCTTCAGTTTTTTAAATAGGAGGAAAAGTGTTGAAATTCATACAATTATGGTGCAAAAGCTTCCATCGTTGGTATTGCTGGGATTGTATTGATATCCAATATAATCATGGAGGCATATTCTTTACTTTCTTTTGTCACAAATGCTTGCTACATCATATAATTAAATTTTAAAAGCCTTGACAATTCAGAGAATCTCTGGTATAATTACATAGGAGACCTATAATGAGAACTATGCGAAGACAGTCAGTATTAAATCTACAAAAGCTAGAGACTCTTAAAGCTAAAACTGAACGACGTATTGACAATCTTAAACGTGAATTAGCTACAATTATTCAAATGATTGAACAGGCTAATTTAGCTTTAGCTAAGCAAGAAATGGCTAAACTACAGCTGGAGGCTACCAAAAATGAAAATGTATAAAATTGAATTTGTTTGCCCAATGCGGGACATCATCTATGTAGAGGCTGAGAGCCAAGTTAAGGCGGGGACACAAGTTAGAGATGCACTTGAAAAGAGATTTGGCTGGATTGAGATTAAAGAAATAACTAAGTTGCCAGGCGGGGGGAAATAATGCCATATTTAACTGAAGATAAAAAGAAAATTTTAGACACAGATTCCATGCAGGCAAAGGATGAAGGGGATTATAATTATCTTTTTACAGTTGCTTACTTAAAAGAATTTCTTAAAGAACCACGGTATAAGACTATTGCAAAGATCCGAAGAGCTTCATTAGCTCCACATACATTTGATTCAGTAGGTGACATTGAGGATAGATTAGTGTTTTTGGGTGTCCCTGAAATTGATCGAGAAGTTGCTAGGGATCTGGCCTTCCTAGAGTTTTATCGGAGAATTGGGGTTATGTATGAGGACTTTGCCATTGAGAAGAATGGGGATGTAAAAGAATATATGGATGCTGAGGATTATGTGAATGACTTGATTGATAAGCACATGAGGAGCTTATAATGAGTATTCTTTGTACTTGTGGTACTCCAGCAGCCCAGTTATGTGTTCTACACAATTTTCAGCAGCCTTCTGTACCACGCCCATATTGTGCAATGCATAGAATGTATGACTGTATGTGTTCATATCCTAAATCTATGTGTACTTCATTACCTGAATCTCACTGGGTAGTCCAAGATTTACCTGCACCTGAAGTAGGGGGAACCAAGTATGATCAAGAGAAGCCTCATATGGACTTACTGTCAAGGGAGGCCCTTATTCAGACTGCTCAGGTTTTAACCTTTGGGGCAAAGAAGTATACGAGTCACAACTGGAGAAAAGGGATAGCCTGGTCTAGGGTGCTAGGGGCAGCGATGAGGCATTTAACAGCTTTTAATGATGGAGAAGATAAAGACCCAGAAACAGGTTTAAGCCATTTAGCTCATTTGGGTTGCTGTGTTATGTTCTTACTGGAATATGAAAAGACGCACAAAGAACTTGATGATAGATATAAAGGAGAAAGTAAATAATATGCTTCCTTGGCTCTTACTGCCTTGGTTAATTTCCATGATTGTTGTTGGTAAATGCTCATATGAGGATCTTAAAGCTGAAAAGCATGAACAAAGTCAGCAGGAGGAAAAGAAATGAACATTACATTAAAACAACTCAAATCTTTAAAAGCCTGTCCATCTGGTATTGACTGGTTTAAGAGTCAAAAAGACAGAGAAGCTAAGACTGTTTTGCGGAAGCTGTTAAAAGAAGATCGTTTTAATTATGCGAGATGGTATGTAAGTAGGTTATTTACCCACCCGCAAGCAGTTTTATTCTCTATCTTTTGTGCTGAGCGATGTATTGGGATTTTTGAAAGTGGAAATTCGACCGATAAACGACCTAGGCAAGCGATTGAAGCTGCTAAGAAATGGCTCATTGATCCAACAATGCAAAATCAAGATGCGGCTGCTTATACTGCTTATGCTGCTGCTAATGCTGCTGCTAATGCTGCTAATGCGGCTGCTTATACTGCTTATGCTGCTGCTAATGCTGCTAATGCTGCTAATGCTGCTGCTTATGCTGCTGCTAATGCTGCTAATGCGGCTGCTTATACTGCTTATGCTGCTGCTAATGCTGCTACTGCTGCTGCTAATGCTGCTGCTTATGCTGCTGCTAATGATGATGCTAATGATGCTGAGAAAACTGTAATTATTGAAAGAGCAATTGAAATACTTGGACTATGAAAAAATTAGATCAATGCTTCTGTAGTTATACAGCTCCATATCTCTGCTATGTTTGTACAGATAAGATGCAGAAATGTCCTAAATGGCTTAGTATAATGTGGAAAGGTAAGATGGTAGAAATTGGTCCAAAGGGTAAGATTAGGAGAAAGAAATGACTAAGTGGTTAGTAGGAATATGCATTTTATGCACAATCCTTTTTCTAGGCTACTTTAGGATTTTAATTCTAACTATTCTTTTTAGCTTGTTAGGGCACCCATTATGGTAAAGAAACGTAGGAGTGATATAGCAAAGCTAGTCTCTAAATCACGTGAAATTTGGAGACAGAGCCAGAATTACCAGTCTGTTAAAAAGGTCTGTAAAATCGTTGGTAAATCAGGATGGTTTAAATGTCAGACCTGTCATTCGGAAGTTGAAGTTATAAAGATTGATCACATTAAGCCAATTGGTGAGCAACCTGTGGTTATGCACAACTTTGGTGAATGGCTTGAAAAACTGTTTTGCGAACCACTCAACCTCCAAGGGTTATGTACCAGGTGTCATTCAATTAAAACTAAAGAAGAAAATAAGTTACGACGATGCAAGCATAAAAATACTTGGTTTGATAGAACGATTAGTACCGATTTAGGGGGTACAATCTCAGGAATGCATACGGTTTGTTCAGATTGTGGTAAAAATTTATATTAAGGAGATTATCATGTTACCATTTTTAGACTTTTTATCACCTATAATTTCAAAAGCCTTGGATTTTTTGCCAGACCCAAAAATGAAGGCTGAGGCACAGCTAAAGCTAGCCCAAGAGTTAAATCGAAATCAAGAAGCAATCTTGGCCGCTCTATCTGCAGTTGATGTGAAACAGGCTGAAATAAATGCTGAAGACTCTAAAAGTAGTGATAAGTTTAAATCTTACTGGCGGCCAGCAATAGCATGGGTTTGTGCATCTGCTTTCGCGTGGCAATATGTTCTACAACCAATTCTAGTATTTACTTTAACTGTCTGTAAAGTAGAAATTCCATCTCTTCCAGTATTGGACATGGGAGCTATGATGCCAGTACTCTTAGGTATGCTAGGGTTGGCTGGGATGAGATCTTTAGATAAGAAAAATGGTGTAAACTAGTATGCCAATTATCTTTGTCCATATAGTATTTATTGCGGTTCTAGCTCTCTCAATACACAAATAGGAGATTCTATGACTGACTTAACTGAGCCTACATACATATTAACATTAGACCAATCTAATTGCCAGCATCGGTTTGTTAAAGAAGCCCAATGGATCTTTGAAGGTGCTGCAATTAAACGATTACGATGTGTAGATTGTGGTTTAAAATTCTTCTATGTTGATCCAGTGGCGAAGCAGTCTGATTACAATTGGCAACCTCAGAATCCCTTAGTGCCACAAGAGATTCCCACAGTTACTATAAAAAAGGGTAAGGGAAAATAAATATGAAAAAAACTAAGAGAGTGAAAAAGATTAAAAAAGTACGAAAAGTTACTTCAAAGGATCTTGATGAATGGGCTAAACGAGTTCCTAAAGAGGTCATTTTAGACTCTGAATTTGAGGGAGTAACTGAGTAATGGGTTACCTGTCGATCGACAACTTGTATAAAAATACAAAAGTCCTTGAATTTGAGGAAGTCTTTGCACTTGAAAAAATTCATGGGACCAGTGCTCATATAAAGTTTAAAACTGGGGTTTTAAGCTTCTTTTCAGGTGGGGAAAAGTATGATAATTTCATCATGCTCTTTAATCAACAGCAACTCCAGAGTTCCTTTGAAGCTCTCGGTCAAGATGAGATAATTGTCTATGGGGAATCCTACGGTGGAAAGATGCAAGGAATGCGAAATACTTACGGAGATGACATAAAATTTGTAGTATTTGATGTAAAGATGAATGGAAATTGGCTTGATGTTCCAACCGCTAAGACATTAGCTAAATATCTTAAACTGGAATTTGTAGATTATGTACGAATTCCAGCAACTCTGGAGAAATTAAATGAAGAACGGGATAAACCAAGTACGCAAGCTCTTAGAAATGGCAGGGGAGCTGACAAAATACGAGAAGGCATTGTTATCCGTCCAATTAGGGAGTGTATTGACGAACGAGGCAATCGAATTATTGCAAAGCATAAACGAGAACAATTCAGAGAGACTAAAAAACCAAGAGAGGTTAATCCAGAAAGCCTTGAAGTCCTTAAACGGGCTAACGCTATCGCTGACGAGTGGGTTACTGAAGAAAGATTAAGGCATATTTTGAGTGGTGTCCAAGCACTCTTAAACAATGTAATGGGTTTTGACGGGTCACGAGAACTGAGTATAGATGATATGGGAACTATTATTAAGATGATGGTCGAAGACGTTGAACGTGAAGCAAAAGGGGAAATTGTTGAGAGTAAAGAAGCTAGGAAGGCAATTAGTAATAGAGCTGTTAAGTTATACAAAAATTGGCTTAAAGAGAAGTTTAAGGAGAAATTCAATGTCTAAAACTATTGGAGTATTCCTAAGCGATTGCCATTTACCTGACAATATAGATTTAAAACCTGTATTGAAATATGTGAAAGATCTCTACACACAGTGTCAGAAAAATGGGTACAAATTTCTGACAATCTTAGGTGGTGATATTATTGATGCCAAGGGAATGCACGGTGTTGAATCTATGCAAGCTTCTCAGATTAAGCTTGACTGGTATGAACGTGATACAAAACTATTGTCAAGTTTAATGCAGCAATTACTTGACATAGCCCCTAAAGCTGAATTAGTTTATTTGTGTGGGAACCATGAAGAGAGATACAATCGTATTATGCTTCGGTATCCTGATGCTTGGGGTGGGCGATTCAACTTTCATCGAGATGTTATTACAAAATTCTTTCCAAAAGCTAAATGGATATCTTATGGTGACTATAATGCTTATTTTAAATTAGGAGATACTATATTTACACATGGGACTATCTATCCTGAAAATCATGCAAAACGCTATGCACAGGTATTCACACCTTATAAAGTAGTGTATGGACATTTGCACCATTTCCAAGCCCATACAATTCATAGTGCGATGCCTAAACTGCCTCCCCACTATGCTGTTACAGCTGGATGCTTGACACACACCGCTCCAGAATGGAAAAAAGGTCAGCCAAATTGTTGGGTTAATGGGTTTATTGATTTTGTAAGTGAAAATGGAATTACAACTCCTACTGTACATTTAATTGAAAAAGGAAAATTCCAAATTGGCGGAAAGGAGTATAAATAGTGCCCTGGTCAGCACTTCCCGAACACCTTAATTCTCCTGAAAAATGGGGTGGAACAGATGATGATAAATGGTGGATGAAATGGCGACTTCAAATTAAAGGGTGGTTTGCTTACGGTCCTAGAGCCGACCAATGGTGGGCCAAATGGCGGGCATATCCAGTAACTCTATTTACCATTGGTGGAAAAGGACCCTGGAGATGGGAGTCAGCTCCTCTTAATCCTGGATTTATCTACTTCTCACGTATCCAGTATTGGACACGTTGGCATTTCCAGGTCCAATGGCCTTTTATGATAGCGTTTCACTTTTATTTTAACGAAAAAGATGTTATGGTACCTACCATCTCCCCTAATGGGGCTAGTGTTACGAATAAGTTAATTTATTTTTATGTGGGGGCTTCATATGACCAAGATGCTGTCTATTGGTTTCCAGCCATTTTTATAGGAGGTACATGGAAGTGAGAAAATTAATCGGATTAGCTAGTTTTGGTTTAGCTGTTGGATGTTTAGTCACCTTCTCTTTAATTCGATCACCAGAAGAGAAATACATGACAGTTACAAATAAGGTCCTTCCTGCTTGTGTTGAGATTCAGGTAATAGGTGAGACAATCACTTATACGTTAGAGGATTTATTCACTGGAAAGGAGCCACAAATTAAACTTAGACGAGTTATGGGAGCTGGCGTTTACATTAGTCCCAAAGGTTATGTACTTACCTGTGCCCATTTATTCAAGAAGTTTACAAAAATTCTCTCAATTACAGTTTTAAGTCCAGTGGGAGATGAGGTAGCTGGTAGCTTAAAGATTACTGGAGAAAGTGTTGACCTTGCTTTAGTCAAAGTTGATTACTATAAAGCTACTCCTTATGTTAAAATAGCTAATCCACGAAATCTTCGGGTAGGTCAAGAAGTTATAGCTATTGGATCTCCTTTAGGACTCTCATTCTCGGTTACTAACGGGATTATTAGTGCTTTATATCGAGATATGGAAAATTCCTACAATGTTACCCAATCCAATACAGCACTTAATCCAGGTAATTCTGGTGGACCTCTTTTTAATTTAAAGGGTGAATTAGTCGGGATTAACTCTTTTATAGTTCCACCAGTTAATGCGCCCATCTTTACTGGGCTTGGATTTTCAGTCCAATCAGGTCAAATTTTAGAGTTTTTAGTTAGTGCTGGAAAACGATATCCAGAACTGAAGAATAGGCATTGGATTAGCTTATTATACAATTGGTTATAGACCAATGGAAGAAGAGTTTGAAAGTGGCTGGTGGTTAGATTACACAACTGTCATTGGATATTGTGTAACTTGGGAAACCTGTAATTGCGGTCAAACTACATTAATGTTTTGGCCTAATGGTAAGTCTGCAGGGGCTTTATGTCCATGTCTCTCATGCGGGGACGATACCTACACAATCTACTTCTTAGCAAATGTAAATTAGGAGAAACTATGTCAATAAATGATTGGGATGAAACTAGACTTGAGGCAATGTGGGCTTGGAACTCTGAAACTGGGGAGAAAGTCTTAATTGATTTAAAAACAGGTCAAGTTATTGGGACTTGGATTAAGACTGAGCAGGAAGCTAGTGGAAATTAGCCTTTTTGGGTGGATAGGCACTATTCTATTCATTCTCTGCTATATTCCCCAAATTCTAAATACTTATAGAACTAAAGATGTGACGGGGATTAGTCTGGGAATGTGGCTAGTGCAATGGCTTGCTTACACATCCTGTTTGATTTATGCAATCTGTCTTAAAAGCTTCCCCTTAATGTTTGGATATAGTATGGGTTGGTTGATGACAGCATGGTGGTTAGAACTATACCGTCAATATAGGAGTACATAATGGATAGAATGGATGAAGAAACAATTAGAAAAATTGAGCTATACCGAGAATGGAAATCAGGCTATGATCAAGGTGTTTCAGATATGGAATATCGGAATAATAACATTATTGAGGATTTACTTCATAGAATTAGTCAATTAGAGGCACAATTATCAGAGTTTAAGAATGCTGATGGTGGGTATATCTCATGATTCTCATGTTTCAGATGGATGTTGATACTGCCCTAATCTTTTGGGAAAGAGTAATGGCTGCTAATGCTAATACTGAAGAAGAACGTCAAGAGATTCTAAAGAAAATGTGTGAAGAAGGGCTGATTAAGTCCGTTGTAGGAACCAATCGGAGTAAAGAACAGATTATAGCTGATTTAAAGACTAACTTTGGTAATGTCCTTGACTTAACAGATAGAGGGGAACAAAAATGAGACTAACAGTGACACGAAAATGGAATACGGAAAAATCATCCATTGGAGAACTCTGGCTTGACGGGAAGTTTGAATGCTACACCTTAGAAGATGCTATGCGCCCAGTTAAACTAGATGGAAAAACAGCTATACCTCTGGGGACCTATGAAGTTACAATTGATATGTCTACCAGATTTAAAAAGTTAATGCCCCATATTTTAGATGTCCCAGGTTTTGAAGGTATTCGGATTCATGCTGGCAATACAGATGCAGATACGGAAGGATGTCTTCTTTTAGGTATGATGAAAGCTAAAGATTTTGTGGGAGGTAGTAAAGATGCACTAGCCCATTTTCTGCCACAGCTTGAAGCAGCTTTGAAGATGGGTAGAGTCTTTATTGACTTTAAAAAGGAAATTTAAATGGATAAGAAGGACCGTAAACGCCTGGATGAAGCTATGAAACAAGTCTGTGCTTACACCAATCAGTATAAAATAGCTTATACTGAATCATTTGACCTATTTATTGAGAATGTTCGGTTAATTGTATTTGAATTATGGGTTTTACTACAAAAGATGGACGGGAAGAACAAATGACAAAGAAACAGGCAACTAAAAAGATGACCAACCAGGGTATTGAGTATCAAGCATTTGCAGAGGCTCAAAATGAGCTGAATTCGATCCTAGAGGCGAAAACCTTGGAGCTGGTAGGGTTAGATGGGTGTCAACATAAACAACAGCGGGTGATTAAGCTACCAAATGGCAGATGCTACCAAATTTGTTGTGAAAAAGCCTGTGATCAAAGACTTTTTATTAGATAAGGAGTTAAAAATATGCTAAAGGTAAAACAAAAAGTGATGACTGAATGTCCAGGTTGTCTAGTGTCCTTAAAAGGGCAACCAATTCCCAAAAAAGACCAGGAGTTTTTTGGTGGGGCTAAATTCTTTAGACGAGACATTGCCCTCTATGATCGGGATTTAGACTGTACTACGGCTTATAAATGTCCTGACTGTGGTTATATATGGGCACGCTAGGTTTATTTGTGTTTATTGGTATCTGCTTTATTGGGACGTTAAGCCTTTTAATTATTGGATTAATTAAGGATATTAAAGCTTATTGGGAGAAATTAAACCGATGAACTTACTCGAAATCGTAAATAACTTTATGGGAAAATGGGAGCCAATCTGGTTGTTTTTGATTCTGGCTGCAGGACTATTCTACGAACGGGAAACGCGAAATTGGACTATTAAAGAGTTTTTCTATGATAAAGATAAAGATGATCTAAAGAAACAAAAGAAGACAAAAACAACTCGGAAAATAACTACTCAGCCAGGTGGAAGTTCGGTTACTGAGGAGCAAGTGGAGATATCTGAACCAATGCCTACAAGTAGCCAATCTGATACTTCAGGTGAACAGAAATAATGAAACTTCCATGCTTTATTTGCAATGGTTCAGGTTGGGCTTATAAATATTCAGCGAATATCTGTAAAAAACCAGATGTATTTATCCTAATTCCTTGTAAAGATTGTAAAGGTGAGGGATTAAAGGAGTGGAAATTCAATGACGAACACGAATCTAGTGGAGGAACTTCTAAAGAAATTAAAAAAGATTAAGAAGGAAAAGAAAAAAGATAAAAAGTGAGGTAAACATGACCAGGAAGAAGCTAGCTCGTCTTATCTGGAAGTTGTGGAAGAAGAGAAATTTTTATAAGAAATGGTACGAATATGAGATTGAAGAACGAAAAGTATGGTTTGATCACATGGATTCATTAGCAAGTGAGCTTAAGGCTGTGAAAAAGGATGAATTTAAATGAATTGGGAACTACTTAAAGTGTTTGGTTATCTTGGGTTAGGCTTAATTGGGACAATGACGTTTTTACTAATTTGTGGTGAAATAATTGATTTTATTGTTAACTTAATATTTGGAGACTAAGGAAAAGCTATGTTCTATGAATTCGGTACAGTTTGTGTTGCAGCTGCATTATGCCTTGATACAGCTTCCTATTGGCGACAAATTAAGAAAACAATAAAAACTAAACATAGTTCTCAAATTTCAACCACTTCTTTTCTTTATAAAATTGGTAAAGCTCTATGTGCTTTATTAGGACTTGCAATTTATAAGAATTTCGTTGGAGTTGGTATGGAAATTTTTATGTTAGTTATTTATTGTATTAGCTTAGCTATAGTTATTAGGTATAAACCTAAAAAATGGAAGTTCTAAGTCCATTTTGGTAATATCCTCTACCCACGCCTAGAAACAAAAAAGCCCTCGAAGGAGTTCCTTCGGGGGCTTACTTTTTCTATACCTTATATGGTTAGATAGTTAAAATATGGCTAATATATACAGTTTAATAGCTAATATATAGGGAATCTATGAAAATTGTACCAGTATAGGTATAATTTAATCTTTTCTACAACTGCTACATCCACATTCCTTATGGCGTTTATCTATATCTAATTCAGCTACAGGCTTAGTTTCATTGGGAAACCAGGTAAATTCAGCCCTACACTCTTCACAATGCCCTACAAATCTCTCTCCCTGCTCTTTAGATCCTAAACAGGTCTTACAAACAGGACAATACATGGGTTTCCGATTGACTCCAATGGGGTCGTACCATTTTGGCTGCATAGCACATACCTCAACTGGATCTCGGAATAAAGTATGTAGCAATACCTCCTATAAGACCAAAAACTACACCAAAGACACTTGATTTATATTTAAGGACTTTAACATCCCCTTCAATTTCAGGAATCTTAGTGTCCAATACTTTATCAAGTTTCTCATTAATGCCTTTAATCTCTTCAAGAATTAAGTCTTGTATAGTTTTCTTTGGCATAACACTGTCCTTAGTTAACTTTCACCCGTGAGTGAAAGCATAGAATTTAGTGAAATTTGCTGGGAGGAATGCAGCCCGCATACGCAGACTGTTGGAGGAAACGGTTTTTCTACCACCCCACAAGTGATAGTGTCTCTACTGAGACAAACCCAGCGATTGACCGGAACCTAGTAAATTAACTTCGTTTAGATTCAAGGTAAGTATGGAGCTTACTCTTGTCTTTCTTTTTATGATAAGGTAATTTCTTACCTTTAGGTGTTGCTGCTGCAAACTCTTTAGCTACTTTAGGTTCATGCATCCATAAATAACGGCGTTGTGCTTCAGACTCAAACGGCATTGGTATTTTTCTCCTCAGTTGTATGCTGGGACCAAAAGAAATGACCCATTAGTAAACCAAAAATAAATGGAATGAGCAGATACTTCTGTGAAGATTTTGTAACCATTTTGCTAACCGTATCTCGATGCGCTTTATCGGCACAAGCCCAAGCATCATATCCCACGATTAATAGTAAAATAGCAATGATCCCCCACATTAATGGGGTTTTATTTTGTCCAAGTTTCATTTTGAGTTCCAAATTAAGGTACTACTGAATGAACCGGTGAAGCTGTGTAGAGAACGCCAATAGATTCAACTTCTGCACGTTCACTAGTAGTTCCAGTAAAATCGACAGAAAATTGAATAAATTGACCCATTAATTCTACATTTGCGCCAGGAGTTAATGCAGATCCGTAACTTCCCATTGTGTTTGCATCGTCAGATGCTCTCATTTTTATCTCAATTGTAGTACCACTTGGTATTGTACGTAAAAAATTAACTGAATTCCACAGTTGCCCTGCAATTTTAGAGTCTACAATATTCGTTTCATAGTGTGCTGTAGTTGGATAAAAGGGTTGGGTAAATCCTGGAGTTTCTGTTCCAGCACCCGCGTTATAGCGAAAATCCACATTTGCTTGACTTAAAACAACGGTATAAAGATTGAATTCATCAATTTGGCCAATCCATCCTCCCTCGTTTGCAGCTCCAAGATGAAAATTATTTACAGTTGGAATAATAGATGCTGAATTGAGTCCGTCATAGTAAACACTATTTTCTAGCAGCACTCCGTCTAAGTAAAATTTAACCCCAGTGGCTAATCCTGTTCCGTTATACGTCACCACCAAGTGTTGCCATGCATTTGGTGTCACTTGAGTGGTTGAATAAACTTGTAGAGAATTTCCCTCTCCACCATTCAAAATAAATCGTAGATAGCCTTCCTGTATGTATATCTGCCATCCTTTATCAGTGACATTTCCAGCAACACGTGTATCATAACCAGGGGATTGATTAAACCAACACTCGACACTGAAAGGTTGATTGTACTCAAATCCAGCAATATCGCCGCCCTCGACATAATCCATGCTTTCATATTCACCTGGATTCGATAGGCCGTTATTTAATTTACCAGTGACCCATTGGGCCGGATTATATCCTTCAGTTGTGACAAGTGTTCCAGGTCTATTGAATTGTGAGCTATCCGCAGCCGTAGTCCCCGAAGTTTCATTTAAATGCCAAGTTAAGTAAATATCTGGGCCAGGTATTAAGGTTGTCTTTGGTGCAATCTTTGCGGAAACTGCTGAGCCTACAACTTCTATATCCAATCCTAAAAGTCCTTTATTCCAGTCCGTATCGGTTGTCCAAAGAAGTTGATTAAGCTGTTTCACTTCTATTATGCCTGGTGCATAAGAAATAGGCATTAGATTCCTACCTCAGTTACATCCACAAAGGTTGTACCAGAAGCTTTTCGAGCTGTAATAATCCCATAGTAGCCTTCAACTTCAAGTGTTGAATCAACTGTCATAACATATGTTAAGTCTGTGCTCGAAGCAGCTGTTCCAAATTTAACGTACAAGGTTCCACCTTCATTGTAAAGAATAACTTTAGTTTTAGCTGAATTTGAGACCGATAATGTTGTTGCAGCTGTATTAGTCACAGAAATTCTACTAACTGTAGCAGATCCTACCCCACCAAAAGTTACTGGCTGCGTTGTTTGCCAAAAAGTACCTGTAACGGGGGTAGTTGGCATTGTGGCAATACTTACAGGTTGAGTAGCAGGAAAGTTAGAAACACTAACTGACCCACTTACAGGTTGTGTTGCTGGAAAATTTGATACACTAATAGACCCACTAACTGGCTGTGTAACGCCTGACCCATCTACTGGAATAGCTACTGTATTATCAACTAATACTTCATGTGTAAATAAAGACATAGATAAACCCCTTAACTAAAAGATTTCTGTAACTAATACCACTGTACTTCCAGTGGCTTTTATTGCTGTGACTGGACCACAGTAATTCTCTATTTCAAAAAGAGCTTTCTTTGGCATTTCAACTGAATAAGTAACCAAAGACACTGTTCCGTCAAGTCTTATAAATATGGGATCATTAGTTTGAATTAATAATCCTTTCCGAGTTGCATTAACACTGACTAAAGAGGTTGAAACTGAAGTAACTGTAATGGGAGTTGCTGTAGCATTAAAAGCTGGTGCTGGAGTAATTGTTCCTGTAACTGGAAGTGGATTAGGGGAAGTAATATTAACATTTTGCGTTCCACTTGGGATTGTAGTTACTGTTCCGGTTACTAAGACTGGTGTAAGATAAGTAGGAATCATTGGGAATCCTTATACCAAGTCCAGAAGCATAGTACAGTTAAACGTTATAGGAGTTAATTGCGCATGGGAAACGTAAACTAAAAGAACATCACCACCGATGCATCCCACTGGAACACTAGACCAGTCTAGTAAAAGAGTTGGTTCAGCTCCACTTGTACGTCCTCCAGTTAAAAGGACTCCATTCCGATAAATCCAATATTCCCCATCTGCATTAGCCCAAGCTCTAATTCCATTAAAATTGACAGCAAAGGAACCCGAACGGGTAGGAACTACATAACTAGCAATAAGAGTTGTAGCCGCAGGGGGCACAACTGTTTGTGAGAAAAGGAGCATTTACTTCTCCTGATGATCGTCAACTAATTTCTGATATTCTGGATCTGAGGTAGCTAAAACGAAATGTGTAGATGCTAAAGCATTTCCTCCACGTTTAGCTGCATCAACCAATAAAGGTCCATATTTTTGCAGGGCCTGACTTGAAGCTGTATTTTCAACAGCCCCTTTGGCACCTAAATACTTATCAATTATATTCTTTGCAACTGTACCCCCATCAACTCCCAGTAATCGGGAAGTTCGGCCTAAAAGACCTAAACCTTGAATTGGTGCCCCTTTTTCAAATTCTTGTCCAAGTTGATAATTCTTTAGGTTATCTAAAAAAGGATGGCCTGAAAGATCCTCAAGTTTCTTTAATACATCTTGAGCATGGGATTTAGTCTCTTTCAGAACTGTTCCCAATTTAACATTTGTTGCATCCGTTGCTTCCATAGTTGGAGATAGATTAAAGGACTTTTTAACATCATTCATTAATCCAATGTGGTCTGCTACAGGTTGCATAGCCTTTGCGTATTCAGGATTACTAGATTTTAGGGCTTGATCTAATGAACCTCTTAACTGTTTCTGTACTGAATCAATTATATCTGAATGTGGGGCATCCCATTTAGGAACATTCTTATCAATGGCTCGGATAAAATCTCCAAGCATAGGTTCTGTGATATTCCCATTATTCTTATTTGCTAAATTAAATAACTCTTCGCCCCATTTATCAATAACCGCCGTAGCTGCTTTTTGTTCATCTCCAATTAAACCACCTTGGGTTAATAATGAGTTCTTTAAGTCTTGGATGACTGGTCCAATCTCCCCCATATTCGTTATGGAGTCAGGCTTGAGAAGACTCTGAGCTTTCATGCTACCTGAAGTAATCTTATTTTTTAAATCACTAACAATTCCTTCAAGCACTGAGGATTCTGCCGTGGGACTAGCCATAAGACCTTTAGCCTCAGGCATAGCAAGTTTACTTTCAATAGCTTCAACACTTGGCCCAAGGTTAGACAGAGCAATTTTACTTCCTTTGGTGAAGAGTTTTCCAACTCCTTTTCCAATTCCACCTAAAGCTCCACCAACGGCTCCTCCAATGGCAGTATCCTTTGCAGCTCCTCCAACGTCACCTTTCGTTAAATCAGCTTCAGAGGAACCTAAACCATAAAGAGCACCTTGGGCTGCCATCTTAGGAATTGTAACTTCTCCTAATCCGGGAATTAAGGCTGTTGCAGCGGCTCCACCAAACTCACCACCAAGGTAAGTCTTTGGATTGGCCTCTTCTTCGGCTCTATATCTAGCTCTAACACCTTCTCTTTCTTGCTGGTAAGTCTTATCTGAGAGCATAGAACGAATGCCCGCTTCAGCTTCATCAGCAAAGCCAGCAGAAGCTCCTTGTAGTAAACCCCCACCAAGAGATTCTAATTGACTAGGAGTTTTTTGCTCTAAGTCAGTTTCAGGACCAGTAAAGCCCTGAGAAGGTGTTACTTCTTCATCTGTATCTGGACCAATGAATGCCATATTATTTTTTCACCTTTGTTTTACCAGAATCGTCAATATATTGTGCTCCAACAGAGAGACTATCATACTGAGCTTGGGAAGTTACTTTAACTGGACCATTTTGTGTTCCTGAACCTTTGGGTATTTCACCAGCAGCAACTTTAGAGGCTGCACCTGTAGTCCCATGACCCGTAGCTGTAATAGGTTCCTCAGTAGTTCGATTAATTGCTGTCACTAAATCATTCCATCGTTCAGGATCTTTACGAATTAGATCTCTAAAAGCAACAGCTTGGATTCCTAAATTATCATTAATCACTTTATTATCAATTGCTTTAATATCTCTGGTTAGATCTAGCAAATATTGCTTAATTTCAGGTGTATTTACATTTTGCGGCTTGCCTGTAATTTGTTGCAAAACCTCAGCCGCCTTTCTCTGAATCGTCTGATAATCTCCATGTTGCATCATAACTTGATCAGGTACACCACCTTTATAAATACCTTGTAAATCAGCAACAAGAGCATTATAGACTTGTGGAGTAATTATTTTCATATCACTTGTGGCTAAAAGACGATCAGCTCTCATATTATTAATAGATGCTACACCCAGAGCCTTTCTTGATCCTGCATTTAGATTATTAGCTTTAGACTCTAATCGTTCCCATTGTCGAGAATCAAACTGGCTCTGTTTTTCAGAAACAGCTAAATCTTTCTGAGATCTAACTAGATCTCGTTGAAGCTGATGAGTAATAAACTTCTCAACTTCAGGCATCGTTTGCTCAATCTGAGCAGCTGACAGATGGGCAATCTTAGGATCAGTTGGCTTTGTGCTCATCATCATAGCTAACGTATCCTTGTAATGCTTCGAAATATCTGAATTAGGATCATTCTTTAACTTCTCATCAAATTGTTCTTTTCTAAGCTTCTCTCCATGTAACAGAGTAGCTTGAACTCTTTCAAGTCCACCTGTAGTTCCTTTAGCACCAAAGGCAGAGGCTGCATTGGAGATTGCATCACCAATACCAGCTAAACCCATAGGTAGGGCACCCCACATATGCCTTTTACGTTCATCTTCATCAAATTGTTTACGAGCTTCATAATCTTTACTAGAAGTGTCAAGAAGAGTATCTAAGGGATTCTTGGCTACCACATCCTTTGTGGTACTCTTTCGTGTTCCTACGGCCTTTGTAGGAGGTTCTACGGGCATTGTAGGAGCAGGGGCTGGAGATGTAGGTGCTGGAAGTTCTGGATTTAAGGGAGCTGGAACAGCAGGAGGCGTTACATCTCCTTGTGCTCCCTCCATTTTAAGCGTTGTAGGCTGCATTCCCGAAGACACATTAAAGTTAGATGGAACTTGATTAGCTGAAGGAATATTAAAATCCAGCGGGTTTTTCGCAACATTCTCAATCTTAGGCTCCTCTGGACTAGCCTCAACCTGCTCTTGAGCCTCTTTTTGGGGCATTTGAGTCATAAGTTGAGATAATGGATCTTTTAAAGCACTCTGTTGATCTATTGAAAGTTGAACCTGTTTAGAGATGTCCTCATCTGTGGCATTAGGATTTGCCATTTTGTAGATACGTTGGAATAATGAATTAAGATCCATATTACTTTCCACCTTCGAGATTAGTTACTCTTTGTTGGAGACTCTTTAGAACCGTACTGATCATATCAGGATTAACTTCTGGGGACTTAACGGGAGAAATGGGAGCTTGGGGTATAGCTGGAGGAACCATTGGAGGCATAGATGGTTTCACCATTCCACCTTTAGCCATTCTTTGCGCATGAACACCTTGCATAAACTTATTAAATTCTTCTTCATCATTAACTTTACTTCTTGGAATTACAACCTCACCTGGAGAAAGAAGAGCTGGAACCATATCATTATCTGGAGAGTCACCTGGAACTTCAGCTTGACCAGGGACTTTACCACCTTGCTTATAATTATGAACCTTTCCTCCGCAATTATAACCATCTGTTTCATTTGCCTCAGTTTTTTGTTTATTATACTCAGCCTGAAGTTTTTGCTCTGTGGGATTTTGTAAGACATCAAGAAGATGGGTATGCTCTTTTTCAAACTCATCCCGATCCATTTTAACTTCTCCACCTTCTGCATATCCATAGAGTTGTTTACTCGTTGGGCTGTAAGTAGTCCCGAATTGAGGGGTTGAGGTTGTTGATCCCATAGTTTTTGAAGCAGCCCCTGCAGCAGGTCCAGCCATTCCCGCAGTTAAAGCTGAAGCTCCTGCATTCAATAATCCACCTGTTAAAGCCATATCTGCTGCATTCTCAGCGGCACTTGCTTGAGCTGCTTGATTAGACCAAGCTCCTAACACTCCAGCTTTACCTTGGGCTTTAGCTAATTCATCCTGATATCTTACTTGATTCTGCTGTGCATTATACTGTCTGTTTGCATTTTCAGCGGCTACATTTGCGTTGCCTACTGCCTGTTTATTGGCTAAATTAGCAGCTTGAGCTTGATTTGCAGCTCCGACATTATACAAATTTGTTCCACCCTGAGTCTCAGCATTAAACCGATCTATGGCATTTTGGGCTGTGGCTTTATTAGCCTGTTCTCCATATTGCTGAGCTTCCATCTGTCCACCGAGTTGTCCTGCAGCTTGAAGGGAAGCTAAGGCTCTCGCTTGCGCTTGAGCAGCAATATCAGTACCAGCACGTGAAGCTTGATCAGCAGCTGCCTGCTCTTGCATTAGTTGATTCTGGAGATTTAGATTAGATCCCCCGATTCCACGTTCTTGAGCATTCTGCATTAGAGCTTGATTTCGCCCTCTAGCAGTTGTATTTAAAGCATCTTGGACATCTTGGATTTTAGCTCTATCAATTGCAGTTAATCCACCTTCATTGGCCGTATCTTGTAATTGCTGCAGAGCTTGCTTTTGTGCCCCAACAAGAGAAGGATCTGTTTTTATATCGTTAAAAGCATTGGAACTAAGTAGAGTGGCTTCAGCTTGCTCAGGCGTAAGTGTCCCCGCCTGCACATATTTATCGAGCTGAATTTGTAAAGCCGATAATTCAGGGGTTTTAACAGCATTAAAAGCATCTAATGCCTGTTGATTAAGCCTATCTGCTTTATCTGATCCTGCTGACCCAAAAAGTGAACTAAACAATCCCATAGTAATATCCTCGTTAGATGTTAATAAACTCGTATGTATTTAAATACTGTAATGACTCATCAATTGTTAAATCTTCATAATTATCTGTTTCAATTTCATCAGCAAACTCTATTCCATTAATGAAAATACGGTGATTTGTAGTAACAATGGAGTACACTAAACCTGGTCCATCAATCGGTTGAGCAATTGAAGAATTTTCTACCCTAATCCATTTCCCATTTTCTTTAACAGCATGAGAACCAGTAACACTAATCCCATTGTAATCATAACGTGTTCCTTCTGAGGTTAGAGACTTCCGAATTGAGAGAACATCTCCACCTAAAGTGGCCTCTCCAAGACTTAAATCTTTAATTGCTTTGGTACTCATTGGAGTAAGTTGAATTTGAGTAGCGGGAGCAAAACAAAATGCTTTTTTGAGAGATTTCCCAACCCTAGAAGCAGCTTTTTTAGCTGCACCAGCAAGCGGTTTTGCTACTGCTCCTACACCTGCTGCAACTGGATTGGCAATGGCACCTACAACTGGATTCTGCTTTAAGTAATTAATTAATGACGATCCTGCAGCAATTGGACCTGTAATCATCGGTGCTACGGTAGCCCCTAAGCCAAGAGCTAAATTCTTTTTCTCTGCTTCTTTTTCAGCAGCTAACCGATCTGCTTCAGCTTGTCGAATGGCTTGTAATCGAGCCTGTTCATCTGCTGATAATTTGCCCTCAATTTCTTTAATCTGTTGATCATAGCTTCCTAAAGCTGCCTTATAGTCGGTACTAAATAATGGAGAAGTTTGGCCTGCTTGTGCAGCTTCATTAGGATTTAGTATGGAAGTTGTTCCAGTTAATTGAGCTAAAGCTGCCGCTTTTTGATACTCCTCTGGTGTAGCAACATTAGCCTGTGAGTAGAGTGATTCAGGGGTTTGAGCAGTTAAGTACTTTTGTAAATCATTTAATGAACCAGATGGAGCTACCATTGAATGTACAGTTCCAGCTGTCTTAGGATTTGGATATCTAGCCTGCATTGCAGCTAATTCATTGGCTTTTGCCTGTAACTGAGTAAATTGCTCTCGTGTTAATCCCATTTGACCTAATTGCTCATCCGTTAATGAGGCATTTTTTGCAAGGGCATTTTTAATTGCATCTATTGAAGCTTGGGCCTTTTGTTGAGCAGCTGCCGTTTCATTAGCTAATTGAGTTTTAAATTGCTCTGTTCCAGTCTTTAATGCTGCTTGCGTAGCTTCTTTAGTTCCTTGGGCTGTCTGTTTCGCCTGTTCAACTAAAGGATTTACTTCAGTCGCCTTTTGACTTAGGTAATTTTGTAATCCACCAAATTGGGGAGCCAAAGTTTGAATCTGTTCATATTGGGGAGCTTGCTGTAAAATGGCTTGATCAAGTCCTTTATTCCCTGCTCCATAAATATTAAATTGTTCACCAAGTAATTGTTCTCGTCCACCTGTTGACTTTAATAATTCCGATTGTTCTGTACCTTTCTGGGCTGCTGTAGCTGCAGGAGTATAGTAATTCGATGCTTCAAAGGATTCGGGACCAGCATAAGAGGCATTCCATTGTTTAAGAAAATCTGATAACTTCTGTTCATTCCCCGTTATAGCTGTTGGAGTCTTTGCAGCTTCTGAAACTAAAGCTTCATT
>Ga0315274_10000769_pt1 | contig 49751 bp, 46 predicted proteins | sample YL17G02_20_MG_FD_203700 | JGI IMG/M metagenome (GOLD analysis project Ga0315274, IMG submission 203700) | Sediment microbial communities from Yellowstone Lake, YNP, Wyoming, USA - YL17G02_20 | ecosystem: Environmental > Aquatic > Freshwater > Lake > Sediment | place: USA: Wyoming | collected... | reverse complement strand
GCCATCATGGTCGCCATGGCGTTCTCCAGCCCGATGGCGGCTGGGGACGGCGGCAAGAAGTGGACCGTGATGGTCTACATGGATGCGGACAACAGCCTCGAAACGTACGGGTGGCTGAACCTCGAATGGCTGGAGAGCGTCGGGTCCACCGACGACGTCAACATCGTCGTCCTGATGGACACCATGACGACCGAGACAGAGCTGCTCTACGTGAAGAACGGTGAGTCCTTCCAGGTGGACACCACCGGGACTGACTACGATCTGCCGAATGAGGAGAACATGGGAGACGGGAAGCTGCTCGAGTGGTTCATCGAGACTTCCTGCGACATGTACCCGGCGGAGAGGTACTTCGTGGACCTCTGGGACCACGGCGGCGCGTTCAACGGGATATGCTGGGACGACACGACCTTCGAGGAGGAGGGCGTCGAGGACTGCATACTGCTGCCGGAGATGAGAGAGGCGTTCTGGGGCGCGTACAACACGACGAACGAGATCATCGATGTCGTCGGGTTCGACGCGTGCCTGATGGCCATGCCCGAGGTCGCCTACCAGCTGAGGGGGCTCGCGGACTACCTTGTGTTCAGCGAGGAGCTCGTCTACGGACAGGGGTTCCCGTACAACACGATCGCGGCGGACCTCGTGGCGAACCCCGACATGGGCGGCGAGGAGCTGTCGACGACCATCGCGAAGGAATTCGCCACGTACTACACGTCGATGATGGGGTACAACGACTGGACGATCAGCGTGTTCGAGATGAGCTACATGGACCAGCTCACGGCTGCGGTGGACGTCCTCGCCAAGGAGATGCTGCGCACGCTCCCTGTGTACGTGAACAAGTTCACCAACGACAGGGCTCAGGCGGAGGAGTACTACTACTTCTACGACATCGACCTGATGAGCTTCGCGGAGAACCTGGTCATGGACACCGGCATCAAGGACGTGGCGCTCAAGGGGGCTGCTGCGGATGTCGTGACCGCGGTCGGCGACGGGGTGGTCCTGAGCCTCGCAAGCTATCCCCACAGGGGATCGCACGGGCTCGCGATATACTTCCCGTCAACTCCCACGGACGGGGCGTTCTCGATGAAGGACATCTACATCACGATCCCGTTCGGGCAGGACACCGCCTGGTACGACTTCATAGACGCGTTCGCCAACTTCCAAGGGCGCTCGTGGGTGGCAGAGAAGCTGTCGTACTAGGTCACCTGGTAGGACTCTGGTTCTAAACCCCTTCCGTAGTTCTCTTTTCTACAATCTACAATCCATTGGCAGGCGCCGCACATTTCCGACCACCAGCCGCCGGGGGCTTCCGGGGAAAGGCTTATGACCGCGGCTGGAGGTCGCACACATAGGCTGATGCAATGCCCCCCAAGCAGGCCGTTCAAGATGTCCCATCGCTGAAGAGCGGCGCCGCAATAAGCGTCCGTTCGCTCGTCAAGAGATACCCCGACGTCGTCGCGGTCGACGGAATCTCGTTCGACGTGCCGAAGGGACAGATATTCGCGTTCCTCGGGCCGAACGGCGCCGGGAAGACCACCACGGTCGAGATACTGGAGTGCCTCAGGAAGCCCACCCAGGGGGAGGCATTTGTCCTGGGGCACGATGTCCGCAGGGAGGGGCGGGCCATCAGGAAGATCATCGGTGTGCTCCCGCAGGAGTTCAACACATACGACAGGCTCACCGTCAAGGAGAACATCCTGTACTTCGGCCGGCTCTACGGCAAGGCGGTGGACGCCGATTCGTTGATCAAGACCGTCGGCCTTGAGGACAAGCGCAACTCGCTTTTCATGACGCTGTCCGGCGGGCAGAAGCAGAAACTCGGGGTGGCGATCGCGCTCGTCAACGACCCGGACCTCGTGTTCCTGGACGAGCCCTCCTCGGGGCTGGACCCGAAGGCTAGGAGGGACATCTGGGAGGCCATCAAGTCCCTCAGGGACAGGGGCAAGACCGTGTTCCTTACGACCCACTACATGGAAGAGGCCGAGGTGCTCGCCGACCGCGTCGGCGTGATAAACAAGGGGAAGATCGTGGCCATGGGCAGCCCGGACGAGCTCATCAGGCAGCACGGGGCTGCCACCAGGCTCGTCGTCAAGTCCCCGAGCCCCAACGCGAAGGAGGTGCTGTGCAAGGTGAAGGAATGCACGGTGCGGGGTCAGAACGGCGACCTCGAGATATCCCTCGGCTCCAAGTCCCTTCTCCCCGACCTCATCATGACGATCGAGAAGAACAACATCAGCTACGCCGAGCTGTTGCTGAAGAGGTCATCGCTGGAGGACGTCTTCCTGAACCTCACGGGCGAAGAGCTGGGGAGGGCCGATTGAGATGAACATCGGAAGGATGTACGTGGACATCACAAGCAACCTCAGGATGCTCTGGAGGAACAAGGGCGCCCTGTTCTGGATGATGGCGTTCCCGATCCTGCTCATGGTCATATTCGGCTCGATCTTCGCCCAGACCGGGGACACGACCCTAAGGCTCTACGTCCTCGACGAGGACCGGTCGGTGCTGTCGACGACTTTCGTCGGGGCGCTGAACTCGACGGGTGCGTTCGAGATGAGGTACCTCGACCCTGGCGTCGACATCGAGAAGGAGATTCAGGACCAGGAGATACGAAGGCTACTGATCATCCCCGAGGGGTTCAATGCCACCTTCGCGGAGACGGGCACCGCGACCATGACCCTGAGGCTCGACGAATCGGACCAGCAGACCTCCGCGGCAACGAGCCAGATCGTACGCGCGGTGGTGTACGAGTTCAACCTCGCGTACTCCAACTCCTCCAAGGAGTTGGCCATCCAGGAGACGGGCCTCACCCTCGACGAGCAGTTCGAGTACATCGACTTCTTCCTCCCGGGGATCATAGGAATGACCATCATGACCTCGGGGGTATACGGCGCGATAGCGGTCAACACGCGCTACCGCAAGAACGGCATCCTGAGGAAGGTCGCGACCACGCCGATGACGAAGGCAGAATGGGTAATATCCAAGGTGGTATACCAGATATTTGTAGCATTTATATCCATGGGCGCCCTGGTGGCGGTGGCGGTCCTGGCGTACGGCGTGAAGGTGCATTTCAACCCCCTCGTGATACTGCTCGTAGTCACGGGCAGCATGACGTTCTCCGGCCTCGGGATGATCGTCGCGAGGTTCGTCAAGGACGAGGAGGCTGCGGAGTCTGCGGGAGGGGCGATAAACTTCCCGATGATGTTCCTGTCGGGCATATTCTTCCCGCTGGAGATGATGCCCAGCTACCTGCAGGCCGTGGGGAAGGTGATGCCCCTCTACTACGTGGGGGAGGGGCTGAGGGACGCCATGATCTCGAACGACATGTCGGCTGCCCTGGTCAGCGCGGCGATAATATTCGTGCTCGGTGTGGTCATCGTCGCCATAGGCTCCGTGGTCAGCGCGTGGACGGACGAATGAGCTGGAGGGCCAGAATCAGCTCTCTGCCTTCCTGTACGAGCCGAGTATCTTGACGAACGCGCCAGTCTTGAGGAGGCCACCGATGGCCGCGTGGCAGTCGGGGTCGTCGATGCTCCCGTCGAGGTCGGCATAGAAGACGTACACCCAGGGCTTGTTCTTCCTCGGTCTGGACTCAAGCTTCGAGAGGTTGACGCCTCTCGAGGCGAACTCACCGAGGCACTTGTGCAGCGCGCCGGGTGCGTTCTTCGTCGCGAATACGATTGAGGTCTTGTTCGCGCCCTCCGAGGGCTCAGGGTTCTTCTCGAGCACGAAGAACCGGGTGAAGTTGACGACCTCGCTCTGGATGTCCTCCTTGAGCACCTTGAGGCCGTACACGCTCGCCGCGCGCTTGCTCGCGATAGCCGCCCTCTCGAGGCTCTTGCCCTCCGAGATCATCCTCGCGCTCCCCGCGGTGTCGTAGGACGGGATTATCCGCCAGTTCGGATGGTTTTGAAGGAACTTCCTGCACTGCCCGAGCGCTTGCGGGTGGCTCAGGACCTCCTTGATGCTTTCCATGGTGACGTCGTCGAACACCATGAGGCAGTGCTTGACGGGCACGATGACCTCTCCGGAGATCGTGAGGTCGTGGTCGAGCAGCAGGTCGTTCACCTGCGCGACGCTTCCCTCGATCGAGTTCTCTACCGGGACCACCGCGTGGGTGACCGCGTCCTTCTCAACCGCTTCGAACACCGATTGGAAGTCCGCGAACGGCTTCGTCTGAACGCCGTTCCCGAAGTACTTGAAGCACGCGTCCTCCGAATACGCGCCCCTTTCCCCCTGGAACGCGACCAGCTTCTCCTTGGTCAAAGATATCAGGCGCAGTACCAGGGAATGGATATTTCTACTCTTCCAATCGGGGCTTGTGAGCTGCTGGCTCCAGACATGCTGTACAGAACTGTCCAGCAGAACGGGGCATCTGGCTGTCGAAATCGAATCGCAAAGATTTATATCGGTACAGGCCATGACCAGCTTTGTCACGCCATCAAAGGCGCGGCACCTTCGAACACGGTGACTGGGAATGAAGCACAAGAGCAATACCCTGCCTATTCTGCCCTTTGGGCTACTGCTTATCCTAGCCTAACTGCTCATTGAAGGAAATTTTGGAGAGTGTTTTGATGCCTACACAAGCTCCGAGTGAGAATGCCAAAGAAACGGTCGACAGCGGGTTCAGGATACCCGAGACGGGAGTGTTCGTTAGCGAGTACAACAAGAAGATCTTCCAGGCGACGAGGATGCCTGAGAGGGTCAAGATACTCGACACGACCCTGAGGGACGGGGAGCAGACGCCGAACGTGGCGCTGTCCAGCGAGGACAAGCTCAAGATCGCCCAGGCACTGGACGAACTCGGAGTGGACATCATAGAGGCGGGTTTTCCAATCAACTCCGAGGGAGAGGCCGAGGCGGTCAAGAAGATTGCGGGCGCGGGCCTGAAGAGCGAGATATGCGCCCTGTGCAGGGCGTCGAAGGAGGACGTCGACGCGGCCCTCGCGGCGGATGTCGATTCGGTGCACATATTCCTCGCGACCTCCAAGGTCCACCTCGAGAAGAAGCTGAAGATCACCAAGGACGAGGCCAGGGAGAAGGCCTTCATGGCGGTCAAGTACGCGAAGGACCACGGCCTGATCGCCGAGTTCAGCTGCGAGGATGGCACCAGGACGGAGCTCGAGTTCCTCGACGTCATGCACAAGACGGTCGAGGAGGCCGGCGTGGACAGGATAGACATCCCGGACACCGTCGGCGTCATGACGCCCACCGCGATGACGCAATTCGTCGCTGAGATCAAGAAGAACACCACGGTCCCGCTCGCGGTGCACTGCCACGACGACTTCGGCCTGTCCGTGGCCAACTCGCTCGCGGGCATACTCGGAGGCGCCGAGGAGATACACGTGACGGTCAACGGCCTCGGCGAGCGGGCGGGGAACGCCGCGCTCGAGGAGGTAGTCATGGGCCTCCAGGCATTCTACGGCGTCAAGACCAGGATTAACACGAGGAAGATGACATTCGTGTCGCGCCTGGTGTCCCAGTTGACGGGCATCGCAGTCCAGCCGAACAAGGCGATTGTGGGCGAGAACGCCTTCTCTCACGAGTCCGGCATACACGTCCACGGCGTGCTCAGCGAGTGCTCCACGTACGAGCCCATGAGGCCGGAGATAGTCGGCAAGGAGAGGACCTTCGTCGTGGGAAAGCACTCGGGCGTGCACGCGGTCCAGAACAAGCTCAAGGAGTACGGGCTCGAACTCCCGCACGACCAGATGAAGGAGGTCGTGACCAGGGTGAAGAAGTACGCGGAGTCCGGCAAGAAGCTGGACGATGCAGAGCTGATCGCGGTCGCCTACGACGTCATGGGGCAGGAGGCGGAGCCGGTCATCAAGCTCGAGGAGTTCACCGTGTTCACCGGGCTCAACTTCACCCCGACCGCGACGGTCATCCTGAACATCGACGGGGAGATGAGGCGCGCGTCGGAGACCGGCGTCGGGCCCATCGATGCCAGCCTCAGCGCGATCAGGACCGCGGTGTCCAAGAACATCGTGCTGACCGAGTTCAGGCTCGAGGCCATCACCGGCGGCTCCAACGCGCTGTGCGAGGTGACCGTGAAGCTCGGCGACTGCGAGGACGCCCAGCTGCTCGCCCTGGGGAAGAGCGTGGGCTCGGACATCGTCACGACGAGCGTGGACGCAACCATTGAAGCCCTGAACAGACTATGGGGCCGAAAGCTCACTGCGAACGGGCACGATGCCAAGAGCAAGAAGCGGGCGTACTGAGGTGGACCGCACTCAGGGGTGACTGCAAGTGGGTCAGACGATAGCTGAGAAGATACTGTCGGCCAAGGCGCACACTAAAGCGGAGCCTGGGGAGATCGTGGAGGCCGAGGTCGACTATGTCATGGTCAACGATGTGACCGGGCCTGCCGCCTTCGACGAGTTCGAAGGCCTGTGCGCGCCCATCCTGGAGAAGAAGGTCGTGCTCATCCCGGACCACTACGTGCCCAACAAGGATGTGGCCTCCGCGAAGCAGGCCAAGAAGATGCGCGACTTCGCCAGGAAGCACAAGGTCCGCAACTATTTCGAGGTCGGTTCCGGCGGAGTGTGCCACCAGCTCATGATCGAGCAGGGATTCGCCGCCCCGGGCAGGCTGATCGTAGGGGCGGACTCGCACACATGCTCCTACGGCGCGCTCGGCGCGTTCGCCACTGGCATCGGGAGCACCGAGGCCGCGACGGTCTTCGCTCGCGGGGTGCTCTGGTTCAAGGTCCCCGAATCGATGAAGATCGTCGTGGACGGCAAGCTGGGGAAGCACGTATCCGGCAAGGACATCATACTCACGATCATAGGTGACATAGGCGTCGAAGGGGCCCTGTACCAGTCGATGGAGGTCGGGGGCTCCTCGATCTCCTCCCTGCCCCTATCCGACAGGATAACCATCTCCAACATGGGCATAGAGGCCGGCGCGAAGGCCTGCATGATCCCGCCCGACAAGAAGGTCGACGAGTACCTGAGAGACAGGGCCAGAGGGAAGTACAGGCACGTCCTCGCCGACGCCGACGCGGCGTATTCCGAAGTGAAGGAGTACGAAGGCGAGGACATCGTCCCGGTCGTTGCGAAGCCGTTCCTGCCGAGCAACGTCTCCCCTGCGAGCGAGGTCGACGTCCCGATCGACCAGGCATACCTGGGCTCGTGCACGAACGGGCGGATAGAGGACCTGAGGATCGCGGCCAAGATCATGAAAGGGAGGAAGGTGCACAAGGACGTCCGCATGATCGTGGTGCCCGCGACGAAGGAGGTGTTCGACCGGGCCGTCAAGGAAGGGCTCGTGAAGATATTCTCCGACGCTGGAGCGTTCATCTCCGGGCCGACCTGCGGCGCGTGCCTGGGCGGATACATGGGTATCCTCGCCCCCGGCGAGAGATGCGTGAGCAGCACGAACAGGAACTTCGTCGGGAGGATGGGGGACAAGGATTCCGAGGTCTACCTCGCGAGCCCGGCGGTGGTCGCCGCGAGCGCAGTCAAGGGAAGGATCGTCGACCCCTCGGTGGTGAGCAGATGAGCCCCGCGTTCAAGGGCAGGGCATGGGTGTTCGGGGACAATGTGGACACGGACCAGATCATACCCGCCGAGTACCTGGTCACGATGGACAGCTCGGAGCTCGCCAAGCACGCGTTCGTCAAGGTGAGGCCGGAGTTCGCGAAGCGCGTCCAGAAAGGAGACATCATAGTCGCCGGAAGGAACTTCGGCTGCGGCTCCAGCAGAGAGCACGCCCCGAGGGCCCTCATCGGAGCAGGCGTCTCGTGCGTGGTCGCTGAATCGTACGCGCGGATCTTCTTCAGGAACGCCATCAACATAGGCCTGCCGGTGGTCGAGGCGGCGCTTTCCGCATCGGACGGCGACACGGTCTCGGTCGACGTCGCAAGAGGGACCGTTCTCAACGAGAGGACGAATGAGAGGCTCACATTCAAGGCGTACCCGCCGTTCGTCACGATGCTGATGGACAAGGGCGGCCTGATACCTTACACCAAGGAGAGATTGGGTTGCAGAAGATCGCGGTGATCCCGGGGGACGGCATCGGACCGGAAGTGGTCGAACAGGCCATGCGGGTGCTCGATGCCGTGGCCGAGAGAAGGAACCTCGACCTGGACTTCGAGGAGTTCCCGCTCGGCGCCGGACACTATCTCAAGACCGGGGAGGTCCTGAGCGAGGAGACCGTGGGCAGGCTCGAGCACAAGGACGCCATCCTCCTCGGCGCCATGGGCGACCCGCGGGTCAAGCCCGGCGTGTTGGAGAAAGGAGTCCTGCTCAGGCTGAGGTTCCACTTCGACCAGTACGTGAACCTCAGGCCCATCAAGCTCTTCGAGGGCGTCCCGTGCCCGCTCGTGGGAGACGGGAGGAAGATAGACATACAGTTCGTCAGGGAGAACACCGAGGACTTCTACGTCGGCCTCGGAGGCAGGGTCACCGAGGGAAGGTCGAGGACGGAGCTCACCCTCATCAGGAAGGCATACGAGGTGAAGTTCGACGTCGGGATCGACCTGAAGCGCGAGAAGGACCTTGCGTTCCAAATCGGCGTCGTGTCGAGGGCCGGCGCTGACAGGGTCGTCGACTTCGCGTTCAAGCTCGCCAAGGACAGCGGGATCGACCTCGTTACATCGGTCGACAAAGCGAACGTGCTGACGGAGATCTACGGCCTCTGGAGGGAGGCGGTGGAGAGGAAGTCCAGGGAGTTCGGGATAGAGAGGGAGTTCCAGTACGTGGACGCGGTCGCGCTGCACATGGTGAGGAACCCCGAGCGATTCAAGCTCATCGTCTCGCCCAACCTGTTCGGAGACATCCTGACAGACCTCGGAGCCGCGATCCAGGGAGGCCTCGGGTTCGCGCCTTCGGGGAACATAAATCCCTCCGGAGTGAGCATGTTCGAGCCCGTCCACGGGTCCGCGCCGGACATCGCTGGAAAGGGCCTCGCGAACCCCGTCGGAGCCATCCTCTCATCGGCCCTCATGCTGCGGACTCTGGGCCACGCCGAGGCCGCATCGGATGTCGAGCGTGCCGTCGAGGATGTGCTCAGAGAAGGAAGGAACAGGACGGCGGACATAGGTGGGACCACGTCCACTTCGAAGATGGGTGACGCAGTTGTTGAGAGACTGAAGATGAAGAAGACCCAGTAATCCTGGCCGCCTCATGACGATCTGCCCGGCCGAAGACAATCCTTCGAGCACCTTTTTACGCATAGTGTTAAGTATCCATATGCCGATTTGAATCAAATCGGAGCAAGAGGGTGGATGGGATGCCGCAACATGTAGTTCCTATTCCGAAGGAGAAAGCCATCGAGATCGGAGAGTTCCTGACCAACAACGTTTCAAGGGCGGTAGTCTACGCGTTGCTTCACAAGCAGCCCCTCACCAGGAGGGAGATTGAGAAGAGCCCGCTCACGGACTCCATGAGGAGGCTGTCGCTCAGCGCACAGACCCGCCCGTTGAAGGACAAGAGCAGTGTGAAGATGAGGACGCTGCTGGCCAAGGGCGTCGACTGCGGCGTGCTCCTGGCCGTCAACTCGAAGCGGCAGAACTACTACTTCCTGAACTCCGACCTGAGGATCGAGCCTGCGCCGATAAGGGAGACCGGCGAGCCCGAGGACGAGGTGGCGCTCTCGGTCCAGCTGGACAAGTCCCTGTCCCACACGCCTGGGCAGGCCGTCCTGCCGGGGTGGGGGACCGCGGCGGACCACACCGTGCTTCCGGTACCCTACATCGACACGCCGAAGTCGCTAGTGATGTGGATGAGCTGGCTGATCACTCCGACGAGGAGGCAGATACTCAACCACATCGGACAGAACGGCTTCACGACCAGGCCGAAGCTGAGATCGGACCTGGGGTTCTGGGCGGACAGGATCGTCGCGAAGGAGGGGCTGCCCGCAGGCGTTCTGGAGACGAGCGAGGGCAAGATCAGGTACCAGTTCTCCACGTTCTCGTTCTCAAAGCTCAAGGTCAAGAAAGAGGAGGAGGGGAAGAAGAGGTCATGGACCAGCTTCCCGCCGTCCTTCTGGCTGACGAGGAGCTACGAGCCCGTCAGGTGCATCATGGGCGCCTCCCGCGTCCTGGGCGACAAGAAGCCCGACATGACCCCGGCCTCTGTGCTGGAGGAGCTGGCCAAAGGAGAGGTGACCATACTGGAGAAGAACCGCCGGGAGTTCCTCGAGATCAACTTCCTCGAGCGGATGAGCTTCTACGCGGTGTATCATTCTTCTGGTGGTCCGGCCATACAGATATCCGCGGACGCTCTGCTGCCGGAGAAGGTGACATTCAACTCGCCAGAGCACCCGTTGCTCTGGATCGCCATGACGGACGAGGACCACGCGGGCGCGAGACTGGACTTCAAGCACGAGGCGGCGATGATGCTCATCTCGAAGAAGACGAAGGATGAGCAGATCTCGTTCCTAGAGAAGATGCTGAAGGACCTGGCCATGGAGCGGATAGGCAAGCGGATCGAGGAGCACGAGAGGATGCTCGCGACCGACCTGGACAAGCTCAGGATGGAATCCTTCGGCCTGGGCGCGGATTCCATCTCCGCGGTAGCTGGCCTCGAACTGAACCGCGAGAGCATACTGCAGGAAAAGGCGAGTTTCGAGAAGTTCATGGGCATACTGGTGCCTGGCGCGCTCCCTAAACCGCGGAAGACCGCAGTGCCAGACATGGATGCGTTCGGGCCTCCGGGTGTGGAGCCTGCCGAAGACAGAAAGGAACAGTGAGCCGGGGTTTTCCGGCCCCACGCCCCATCGTTCTTCCCGCGAATCGTCGATTGCTCCGAGGGCGAGTTAGATAAGTTATGCTTTCGGAGAACACTTAACGTCTTTCCCTGTGCGCGCGCCAGTCATGGGTCGGAGGGTTTTTCATCTAGGGAACACATTACACGCCAGCCTGACAACACATAAGCAAACATAAGTAAACATAAGCATCGACTTATGAATAACTAATGTGTGGTGATATCGTGCTCACGGACAGGGAAAAGGAAATCATGGGCATCCTCCGAAAAGGGATCAACTCGCCGACGATCCTGGCGACGGAACTGAAGATCACCCAATCGGGGGCGACCCAGGCATTGCAGAAACTCACAGGCAAAGGCCTCGTGAAGAGGTCCAAGGTCGGCAGGAACGTCTTCTACAGGCCGATAGAAGAGGAGAAGATCGAGCCGACCCAGGAACTCAACGAGGATCTCGACCTCATCAGGGAATCCTACCACTCACTATCAAAGGTCTGGTCGCACCTCCTCAGGCTCGACCTGACCAAGGATGAGCTGGCCAAGGTCAGGGATGCCAGAAATCTCCTGGAGGAGATCCTCATCAAGAGAGGAAAGAGCCTGGACTGAGTGAAAAACAACAAAGGGCGGAAGCTCCGTGCTTCCAGCAGTTCCTGGCTACCTACTTGAGGGCGTCTTCTGCCTTCTTGATGTTATCGACCGTCAGGGCCATCTCGGTCGTCCCGCTCTCGTTGCCCATGATGTATATCGAATCGACGTTCACCATCGACTTGGCCAGCCGCCTCGCCATCTTGCCGAGTTCCCCTGGCCTGTCCATCAACTTGACGGTCACGACGTCCTTCAGGTCGTAGTGGATCCCGGACCTGGCGAACGCAGACTTGGCAGTCGCCTCGTCGTCGGTCACGATCATTATCATCGACCTCTGATGGGACCTCTCGCTGGCGATCGCCCTGATGTTCACGCCGTTGCTGCCCAGCAGCTCGCAGATTCTGGCCAGTTCTCCAGGCTTGTCTTGGACGTAGACATCGAACTCCTTCAAGTTTCCAGGCCTCGGCTGACCCTAGCGTGTGATGGTTAAAAAGCGTTCCGATAGTGTGATCAATCGGGCGCCCCGGGCAGATGGACCTTCCTCTTCACCCACCAGTACGCCAGCGCGGTCGCGTTGGCGGTCGACAGGAAGAGTATGGCCGTGTACCAGATCAGCCAGTTCGTCTCGAGCCCAGCCATCGACCCGAACACCGTCGCCAGAGTGTTCGGCACGAGGACCGCCGTGCCCAGGACCGTCAGCCAGGTTATCGTAAGGGCCATCCTGTTGTTCAGTACCTGCAGCTGGTTGTTGTACAGTGCCTGGAGGACCTCCAACCCGGAAGCAAACACCTCGGACATGTGCTCCGAGAGCGCGATCTGCCTGTTCACGTCCTCCACCAGCAAACCGATCTGGGCGAGGACCTTGGGGCTGTCGGAGACGAGCTGAGCATCGCCGAACCTGAGCGAATGGAGCACGTCCAGCGTGCGCCAGAGGGTGTTCAGGTAGGTGATCAGCGCGTGCTTCAGTTCGTATATCTGCCTCCCGATCTCCAGCCTCTGGGTCTTCGGGTCGAGCATGAGCACGCCCATGTCGTCGGCCTGCTCCTCGATCTCGCGCAGGTGCTCGAAGTTGTGGGAGTTGTTCTCGTCCAGTATCCTCGCGAGCATCAGTGTGAGCCGGTCCTGGATGTCCATGGTCTCCGGGAGCTTCCGCATGAACGTGTCCGCGTACCTCGAGAACTGTATCAGACGCTCGATGGCGCCGCTGTGTATGGTGACTATAAGGTCCTTCCGTACGAGGATAAGCAGAGGGTGGGACTGGATGTCCAGCTTGGATATCTTGACCGCGGGCACCATGATGCCCATCTCCGTCTCGCGGTCCTCGAACGTCGCGTGATATCCCTTCAGCAGGGTCGGCACGAGCGAATCGCTGAACCCCAGCTTGACCGCGATCTCGGTGCCATCCTTCTGGAGGTCGTCGACCATGAAGTTGACCCAGGCCAGGCTCGAGGCCTGGAGCGTGGATATGAACTCGGACGGATAGTTGCCGTACACCCGGACCGGCTTCCCTTTGTGAGGGAGGGACACGCATATGGCCCTCGCATCCTTCGGCCCGCACGAGTTGCCATTCGCGACGGCCCCGGTCTCCTGAACGCCTTTCGCCGCATTGGCCGGCTGCCTAGCCGTCGTCTTCGCCGCTCCTTCGTCCAAATCGAGTGCCCCCTCAGAACCCTGTCTGAAGCCCTTCCTTGCATCCTGTATCTGTCAAGGAGGATGTATATTTCGCCATGACACTATGAGAAGGCGCGCCAGCGTGCTGTGAATCATTTAATACTCTTCCTGCCATTTCGACGGCGATACGACATGAGGGTCCTCCTCATACACGCTGACAAGTTCGAATACGAGGTCAGAGAACCTACCAAGATGGCCGAGAAGCTGCCCGAAGGCCACGTGAAGAAGCACTCGTTCCAGGAGCCGCTCGTGGTCTTCTCGACCGTCGAGTCCACGGACGTGGACGCAGAGGCGATTGCCGAGGCCGCAGCCAACGACATCGACGAGGTGTTCCAGAAGATCGAGGCACGGAGCGTCGTCCTCTATCCCTATGCGCACCTGAGCTCCAATCTCGCAGCCCCCGACCTCGCAGCCAAGGTGCTGAAGGCGACCGAGGCCGCAATCGCGTCGAAGGGAATGGAGGTCCACAGGTCGCCGTTCGGCTGGTACAAGGCCTTCGAGATAAAGTGCAAGGGGCATCCCCTGTCCGAGCTCTCGAGGGAGTTCACATCAGAGAAGAAGGTCACCAGGGAAGAGGTCGTCGAGAAGATCTCCAAGACATTCTACATACTCACCCCGGAGGGCGAGGAGCATCCGGTCAACATGGAGGACATCGACTCCCTCGCGGTCCTGGACAAGCACCCCTCCCTGAAGAAGTTCATCCTGTCGGAGGAGGTCGGGAGGACCAAGGGCCAGGAGCCGCCGTCGATTAAGGCGATGCAGCGGCTCGAGCTCGTGGACTACGAGGAGGCGAGCGACAGAGGGCACTTCAGGATGTACCCGAAGGGCCACCTGATATTCACGCTGCTGGAGAAGTGGGCCAAGGAGATCGCGCTCGACAGGATAGGTGCGATCCAGATAGACACCCCGATCCTGTACGACTGGTCCTTCCCGGACATCAGGAGTCAGGGGATCTCGTTCCACGAGAGGCACTACACGCTCAAGACGGATGAGAAACGCGAGTTCGTGCTCAGGTTCGCGGGTGATTTCGGCCTGTTCAGGATGATCAAGGGGGCGACCCTGAGCTACAGGTGCCTCCCGCTCAGGATCTACGAGTTCTCCAAGAGCTTCAGGCTGGAGCAGAGAGGCGAGCTCACGGGCCTCAAGAGGCTCAGGGCGTTCCACATGCCCGATATCCACTGCTTCGTCCAAGACCTGGACGAGGGGTGGAAGGAGTACATGCTGCTCTACAGGAACTACGCGGACCTCGCCGACGCCACGGGGGTCGAATACGCCGTCGCGTTCAGGGTGGTCAAGGAGTACTACGACAAGTACAAGGGCAACATCATCGAGCTGCTGAAGTACTCGAAGAAGGCCGCCCTGATCGAGGTGCTCTCGGAGATGAAGCACTACTGGGCCGTCAAGCACGAGTTCCAGGGGATAGACTCGGTGGGCGGGGCGGTGCAGCTAAGCACCGTGCAGCTGGACGTCGCCGACGCCGAGAGATACGGGATCGTGTACGTCGACTCGGAGGGCAAGAAGAAGGGCTGCATCATCTGCCACTCATCCATAGGCTCCATCGAGAGATGGATCTACGTCCTGCTCGAGGAGGCTCTCAAGCACGAGAAGCCAAGCCTGCCGTTCTGGATCTCGCCCACGCAGGTGAGACTGATACCCGTGGGCACCGAGTTCATGCCCGACTGCGAGAAGCTGGCCGGGGCCCTGGACGCGCGCGTCGACATCGACGACACCGACAACAAGGTCGGCAAGAAGATAAGGAACGCCGAGATGGAATGGGTCAACATGATCATCGTGCTGGGCGAGAAGGAGAGAGCCTCGGAGCAGATCCCCGTGAGGCTCAGGTCGGGCGAGGTCAAGGCGATGACCCTCGAGCAGCTCAGGCTTGAGATCGAGAAGCAGTCCAAAGGCTATCCCAAGGAGAGACTGCCCCTCCCGAAGCTTCTGTCCAAGAGGCCGGTCTTCAGGGGGTAAACGGGACTACCTGTTGTCCTCGTCCCCCCATATTATCTTGTGCAGCTGCGGCAGGACCCTCACGTCCAGGCCGTCCTCGAGGACCTTCTCCGCGAGGTCCTTCAGATCTGTCCCGTCCACGGGCGTGAATATGACCTCGCACTTCGGGGCGTACTTCCGCAGGACCTCCTTCGCGTACTCGTAGTCCCTGCCGTCCGAGATGATCAGCTTCAGCTGGTCCGTGGGTCCAAGGAACTCGATGTTTTCGAAGAGCATCTTGCCCGACTCCCCGGAGGACGGGCATTTGATGTCCATGCTGATGGTGAGCGTCTCCACGCTCGGAAGGTCGTCCAGAAGCATCGCACCATTCGTCTCCAGGACGACCCTGTAGCCTTCGTCGACGAGCATCTGGACCAGCTTCGGGGCCTCCCTCTGCATCATCGGCTCGCCCCCGGTCAGGCACACATGTTTCGCCTTGAGCTTCGAGACCTTCTTCATGATCTGTTCGAGGGACATCTCCTCGCCCTTGTCGTATGCCTGGGTCGTGTCGCAGTATGTGCACCTGAGGGGACAACCTGATGTGCGGATGAAGACCGTGGGGGAGCCTATCGACAGGCCCTCGCCCTGCAACGACCTGAATATGGAGTACACCTTCACCTGCTCACCTCGTACTCCAGCGGGTCCTTCACGCCGGCCTTCGCGAACCCTTCCAGCCTCAGGAGGCACGAGTCGCACCTGCCGCACGGCTTCGACCCGCCCTTGTAGCAGCTCCATGTCAGCTCGAGAGGCACCTTCAGGCGGACCGCCTCACGCACTATGTCCGCCTTGGACTTCGTTAGGAGGGGAGCCTCGACCCGGATGCCTCTGCCCTCCTTCCCCGCCTTCGTGCCGACATCCAGCACCTTCTGGAACGATGACATGAACTCCGGCGTGCAGTCGGGGTATCCGCTGTAGTCGACCGAGTTCGCCGCTATGAACACCACGTCCGCGCCCCTGCTCTCCGCGATGGATGCCGCGATGCTGAGGAATATGATGTTCCGGGAAGGGACGTAGGTGTTGGGTATGGCGCCGGCCATCTCCTCCCTGCTCCTTCCCTCGGGGACCTCCATCGAGCTCCTGGTCAACGAGCTCTTGAGATGCTCGCCCAGCATGAGCGTGATCACGAGGTGCTCCTTGACGCCGAAGCAGCGGGCGATGTTCTGCGCGCACTCGAGCTCCTTCCTGTGCTTCTGGCCGTAGGCGAACGTCAGCGCCACGATCTCGTACCCCTGCTCCTTCGCGATCGCGAGGGATGTCGCGGAATCCATGCCCCCAGAGAGAAGCACAATGGCACTCTTCATGCAGCAACCACTCCGTCAGAGGTCCTTGCCTGTCCAGGCACCCTGGCCCTCGCCCTCGTCGACCCCCACCTCTATCCTCTTCACGTTCTTGGGGAAGCGCACCTTCTCGAGCACACGCTTGAGCACGAACTCCGCCAGCCCCTCGGCTGACGCCACCTCGAGGTCCAGCAGGGCGCAGTCCTCCCTGGGGAACCTGTACTCCTTGTCCTTCGAAATGTACTCCACCCTCTTCTTCGACACCCGCACCGCGGGGTCCTTGACGGGCACGAGCACCCTGTGGTCCAGCTCCGAGGCGATCCCTCTCAGAAAATCCTTGATGCTGATGAAATCCATTATGACGCCGTCGCGGCCGACATCACCCTCGATGGTGGCGTTGATCGCGTAGTCGTGACCGTGGAGCCTGCCGCACTTGTAATGCCCCGGTATCAGGTGGGTCGCAGAGAACGTGATCTTCGAGCTCCAGCCGTTTATCTCCAGCTTCATCGTTTCAGGGATAGCTCGGCGGGCATTATAATAGTTTCACGGCCCGAACCGCCTGACACGCCTGGCTTCGGCCAGACCCGCGGCCAGGAGCACGGAGTCCGTGAAATCGGCCTTCGCCCTGGAGGTGTCCACGAAGACCTTGGTGAGGTTCACGACGGGCGCCCCGTACGCCTTCCATCCGCCCAGGAAGTGAAGGGTCCTGAACATCAGGTTGCCCGAGATGCCGTCTGGGGCCACGATCATGTCGCATGTCTTGGCGGCGTCCTCGATCAGGATGGAGTGGTGCGCGGCGTCGAGGCCGTCCCCGCGGAGCTTCTGCACGATATTCTCGCCGTCGGCAATGCTGGCCCTTATCTCCTCGCCCCTGTCGGCGTCCTCGGCGCGGCCCTTGGACAGCACACCGATGCTCGGGTTCCATCCCAGGGGGGACAGGTAGACCACCGCGGATCTTACGAGCTCCAGGCGAGCCATCATATCCTTGCCCTCATCTATTCCGACGGGCGCCAGCAGCAGCGGCTTCCCCTCGGGATCTCCGAGCAGGGCGACCCGCATGATCTCCTTGAGCGAGAACACATTCCTCAGGTCGGCCATCACCGCGGACGAGCCCAGTGTTCCCCTCACCGCGGCGTCGATCTCCCCTTCATGGAGGGCCTTCGCGAGCTCCTTGGAGCCTCCGAACCCGACGAGCTTGACCTCGCAGCCGTTCTTCCGTAGGGCCTCCTGGGTCGAGAACAGAAGGGGCTCGGGAACGCCGATCCCGACCGTGTTCCTGGCCTTGCACCCATGCGCGAGCAGGCCCTGGAGGTCGATCATTCCATCGGTCCTCCTAGATCTCGTCCTCGGTCATCTGGTCGAACACGTAGTTCTCCCACTTACGCACGCCTAGGACGATCTCCAGCTCCTGCGGGGTCAGCAGGGGCTTGTCGTACATCGCGACATCGTCTATCGCGATCCTCGGGCACGCTGTGGACACGTAAGCGTCGAACCCCAGCGACCTGAGCTTGTCCGGGTCGAACTTGTCCATCATGATGAGCGCTGCGTCCTTCTTCTTCCAGCGGAGCAGCTTCCGGAGCTCCTTCGCCCGCCTGAGCCTCCTCTGGCCGATCTTCTCGCCGATGATGATGCCGAACGTCCTGGCGCGCTCGGCCTTCTCTATGACCGCGTGCCTCTGCCTGAGGACCTTGTCCAGGGACTGGTCTATCTCCCGGGGCTCCTCGAGGTTGGGGTCCAGCACGACCACCTTCTTGCCGGTGGCCAGGTGCACCCCCACCGCGTGGAACGTGCCGCTGCCGATGAGCAGGAAGCTGTTAACGTCCTTAGAGATCGATAGGGCCGCGGTGAAGTTGCACCCCAGGACCTCTCCGATGTGGGAAACGCGGTTGTCGCCCTCGCCCAACTTGACCTTGACCCCGAGGCTCTCCAGCCCCTCGATGACCTCGTCCAGCTCCTCGAGGTGCTGCGCGGTGGCCAGGACCCCCACGGGCTCCTTGAGCAGGACGACGGACTTCTTGAGCTGGTCCCCCAGAGGCACCTTGGACCTCGCGGGGACGAATATGACCGGCTTGATGTACCTGATCGAAGGGATGGGCGAGTGGCCGATGTTCACGATGACGTCCACGATGTCGAAGAGCGAGCTGGGGACATCGCACGCCCCGAAGCAGGGCTCTGCCAGGACGACCACCTCCGCCCCGGCCTTGTTCTCGATGTCCTCCGCGAACTGGTACGCCCGCTTCTTCAGTCCCTCGGGCACCTGCAGGGCGACGATCCTAGCCTTCAGCCGCTTGATCTCCGCGATTGCGCTCGCGAGGTCGACATCGTACATAATGACACTCCCTACCGCCGCGCCCGAGGAGCGCGGCTAGGAGGGTACAGAGCAAGAATGTAAAAAACATTGTGCGAGAGTGGTCAGGTTGTGGGGTCCTTCAGGCGACCGGAGGCTTGCCCCTCTCGACATCGATGTAGCACGGGGTCGGGAGCTTTATCGCGGCCCTCTTCAGGGCGAGCTTCGCCGTGTTGTAGTGCATCTGGGTGGTCTCGAGCGATATGATCCCCTGGTCGGGCTTCACCCTCGCAGCCGTGCCGACGGGCTTGCCGAACGCCGCCCTCATGCCTTCGGAGATGCGGTCCGCCCCTGCGCCCGTTGCAATCTTGTTCTCGCGGATCACATTGTGAGGGAAGATCCTGATCTTCAGGTGGTAGCCGGTCTGGCCAATCATCTTCGCCAGGAACCTGTTCGCTGATATACGCGCGGCCTCGAGCGCGATGTGCCTGATCTGGCACTGCTCGACCACCTTGAGGGTCATGCGCACGGGGTAGTCCGCCTTCACGCCGTGCTCGAACTGAGTGATCCTCGAAGCTGGAACGCCGCCCATGTACTCTCTGCGGCAGTACGCCTGCCCCTTGATTTCCCTGTACATGCTTCCAGGCTTGCGAGACATGTGATCACCGAGCCGAATCCAGCTTCAGGAGTGCGGAATAATGGTCATCATATTTAAACCTCGCTGACCGTAGCGGATGGGGTCACGCAGCTCATGGCGCGTGCCAGATATTGGCCAAGGGTTAATTACGACCATCCCGATTCCAATCGCAGATGGCGAGAAGACACGTGAGCAAGAGGGACGCAAAGGACCTCGCGGAAGAGAGGGTCGACAGGCTGTTCGATCTCGCGGAAGCATCGGCTGTGGGAGGCAACGATGTCCGCGCGAAGAGATATGTCGCCCTCGCACTGCGCATGAGCGAGCGGCACAAGGTCCGCGCGATACACAAGAGGAGATACTGCCCCGAATGCCGCGCGTTCTTCGTGCCCCCGAGGAACGTTCGCGTGAGGACGGGCAAGGGAAGGGTGTCGATGACCTGCCTGGGTTGCGGGCACGTGATCAGATACCCGCTGAAAGGAAGAGACAAGGAGTGAGCGCGATGGACAAGAAGAAGATCATGGAACTGAGAGGGAGGGCGCAATCGCTCCAGGCGACCGCGCACGTGGGAAAGGACGGCATCACGGAGGAATCGGCGGAGGAGATCAAGGATCAGCTGAAGAGGAACAAGCTCGTCAAGGTCCGGCTGCTGCAGTCCGCAGGAGAGGACAGGGACGAGATTGCCCTGCAGCTCGCGCGCAAGACCTCGTCCACGCTAGTCGAGGTCAGAGGCAGAACGGTGGTGCTGGCCAGGGATTGAACGGCACCCGGATATGGTCACAATTTAAATATCGACTACATCATTGAGACGGAAAAGAGAGTGGTGCTGGATGCTCGATGCCAAGTTCATCAGGGAGAACGAGGCGCTGGTGAGGCAGTCGCTCGCCAACAGGAACTACGACATGGGCGTTCTGGAGCGGTTCCTCGAGGTGGACAGGACGTGGAGGGCGTTGACCGAGGAGGGCAACTCCCTCAGACAGAAGAGGAACGAGGTGTCCGAGCAGATCCCGAAACTCCCGAAGGACGAGAAGCAGGCCAAGATCACCGAGATGAAGGCCATCGCGAACAGGATCAAGGAGATCGAGGACGGGGTCAAGGGCATCGAGGCGCAGAGGGACGAGACCCTGCTCAACATGCCCAACATGCTCGACCCGAGCGTTCCTCTGGGAGCCAGCGCCGAGGACAACCCGACCGTCAAGTCCTGGGGGGAGCTGCGGAAGCTGGACTTCAAGCCGCTGACCCACTGGGAGCTCGGCGAGAAGCTGGACATCATCGATTTCGACAGAGGTGTGAAGATCACGGGCACCGGGTTCTACGTGCTCAAGGGTGCCGGAGCGAGGCTCGAGCGCGCCCTGATCAACTTCATGCTCGACCTGCACTTCGACCAGGGGTACACGGAGCTCTTCCCGCCCGTGGTCATCAACCGCAAGAGCTGCGTAGGCACCGGACAGCTGCCGAAGATGCAGGAGGACATGTACTGGATCGAGCGGGACGATTTCTACCTCAACCCGACGGCCGAGGTCCCCGTCACGAACCTGTACAGCGACGAGATACTGGACAAGAAGCAGCTGCCGATCTACCACACGGCCTACCTGCCGTCGTTCAGGCGCGAGGCGGGGAAGCACATAGAGACCAAAGGCATCGCGAGGGTGCACCAGTTCAACAAGGTCGAGCTGGTCAAGTTCGTCCTCCCGGAGACCTCCTTGGCGGAGCTCGAGACGCTGCTCGCGGACGCCGAGGCCGTCCTGCAGGGGCTGAGGCTGTCCTACAGGGTGAGGCTGCTGTGCTCCGCGGACACGGGGTTCCACTCGTCGAAGACTTACGACATCGAGGCGTACGCCCCAGGGATGGACCAGTGGCTCGAGGTCTCCTCGTGCAGCGACTTCAAGGAGTTCCAGGCGAGGAGGGCCATGATCAAGTTCCGCAGGGAGCCGCACCTGAAGAGCGAGTTCGTGCACACCCTGAACGGCTCGGGGATCGCCCTGCCGAGGACCATGATCTCGGTGCTCGAGAACTACCAGAACGCGGACGGCACGGTGACCGTGCCCGAGGTGCTCAGGCCCTATATGAAAGGCATGGAGCGCATCGAGTGATCTGGACGCGCTTCTCCGAAGCGTCGTTATCAACCCGGCTCTCTCACCATTGAGAATCAGCGCTGATTGCCACATCTGACGTCTATATACTTCCCGGGGTCGCATGTGTACCTAAGGAAGGAAAAGGCTTCGGATGACACCAAACAAGGATTTTGCGCTCCTAGTCGGAAAGGCGTTCCTGCAAGAAACATACCAAGGGCACCGCGACGCGGCGATAGCCTTCGGACGGGCGTTCCTCCTAGCTCTCGGCAAGCAGGGGGTCGACGAGACCCTGCGCACCTCCCCAATGCACCACAAGCACCACGCAGAGAACCCGGTCCACGCATGAGATGAGGTACCCACGGGATGCGGGGAAGGTCAGCCCGCTGCCGTGATATCGTGCCCGCCCTTTTTCAGAGCCCACTTTAGCAGAGGCGGTGAGAACACCGCCGTCAACAGCCCCATGGCGACCACCACGGAATACAGATCGGCGCCGATTATTCCAGTCGAGAGTCCGTAGTATGCGATGATAAGCGCGATCTCGAGCCTCGGGGTCATGCCGATGCCGACCGCGAGCGAGTCCCAAGAGCTCATCCCCACCAGCTTCGCGGGGATCCCGCAACCGATTATCTTCGTCGCGAAGGCCACCGCCGTCAGCGCGACCACGAACCAGAATGTGTCCAGCATGTCCATGACGTTGACCACGACCCCCAGGGACACGAAGAAGAGCGGGACGAACAGAGCCTCGAGATACTGCATCCCCTTCCTGAAGCCGTCCCTGAGGGCCGACCCCGAGAATGCTGTCCCCGCGACGAACGCACCGACGATGGCGCTGATCCCGATCAGCTCCGCGACGAATGAGTACAGGAAGGCGATGGCCAAGACGAGCGTGAACCCGCTCAGGGGGAGCTTGCGCCTGTAGCCCGATATCTGCACGTCGAAGACAATCCTCACAAGCAGCTTCGAGCCCACCCATGCGCCCACGACGACGAACAGCACCGCCCCGATGACGAGCATTATGAGGCCCGAGCTGTCGATGGTCCCAGCCGAGATGCCCTTCGATATGCCCAGGACCACCATGCCGAGGATGTCGTCGACGACCGCTGCGCCGACGATGGCATACGCCACAGGTTTTCCGATCAGCCCCAGCTCGGATATCACCGTGGCGGTCACGGCGACGCTTGTGGCCACGAGCGTCGCACCGACGAACACCGCGTCCTCGCCGTACCCGAACGCCCCCGCAACGAGGAAACCCGCGCCCCAGGGCACGAGAACTCCTCCGATGGCGATCGCGATCGACTTCCTTGTGTATATCTCCCTGAGGTCGCACTCGAGACCTATCATGAACAGCAGGACTATCGACCCGAGCTCGGCGAGCATCTGAATCGATTCGGGAAGTCCCGACGCACCGCCCTCGCCCGGTTGGATGATCTTCAGCACGCTCGGGCCTATGACGACTCCGACGACGATGTAGCCGATGACCCTCGGCTGTCCGAACCTAGAGAACAGGAAGCCCGCGAAGAGCGATACCACAAGGAGGAACGTGAGTTCGAACCAGACCTCACCGAGGAGGTTGTCGAGGATCGATTGCACGGACAGGTCCATGTCAGATCGGGATGCTCATGCCATGCTCCGACTTATTAGTTTCGAACCGTCATGTCCCGTACACCCTCGCCTTCACGATCCACAGGTCCACCTTGTCGCCCACGTCCTTGGACAGGAACCCTTGTATGAACTCCCTAGGCACGCCCTCGAGGTAGACCCCGAACTCGAGGCACCACCTGCCCCAGTCCCTGCCCACGAGCTTCCCGATGGCGGGTATGTTCGGGGCGATCGCGATGGCGCACGTGAACCTCTGCTCGAAGTCCCCGGTCGCGCCTATGGCCTTGAGCATCTTCGGGGCGCCGACCTGGAAGAGTACCTCGAACCTCAGGTAGAGCCCTTCGAGGAAGCTCCCAGGGAACACGGGATACGCGATCGGGTTGCTCGCCCTACCCAGGTTCACGATGAACGTCGCGAGCGTGTGTATCAGCCACCTGAGCACGTCCACGATCGCCTCCCCGGTCACGACGAACGACGCCCTGAAACCCACGCTGCCGGAGCCGGAGGCGTCGCTGAGCGCGACCTCTATGAAGAATATGACCTCGTGGATGACCTCGGACACGATCGACAAGAGGTTCTCGATGAAGTTGTTCAGCACCCTCTCCGCGAACAGCTTCAGGAACTCCAGGGACGCCGAGACCTCCGTGAGGTTGGTCTGCAGGAAGGCGTCCTTGAACGCCTCGAAGAGCGCTTTCGCGATGAAGTCGGAGGTCGAGAGCAGTATCGGTATGCCGTTCGAGTTGTCCTTCGTGCCCGGCTTGAGCACCCATCTGGGGCCCCCGTCCCAGCTCCTCTGGTGGGTATTGAGGTCGTTCCCGATGTCCATCAGCGTAGGTGTGAGGTCGATCACCTTCCCAGTCGGATCCATGAGCACGATCGCGTCCCCGTCGTTGAACGGATCGCCCGAGTATCCGTTGTCTATCGACGTCTCCGGATACGTGTACACCTTGAGCCCGCCCGCGGGGACGCTCCCCGTGAGCGTCATGACCGAGAGCTTGCCGTGGACCGTGCTGATCATCCAGCCGTCCACGCACCTGGGCTCCTTGAGGGGGTTGTACAGCTCCACCCACTCCTTGCCCGAATCGTCCCCCGCGGGGTTCGCCTCGAACTCGTTCACCACGACGTCCGTGGGGAACGGTGGGGAGTACTTCATCCGAAGGCCCGCTTTGATTGAAGCGGAGAGCCCGAGCGCGGGGATCGGTATGTTCGACAGGAATGCACCCACCCCCGGCAGGTCGGCCGTGGACACCTCGGCCGTCTCGTAGGGCTGCACCTCCGGTATGACCAGGTCCATGCCCCATGTGCTGGACTTGACATGGACCTCCACGAGCCGCCTCATGACGTGCATGAGCGGGTCGATGGCCACCTCGACCGTGGTGTTCTTGAACGCGAGCGTACCGTTCGCGACTATGTCGTACCGGCCGTCGCTCAGCTTGGCTATCCTCACGCCGAACGTCATCCCGGGCCCGAACCGCTTCGTGTAGACCATCAGCCTGAGCAGGTCCTTCGAATCCCTGAACAGCAGGTCCGGGATGCTGGTCTGTATGATGAACACGAACCCGTAGAGCGATATCCTGAACTCCACCCTGCCCGTGATGTCCACGAACATCTGGACGATCTTCCCCAGCACGGTGTCCGCGAACTTCTGCAGGAACTCCTGGAGGGTTTCGACCATCGCCTGCAGTGCGGAGGTTATGGCCTTCACGACCCTCGTCGCGAAGCTCGCGAGCACCTCGAAGGCCTTCTGGACGAAGCTGAAGACGCGTTCGAGCCCGTCCTTGACCCAGCCGACCACGGGCTCCAGATTCTTCCAGACCATGTCGCAGAATATCCTCGCGACCGCCACGCCGTCCGAGAGGACGGTGTTGGTCGGGTTGTAGTCCACGCCTCCCAGGGGCCACGCGGAGTGCAGCACGATCGGCAGGCAGAGCTCCACCTTCACAGAGCTCGATGATGTCGGGGTGTCGTCCGAGAGCACCGTCTGGAGGGCCGTGTTCTCCGAGGACACCTCGAGCGGCACGAGCGCCAGCACGGACACGGTCCACTGGGTCGTGTATGGCGTCGCCGACACGTTCGTGAGCGATGTGAGGTGCGTGTTCGGGTACTCCTCCGCCGACCTGTCGAACTCCCAGGGCCTCTGCACCTGGATGAGCACGTTGCTCGTGGGGAACAGGCTGCTGAGCGAACCGTACCCCAGCTCCGGGTCGTAGGGCACGGCCTGCATGGGCGCGAGCCCTCCGACCACCTCGACCGACATGGTCTCGTTGAGGACGGACCCGGTCGCCTGCGCCGTCGCGAGGGCCCCGTCCCAGAACTCGAACGGCGAATCCAGGTCCAGGTATACGGACGGCTTGAAGGCGGCCATGCGCTTCTGCGCGAGCACCTCGCGCGCGAACCCGGACAGGGCGGACTCCGCGAGCGCTTCCACGCCGGGGAACGCCCCGGCCCCGTACGTCAGGAGCGAGGCGATCGAATCAACCGCCGGCCCCGCGAAGCCGTCGTCCAGCTTCGAGATCGAGTCCTCCACGAGGCTCGACATCTGCGTGAGGAGGGCGGCGCAGAGCGCTCGGAACACGCACTGGGTGGCGACCCCGACGCCCCACTCGGTATCGTACCTCACGTCATACCGGACGATCTCCGCGAGCTGCTCCTCGACGGACTCCTCGAGGTCCGGGATGTACCCGTACCTCGCGGACGATATCAGGCTGGCCGCGACGTCCGAGTACACGGCATCCATGATCTCCTCGGGGAAGAGCCCCTGGCCGCTGGATGCCAGGAACTCGGAGAACGCCATCGACAGGTCGTACTGCGCACTGAACATGGGCAGGTCCTTGGACGATTCGATGACCGCCTCAGGGTCCAGGCAGAGCTCGATGTCTCCCGCGTTCTCGCTCATCGATTCGAACAGGTCCTCCCCGTCCGTGGGGTCCACCGAGATCCCCCGGAGCTCTATCGTGGCCGCGCCCGCGATGTCGAACGCCAGCCTGTTGACGCTGTCGTAGACGAGCCCCCTCAGGGTACCCTGCAGCTCCTTGTATCTTGGATAGAACCCCGCAAGCTGGTCCGATGTTAGGATGTTGTATGTGGGCACGTCCGCCCACGTGGACACGTTGCCCACCCAGACGGGGTACAGGGCGCCCGACGCGTCCTCCACGAAGTAGGTCTTCTCGGGGACGAACATGGACATGTCCTGCTCGTGCGAGAAGAGCTCGGAGTAGACCTCGGCCGGAGCGCCCACGGTCCTGAGCGATTCGGAGATCCACTGCGCGACGGCCACCGTGGCCTTGTCCTCGCCCGTGAATAAGCTGATGAGCGAATCGAGCGAGTTGTCGGCCATGTCGAGCGCGACGTCCGCGACATCGAGCATGCCGAGCCAGCCAAGGTAGTCCATCATCTTGACAGTGAGCTGGTCAGTGAGGCCCGCGACCGCCTGCGCGATCACCATCCGGGGCTCCAGCTCGACCTTCGTCTTTCCGAGGAACCACAGGAACAGCTCCGCGGGGTCGACGTACATCCCGGAAGAGCCGAGCAGGAGACTGAGGGCCGAGCAGTCCCCTCCACAGGCCGTGGCCGTCTGCGACGCGTAGGACGGATCGACCGCACGAAAGAGCCGGGCCTGCTCGAGCAGGAGCCCGACGGACACCGCACGGTACACATCCTGCTCCGTGACCACGGACGCCGTGTCCAGGCCGTCGGAATACATGGGCACGCCGTACCCTTCGAGTATCCTGAGCTGCCCGAGGGCCGTGAGCATGTATGAGACGAGCCTGCCCATGTCGGAGAACTCTCCTTCAGAGGCGGACTCGAACGCCCTCAGCTTGGTCTCAAGGAACGGGAGGGCGGATATGACCGGCCTCAGGAACGACGCGTCCTTCCATAAGACGATGTCGTCCGAGCTGACTAGTACTGTGAAGTTGCCGACCGCGACGTAGTATGGATTAGCCGTCCGCTCGGCAAGCACCTCGGCAGAGGGCGCGGGCATGCCTGCGTAGTCCATCGTGGTGCCTTCGAGCTCGACCTGGTCCGCCTCGGGCTCGTCCGAGGACACGAGGTCCACGGTCTTCCTCTCGACGAAGAACAGCCCGCCTGTCCAGTTCGACACGCGCAGTTCGAACCCGCTCTCCTGCCTCGGGAAGGCGGAGGACACATACGCCTGGAGCGAGGAGGAGTAGCATTCGGATATCCTCGACTCGTTGACGGGGAACTCAGACCAGCCGGACACGACCTCCCGGGCGCTCGCGGCGCCGTACAGCCCGAGCTCCTGGGACACGTCCTGGATCGCCTCATCCATGGACGCGATGAGGACCGCGCGCCTGTCCGCGGCCGCCTCGTCCAGCTCCCTCTTCGCCATGTACGAGCCCGCAGCACCCGCTGCGAGGAGTATCACGACCGCGATCACCGAGAACGAGACCTGTCCGAGGTCGTCCCGGCCCAGCCTTCGAACGTTCACACGTGTCTTCCGCTCGACCAAAGTGTTTGTTGTCACAGCCAATCCCGGGCTGTGAGTGGGCCCGGGGGTGTAGATAGTTACAGCTACATGCAGCCTACAACGGCCCGCGTCCCACCCGGCCGCGGGGGCAACTCATAATTAAATACGGACGGCGCTATTCAAGTGCTTGGATGGGATGCAGTGAGCACTGAGGACACCCTTCTCCTGATATTCATCGCGTTCCTCGCCGCCAAGATCGGCGGGGAGATCATGGAGAGGCTCAAGATGCCCGCGGTCACGGGCGAGCTGCTTGCAGGCATAGTCCTCGGGCCGTCCATATTCAACATCATCACCGCCGAGGCGGACTTCCTGGACATCCTCGCGCAGCTGGGTGCGACCTTCCTGCTCTTCTCGGTCGGCATGGAGATCAAGCTGTCCGAGCTGAAGCGAGTTGGACTCGTGGCCGGGAGCGTCGCCGCGCTCGGGGTGATCACCCCGTTCATCATGGGCTATTACGTCTCTCGGCTGCTGTTCTTCTCGTCAGTGGAGGCGATGTTCATCGCCGCGGCCCTGGTCGCGACGAGCGTAGGCATAACCGCGAGGGTGCTCGAAGACCTCGGCATGATACACTCGACAGAGGCGAAGATAATACTCGGGGCGGCTGTGATCGACGACATACTGGGCATGATCATCCTGACGCTGGTGAGCGGGACGGCGGCCGGCAACCTCGGGTCCATAGATGTCGCGATCGTGATCGGAGAGGCGATATGCTTCGTGGCGATAGTGACCATACTGGGCACCAGGATGGTCAGGTACGCTTCTGGCAAGAGGGAGGTAAAGTTCGACAGGACCGTGAACGGCACGTACGCCGTGCACTACCGGACGAGGGCTTTCAAGCGGGACAGCTGGCTGGACAAGCTCGTGCAGAAGGAGGCCCCGTTCGTGATAATACTGATAGTCATCTTCGGGCTCTCCGCGATGGCCTCGTTCGTCGGATTGGCGGCGATCATCGGCGCGTTCTTCGCAGGCCTCATCTTCTCCGACACGAAGGACACATATGAGCTAGAGCAGAAGTTCGAGCCGCTCAACGTCCTGCTGGTGCCTTTCTTCTTCGTCGTCATGGGAGCCAGGGTGGACTTCACGAACCTGACGAACGTGATACCCGTAGCGATAGCCCTCACGATAGTCGCCATACTGAGCAAGCTCATCGGGTGCTCCCTTGGGGCGGCGAGCAGAGGTGAGAGGACCGCGCTGATCGTGGGCGCGGGCATGATCCCGAGGGGAGAGGTGGGCATCGTCGTCGCGATGATCGGGCTCTCTATGGGGACGATCGGCCTGAACACGTACTCTGTCATCGTGCTGGTGTCGATCGCGACCACGATCTACGCCCCGTTCCTGCTCAAGACCGTGATCAAGGCGGAATCGAAGAAGACGCGCGGGCCGGCAGCCGAGTTCTAGTCGTGGCTCTCGGACATGATCCTGAGGAACTCCTCCAGATGCGCCGAGAGGGCAGCATTGTCCGTGTATCCGCACGCCGACAGGTCCGCCGCGGCCAGAAGCGCCATCTTGCCGTCGGAGATGACATCCGTGGCGATGAGCGCCTTCCTGCGGACCGCCGTGAACGCCCGCGGGACCTTGATGAACGGGCTCGTGATGACCGTGATCTTGACCCCCCTGGACGACGCGCTCGCGAACCGCTTGCCCAGGCGCTTCCTGATATCCGCGAACGACGGCGACGAGATCACGAAGCTTGTCTCCGACTTGTCCACCATCTCCCCGATCTTCTCGAGCACGCGGTCCCGCCCCATGATCGTGTACACCAGCTGCGGCACCCCCCGTTCGGACATGATGTCCTTGACGGACCGTATCTTGCTGAACGCGTCCTTAAGGTCCGAAACCAGCCGCTGCTCGATCTCGGACGGGTCGACCGGGGCGAACGACCTGGGCCGACCCTCCTTGGAGCGGGCGAACCCCTTGGCCTCTAGGCTCTCCATTATCTTGTAGGCTGATGTGCGCGGAATCTGTCCCACTTCAGCTACATAGCTCGCTGAACTAGAACCCAAAGCCACGAGCGCGATGTATGCCCTCGCCTCGTACTCGGAGAGGCCGAATCTGGCGAGCGCTCCAGACACCTTCAGGTAGTCGTCCCTGAGCTTGCCCAGGTCGCCCCCGAGCTTCGATATGACCGATTTTATGTCCATTTGTAGCTACATCGACTACATAACATTTAAATCATTCGGGACGGAATTAACCCGCAGGGATAGGGAGAAGAATGCTGACCAAGCAGTGCGCCGTGCCCAAAGGGCTTCCGAAGAAGACGGAGAGCCTCTGCCCGGAATGTCTTGAGATTATACCCGCGACCTTGAGGGAGGACAAGGGAAAGGTAGTGATGGAGAAATCCTGCCCGAAGCACGGGAGCTTCAGGGACGTCGTCTGGTCCGATGCCGAGATGTACCTGAGGGTCGAGAAGTGGTCCAGGGACGGCGTCGGGGTCGAGAAGCCCGCGATCCCGCACGCGAAGCAGTGCCCGTTCGACTGCGGCCTGTGCGACCTGCATACGAGCCACACGGCGCTCGCGAACCTCGACCTCACCAACAGATGCAACCTCAAGTGCCCCATATGCTTCGCCAACGCGAACGCCGCCGGGTACGTCTACGAGCCGGACCTCGACACCGTCGTCAAGATGCTCAAGATGCTCAGGGACCAGAGGCCGGTCCCATGCCCCGCGGTCCAGTTCTCCGGCGGGGAGCCCACGATATACCCCAGGTTCGTCGACGCGATAAAGGCCGCAAAGGGCATGGGTTTCGCCCAGGTCCAGGCGGCCTCGAACGGCATCGAGTTCGCCAAGAGCGTCGAGTTCTGCAAGGCCGTGAGCGACGCGGGCCTGAACACGCTCTACCTTCAGTTCGACGGCATGAGGTCGGAGATATACGTCCGCGCGAGGGGCAAGGACCTACTCGCGACCAAGCAGAAGGCGATAGACAACTTCCGCAAGCTCGACAACCACCCGTCGGTGGTGCTCGTGCCCACGATCGTCAAGGGCGTGAACGACGACCAGGTCTGGCCGATACTGAAGTACGCCCTCGAGAACATGGACATCATCAGAGGAGTGAACTACCAGCCCGTGGCATTCACGGGGAGGATATCGAACGAGGAGCTGGAGAAGGGCAGGTACACCATCCCCGACCTGATACACGACATCGAGAAACAGTCCGGAGGCATTGTCAAGACCTCGGACTGGTACCCGCCCGCGACCGTGACCCCCGTGTCCGAGCTGGTCACGACCATCGCCGGGAGGAACATGGTCACCTTCACGAACCACATACACTGCGGCATGGCCACCTACCTGTTCGTCAAGGACGCTGACAACGTCGTCCCGCTGACCAGGTTCGTCGATGTGGACAGCCTGTTCATGGAGATGCACGAGCTCGCGGAGAAGCGCGAGGGGAAGGCGCTCCAGTCCATCACCAAGGTCAAGGCGTACAGCATGATCAAGAGGCACATCAAGAAGGACCAGCTGCCGGAGGGCATGAACCTGACGGACTTCCTGAAGGTCCTGCAGCGGGTGTTCTCCGAGGACACGAAGAAGGGGCTGTCCAAGTTCAGCTGGAAGATGATGTATGTCGGCTCGATGCACTTCCAGGACTCGTACAACTACGACGTCGAGAGGGTGAAGAGGTGCAGCATACACTACACCACGCCCGACATGAAGCTAATACCGTTCTGCGCGTACAACTCGGGGCCGGTCTACCGGACGGACGTCGAGAAGAGATTCTCCGTGCCGCTGGCCGAGTGGCGCAAGAAGTTCGGCGAGCAGTACACATGAGGTGGGATTCTTGGAGAAGGATCAACTGGACGAGCTTGAGGTCGACATAACGAGGTGCATGCACTGCGGTGCGTGCGTCGGATCGTGCCCTGTGAACGCGATATGCCTCAACGAGGTCGTGCTGGAGTTCAACGACGACTGCACGCTCTGCAAGAGGTGCATCAAGGTCTGCCCAGTAGGGGCGATAACGCTCGTGGAGGAGGATTAGGATGGCTAACGACTACGATGTCGTCGTCGTGGGCGCGGGCCCGGCGGGCTCCATGACAGCGAAGTGGGCGGCCAAGGGCGGCGCGCGCGTGCTCATGATCGAGAAGCGGCAGGAGATAGGCTCCCCGGTCAGGTGCGGGGAGGGCATATCCACCGCATGGCTGGACTCCGTGGGCATCAAGCTCGACTCGAAGAGCTTTGCCAGGGAGGTCAAGGGAGCGAAGATAGTCGCGCCGAACGGGAACGTGTTCTATCTGGACGCGAAGCACGCCGGGGACGAGGTCGGGATAGTCATCGACCGCATCTTCTTCGATAAGCTGCTAGCGCACGACGCGGTCAAGGCCGGGTCGGACCTGATGCTTAAGACCTCCGCGGTCGGCCTGCTCAAGGACGGGGCGAAGGTCACGGGCGTCAAGGTCAGGTCGTTCGGCCAGACGAGGGACATCAGGGCGGGATGCGTCGTCGCGGCGGACGGGTTCGAGTCACAGGTCGGCAGGTGGGCGGGCATAGACACCTCGCTCGCGCCGAGGGACATCACATCCTGCTTCCAGTACAGGCTCACGAACATCAGCTACGAGGCGGACTTCTGCGAGTTCGTCCTCGGGAGCAAGGCCCCGGGAGGGTACATCTGGGTCTTCCCGAAGAACGAGGACACGGCGAACGTGGGCATAGGGATGCAGCTGTCGAAGCTGAAGGACCCTGCGGACGTGAAGAAGTACCTGGACAAGTACATCCAGGAGGACCCGAGGCTGAGGAAGGGCAGGCCGCTCGAGCTCGTCAGCGGGGCGGTCTCCATATGCTCCCCGATAGACAAGACCGTCGGGGACGGCATCCTGCTCGTGGGGGACGCCGCGAGGCAGATAGACCCCATCACCGGCGGGGGCATATCGAACAGCTGCAAGGCGGGCAAGGTCGCGGGCGAGGTGCTCGCGAAGGCCACCAGGGAGAGGAACTTCAGCGAGCAGTCCCTGAGGCGGTACGAGAAGGGCTGGAGGGACCTGATAGAGAACAACCTCTACAGGAACTGGCTGGCCAAGGAGAAGCTCGTCACGCTCAGCGACGACACGTTCAACAAGATCATCGCGACGCTGAACGAGGTCGGCGTGCAGAAGATGTCCACGCTTGCGATACTCAAGGCGATCGAGAAGAAGTACCCCGACCTGGTCAAGGAGTTCCAGGAGTTCCTCTGAGGGCGCCCGCGCACGTGCGGTAGGATAAATACCCTCCAGGTGCCTTCAGCGGTCTCAGGGAGAAGGGGACGGATGGATCCGAAGGAGCTGCTGACCACTGACAGGCGGAAGCTGCTCCTGACCGTCGCCCTCATCCTGACCCTTGCGGCGTTCCTTAGGTTCTACAACATCGGCTGGAGCTACTCCAACAACGGCGTGGACGAGGGGATCATGCTCCAGAGGGCTCTGCTCGTGTCCGAGGGGTACGGGCTCTACACAGAGCTTCCGTGCGACCAGGCCCCCATGGCGTTCTACCTCGGGGCGCTCCTGGACGGCGAGGTTGTCCCGCTCAGGGCGATGTCGGCATCGCTGTCCATGCTCGCCGTCGCCGCGTGCATGCTCGCCGCGCGCAAGCTCGCGGGCGACAAGGCGATGATCCTGACGGGGCTGATGCTCGCGGTCGACTTCGTGTTCGTCAGGGAGTCGAGGCTGTTCTCGCTGGACGCAATGTCGGCGAGCTTCTTCGCGTTCTCCATTCTCGCGCTCGCGTACTACGTAAAAGGCGAAAGCCGCCTTGCGCTCGTCGTCGCGGGCCTCATGGTCGGCGTCTCGACGTCCGTGAAGCTCCTGGGCGTCGTCCCCCTGCTGGGGATGATCGCGTTCTTCGCAGTCACCTGGGTGCTCGACCGGAAGGTGACGAGGCGGAAGGCCATCGACCTGGGGATCCTTGTGGCCGTGTCCGCGGTTCCGCTCGGCCTGTTCGCCCTGCTGCTCGGCCCGTCGGATATCCTCCAAGGGACTGTGTTCGACCAGGGCCACCGCGAGTTCGAGCCGTTCCTCAAGCTGTCGATCGTCGCGTTCCTCGGCCTCAACATCCCGTACGTGTTACCGCTCGTGTACGCGCGCAGGCAGTGGCGCTGCTCGCCCGAGACCAGGTTCCTGATCGTCATCGTCCTCGTCGTGCTCGCTTTCATGATCGTGCAGCCGCTCGTGTTCCTCCATCACATGGTTATGCTGAGCCCGCCGTTGGCCGTCCTCGCGGGCGTCCTGGTCGCGAGGCGCATTGACCGCGAAAAGTGCCAAGGACAGCCGATACGCGCAAGGATTCTCTCAGAAAAAGGCATAGGCCCCGGGACTGCTTTCCTGGTCGTGATCGTGGCGGGACTGTGCGTCTCCTCAGGGTTCGGACTCTACGGCCTCGCGGCGCAGGAGAAGCCGACCCAAGTGTACTACGGGGAGTTCGTGGCCTCGCTCTGCGGCCCGGACGATTGGGTCGTCTCCGGGGACCCGATCATAGCGTCGTACGCGGGCGTGCGCGTCCCGCCGGAGCTGGCTAACGTCGGATACAGGCAGTACCCCGACCTGACGCTCGACAGGATCGAGGACGCCATCATCGGATACAACGTCTCGGTCGTTGTGCTCTGCTATCGCCTTAACGAGTTCTCCGAGCTCCCCGCGTTCCTCGAGGCGCACGGGTACGAACAGGTCGCGGCCCAGAGGTCCTCTCACTCGCAACCGCCTGCGAGCAGTGCTGCGCTCGACCTCTTCCAGGAAGGGCTGGGGGACATCACGGTCTACGTGAGGATGGACGTCGCGAGCGCGCACGGGCTGTGAGAATGCCCTGGCTCACTGCTTGCGCTTTATGTCCGCGCTGAACGTCCAGAGCGAGTTCGCGAAGAAGTTGAACAGGCTGACGATGAATATCGCGATCACCTGGCACGCGACCTCGAACACGCTCGCCTTGTCCTCCATGATGCCAAGCGAGGGCATCAGGTCCTCGACCAGCGTCTTGAGGATTATCAGATTCAGCATCAGGCCGTTTATGCTCACGAGCAGGAACTGGGAGTACTGGGTCGGTATCCTGCCCTTGGACCTGAAGGTCCACCACCTGTTCCAGATGAAGTTGTTCGTGTCGGCGATCACGAACGCGAACACGGCTGCCCAGAGATAGTGTACGAAGAAGACCTCGATCGCAGTCCAGTATATCGCGAGGTTGATCACGGTGCCTATGCCGCCTATGAGCGCGAACTTGATGTACCTGGCCAGCCAGGGCTTCTTGTGCTCGTAGAGGAGGAGGCAGTGGTCGATGTACTTCAGCGTCACCCCGGCCCCTAGCTTGCTCTTGCCGGCCTTCCTGTCTGCGAACGTGATGGGGACCTCCTCGACCTTCGAGTACTTCCCCTTCACGAGTATCTCGAGCCCGATCTTGTATCCGACAGGGTTGAGCACCACGCCGTCGATGACCGAGCGCTTGAACGCGAAGAAACCTGACATCGGGTCCTTGACCTTGGTCAGGCCCTTCGCGAGCAGAGTCGCGGTCTTTGATATGAGTCTCCTGTGGACGGGCCAGTTCTCCACATGCCCGCCCTTGACATACCTGCTCCCGACGACCATCTCGGCCTCGCCCGAGGATATCTTCGAGACCATCTCGGGGACCTTCTCCGGCGGATGGCTCAGGTCGGCGTCCATGACGACCAGGATGTCGCCCGAGGCAGCGTCGAAGCCCTCCATGACGGCGGTCGACAGGCCAAGCTTGCCCGCCCTGTGAACGACCTTGACCCTGAAGTCCGAGCCGAGTTCGTCCGCACGCTTCCCCGTCCCGTCCGGGCTGTTGTCATCGACTATGACCATCTCGACCTCGATGCCCGCGGACGCGCATGCGCTGTTCGTCCTGCGCACCAGCTCCTCGAGGTTGTCCTTCTCGTTGTATGTCGGGACGATCACTGAGATCGTGCGGTGTCCCCCCTCAGGCCAAACCGTCTCTTGTAGATCAATGATGCGATTATGCTGATGACCATGACGACCGCGACCGCCGCGAGCGCTATCCACGGGGCGACCTCCTGGCGCATGTTATCGTAGCTGAGCCAGGAAAGGATGACGACGACCGAGGACTTGGCGGTCGCGCCTATGATCAGGTACAGTGCGCACTTCCTGATGTCCCAGTTGCAAACGGCCATGAACGCGCCCGTGTAGGGCACGATGGGGGCTATCCTGTTGAGCAGCAGGAGCCGCTCGTCCGAGACGATGAGGAAGTCGGTGTACTTCTTCATGGCCTTCTGGACCCACCTGGGCGGCCTGATGAACTTCACGATCGAGTAGAGTATGAAGTTGCCCCCGAGGCTCGCCAGGCTTGCGACGAGCACGACGGCCAGGCCCCACCCGAAGGAGTCCTGGTGCACGCCGAATATGAACACCATCCAGATCTCGGGCAGCGTCGGGAACCCCGTGCCATCGATCAGGATGACGACCGTGAGCGCGAGGAGCATCCCGACGTCACCCAGGGACGCGAACATGCCTATGATGTCCTCACCTATCACAGCAGCTTCCTCCCTATCACGAGCGCCTCGTACAGCTCCTTGAGCATCTCGGCGGTCTTCCTGATGTCCTGCTCCTCGGCCAAGAGCCTCGCCCCGGAGGACATCTCCGCCCTGAAGGCGTCGTCGTCCAGGAGCCTCCGGAGCTTCTCCGCGAACTCCTCGTCCGTCCTGGCCTTCACGCAGTGTTTGCCGTCGACGACCCAGTCCTCATAGACCGGGATGTCCCTGATCAGGAGCGGGCAGCCGCAGCTGCCGGCCTCGAGCATGACGTTCCCGTAGCTCTCGGCCCTGGTCGGGAACACGAACACGTCCGCCGCGGAATAGACCCCGACGATGTCCTCGAAGGGCACGTGGCCCGGGAACGACACCCTGCCCCTGGCAGTCTCGTCCAGGGCATCCCTCAGGAGCGGCTCGGACTCTCCCACCCAGACGAACTTGACGTCCTTCCGGTCCGAGAGCATGTCCGCCGTCCTCACGAAGGTGTCCACGCCCTTCCTCGGGATCCTGAGCCCCACGCTGAGGACGAGCTTGTCCTTCGGCCCGACCCCCCAGCTCTCCCTGAACTTCTGACCCATGGCCGCGTTCCTGGAGAACACCTCGCGGTTGATGCCGTTCGGGATGGTCCTGAACGGACGCCTCACGCCGTCCTTGTAGAGCGATCTGGAGACGTACGGGGTGGCGCCCACGACCACGTCGCCCAGGTTGTAGAAGTATCTGGAGTAGACCTTGACGAACGGATACGCAAGAGAGCCTCCGACGAACCCGCCCTTGACGAGCTCGGGGAGGTGTCTCCCGTGCACGACCAGCGGCTTCCCCGACAGCTTCCTCTTGATTGCCCAGAAGAACGAGTTGGGGAGCGGACTGTGTATGTGCAGCACGTCGTAGTCGCCCTCGGGCTCGTTGAAAAGGACCCTGCACCCGAGCTTCTCCAGCTCCTTGGCGACCATGGGCGCGTTCGTCCCCATGCCCCCCGGGTTCTTGTACGGGATGATGCCCTTGTAGCTCTCCAGTTCCGTGAGCCAGCAGACAGACACCATGGGACGCGCCCCTTGCCAGGTATGGATGCCTGGCGTTGCGCGAACATGCCCCTTCGCGCATATATATGTAACCCGCGGAGGGACCCCTTTCGCTGACCCATCCTGGCATTCCACCTGGGCGCGTCGCAGTATATTTATAGATTGCCAGTTCTCCGCGGAACCGTGGAGCGGAGGATCATGCTGTCATCGGCGCTGCTGTTCGCAGTGATAACCTTCATTCTGTGGGGGACGACCAACTTCCTGATAAGCTACGGCGAGAAGACCTTCGGCATAAAACCCGAGCTGTTCTCCGCCATCATGTGGATGTCCATCGGGGCGCTCGGGGCCGTGCTCTTCGCGTACCTGTACCTCACGGACCAGGTGCAGTCGATCGGCGTGAACGCGATCTACCCGGTCGCCGCGGGTCTCCTGCTCGGCATAGGAATCCTCTCGTTCGCTTTCGCGTTGTCGCAAACGGAGTTGTCCACCGGGGCGACGGCCGCGGTCGCCACATCGAACGCGGTGTTCACAGCCCTCCTGGCGTTCATGTTCCTCAAGGAGGAGCTCGACCTCAAGCAGTGGGTGGGCATCCTCACCGTCGTCGCGGGGATAATCATCCTGAGGATCTAGGCCGGGCGGAACGGCTGCTTCTCCCAGATCTTCTTGCCGTCCTTGAACACGGCCGAGCAGAGGTTGGTCCCGAACCTGTAGGGGATGTGCGCATGGCTCGGAACATCCATGACCAGCACGTCCGCCCTCTTGCCTCGCTCGAGCGAGCCTATCCTCTTGTCCATGCCCAGCGCGGCAGCGGCGTTGATCGTCGCTGCGGTGATGGCCTCAGCGGGCGTCATGCGCATCCTGTAGCATGCGAGGCTGATGACGAACTGCATCGACTCGTTCCAGCAGTTCGGGTTGAGGTCGGTCGCGAGCGCCACCGGCACGCCGAGGTCTATGAGCCTCCTGCCATCGGCGTACTCCATCGACAGCGACGAGAAAGGCGTTCCCGGCAGGAGCACGCCCACGACGTCCTTCCGGGCCATGGCCATGATGCCGTCGTCCGAGGGCTTGGCCAGATGGTCCGCCGAGACCGCCCCGACCTCCGCCGCGAGCTCAGCGCCTCCTGAGCTCGCGAACTCGTCCGCGTGCACCTTGAGCTGCATCCCGTGCTCCTTCGCCGCGAGCAGCACCCTCCTCGACTGATCGGGGGTGAACGCGCCCTTCTCGCAGAAGACGTCGCAGAACTGCGCCAGCTTCCTTGCGGACACCAGGGGCACGACCTTGTCCGCCACGAAATCGACGTAGTCCCCTGGCCGGCCTTCGAACTCCGGAGGGGTCGCGTGCGCGCCCATGAAGGTCGGGACCAGGTCCGCAGGATAATCCTCACCGAGCTTCGCGACCGTCTCGAGGATGCGCACCTCTGTCTCGAGGTCCAGCCCGTAGCCGGACTTCGCCTCCATGGTGGTCGAGCCGTGGGCGATCATGGACTCGAGCCTGCGGGCGCTCTGCTGGTACAGTTCCTGGGACGATGCAGCCCTCGTGTCCCTGACCGTCCGGAGTATCCCTCCGCCCTCGGCCAGGATCTCCATGTAGCTCTTGCCCTTGATCTTGAGCTCGATCTCGAACTCGCGGGAGCCCGCGTACACGAGATGGGTGTGGGGGTCCACGAACCCGGGCATGACGACCTTGCCCGATGCGTCGACCCTCTCGATCCCGGTCGCGTCGTGCTCCTTCAGTATTGACTGCGTCCTGCCCACATCCGCGATGGCGCCGTCCTCCAGGACGATTGCCCCGTCCTTGATTATGGACAGATCGGACATCTCGCTCTTCGTCCTCGACCGCTTCGGCCCCTTGAGGGTGACGAGCTCGGACGCGTGGACTATGATCGTCTGGTCGGTCATATCGGTTCGGCGCAGTAATCAGGATCGCTGCCTATAAACGAATCGAGTCCGCGCCTCACATCCTCTTCCCGAGGAGCTCGTTGACCACGTACTGGTATGTCTCCTGGGGGTTCAGCAGCGACCGGAAGTACTTGTAGTCGGAAGACTCGAGCTCGCCCATGAAGTACGCGGAGGCGCCGTAGGAGAGCACGCCCACCACGGCCAGGAACATCAGCGCCGCCCAGTCCACCGACGGGATGAGCAGCCAGTCAACGACGTACATCGCGCCCACCATCGTCACGGCGCTCACGATGTGCTTGAACGAGCGCGAGCTGGGGAGTATCTTCCCCGTCTTCCAGACCATGTACCTGAGCGCGAAGAAATAGTACGTGGCGCTCACGAGCAGCACCACGGCCGCCCCTTCGCCCCTCATGCCGAGCATGTTCATGCCGAAGAAGTCGTCCGGGACGAGCACTAGGAGCAGCACGAGCTGGATGAGCAGCCCCGCGGCGCCTATGCTCAGCAGCTTCTTCGGCTCCCCGACGCCCACGATCACCGACCTCAGGGGGAGCACGAGCGCGAACACTGCGCTCGACAGGACCAGCAGGTCCATGGTCCTCACGGCCTGCACGAACTCGTTCCCCAGGAACACCCTGATGATGTCGCCCCCGTACATGAGGTAGAAGGCCGCGGTGGGGACGACGACAAGGGACACATACCGCTCGGCCTGGTTCACCACGTCCCAGCTCGCCCCGACGTCCTTCCTGATGAAGTAGGTCGTGACCGACGGGAGGATGAGGGTGGCGACCGCGAGGGAGAACACGCTCACGAACACGGCCATCTTCTGCACCCCGAAGTACAGGCCGAGCTCGTACTCCCCCCAGAAGTACCCGACGACCGCCTTGTCGAGGTAGAGGTCAAGGATGATTATGATGGAAACGAGGAACACGGGGACGAGCGAGTGGATGTACTTCATGAGGATCTCGCGGTCCGGCTTGGATATCTTGTACTTCCTCATGAGCACTGCCGTGAGCAGCATCGAGGAGATCATCCCCGCGGCGTACGCGGAGGCCAGGAGCGCGGGCCCGCTCGTGGTCGACCCGAGAGCCGAGGTCGCGATGTATATCACGAACGAGACCCTCACGACGAGCTCGAGTATGGCGGGCACGTGCACCTTCGCGACCGCGTCGAACGCGTCGAAGGTGTGCGTGGCGATCTGGCTTATCCCGAGCAGCACATAGTACACGAGGAACACGTACATCGAATCGATGAGCGTCTCGAGCATCGCGTCGTCGGAGGGCATCGGCCCGCCTATGAACCCGTCCTTCCAGAGCTCTATCAGGAAGTACGTCACGACCGCGAATATCGCCACGAGCGTGAGCCTGATGGCCGCGTACGCCCCGATGCACTTCGCCTGGTCGGGGCAGGTCCTCATGTGCATCGAGTGGACGGAGCCCGCGCCGAAGTCCGACAGGAAGCTCAGCAGGCCGATGGATATCATGGCGTAGCCGAGTATGCCCAAGGTGCCGGGGCCCATGTTCTGCGCGATGTACACGAGCGCCGTGGTGCCCAGGACGGCGCCGAGGACGCCGTTGGCGACCGAGAGCGCGGCCTTGGGGCTCATGAGCCTGTTCTGGCCCGGGGTCGCATGAGCCTCATGGTCTGGCATCGGACCTAAAGATATTGATGGAAATATAAATCTACTGGTATGCTCAGGGTCAGGTGCTGGCCGCGACCTCTGCCACTATGTCGAGGGCCTTCGCGATGTTCTCTCTCGAGTTGGCGTACGAGAACCTCAGGTGCCCCTCTCCCAGCGACCCGAAGGCGTTCCCCGGGGCGCATATGACGCCCTTCTTCAGGATCCTCATCGCAAACTCCTCCGAGTCGAGCTTCTGGGCGTACTTGGGGAACACATAGAACGCCCCCTGCACCCTGGGCGTCTCGAAAGAGGGGATCTGGGCGAGCTTCTTCATGGCCATCTCACGCCTGAGGGCGAACTCGGAGATCATCTCCTTCAGGAACCGGTCCCGTATCTTCATGCCCTCGAGGATCGCGTACTGGGTCGGGGTCGGCGGACACGCGAGCGTGTAGTACTGCACCTTCGCGAGCTGCTGGACAATCTCCTTGGAAGTGGCCACGTATCCGATCCTCCAGCCGGTGGCGGCTAGGGACTTCGAGAACGAGTTGACCACGATCGTGTCGTCGTGGAACCTCGCGAAAGACCAGTGCTCCCCCTCGTACACGAAGTTGTTGTAGACCTCGTCCGAGAGGATGTAGAGCTTGTGGTCCTTCGCGATGTCGCTCAGGGCCTTCACGGTCTCCTTGGGGAAGACAGTCCCCGTGGGGTTGGACGGGCTGTTGACTATGATAGCCTTCGTGCGCGGCGTAATGAGCCTCTTGATCTCCTCGATGTCGGGGAGGTACCCGCTCTCCGACCTCAGGGAGTACTCGACGGGCTTGCCCCCTGCGAGTGCCACGTCTGGACCGTAGATGATGAAACCTGGGTTGGGCACGAGCGCCTCGTCCCCCTCCCCTATGATAGTCTCGCAGGCGATCCTCATCCCTTCGGTCGCCCCCGCGGTCACGATGATGTTCTCGCACGAGACGTCCCTCCTATAGTGCCTGAGGTCGGCGGCGATGGCTTTCCGGAGCTCCTTGATGCCGGCGCTCGGGCCGTACTTGTTGTGGCCGTCCGCGAGCGCCTGCTGGAACGCCTTGATCATCTCCGCGGGCGGCTGGATGTCTGGCTCGCCGAGGCCGAGGTTGATCGCGCCCGGGGGCGCGGCCTCGAAGAGCTTCCTTATGCCCGAGACCTTCAGTGAGGCCACTCGCTGCGGAAACATCGTTCACGGTAAACGTACAGTTCCGTACATTAAGGGTTCGGGAGTACAGTGAGAGTACGAGAACCGTGCTAACACAATGCACGATTAGCGCTGTGAAGGTCCGACCAGCAGTATTTCCGACAATGACGAAGGTTCATTTAGCGGCGCGTAGTTGCTCCCGCCCGAGGAGACGGGGCGGGGGAGAGCCTGACTCTTCGCGTTGAGGGGGAGAAAGAGTGAGGACTGTATTGAAGCTGGCAGCCGCAGCGGTTGCCTTGTGCATGGTTCTGGTCCCAGGCATGATCTCGAAGGACACTGTGCCTGCGGACCAAGGGATTGAGAACGGAGACTTGACGGGAGACATCGGTGAAGCAGTCGGGCTGGGAACGACGGAGGCACCACAGCCTGTCGAGTCCGAGGATGCCGATCTGAGGTCGTGGACGGTCGCGATGTACTGGGACGCGGACAATGACCTTGATTCGTTCACCGAGACATTCATCGGCATCTGGAAGGAATCGCTGACCAACAGGGTGGATGTCGCGCTCTCGGCGTACATTGACGGGCTCACGACGCCTGCGAACTACAGCACCTTGACCGAGGACGGCTGGGAGGAGGTCAGGGCGCTCGGGGAGCTCAACTCGTCGGACCCAAAAACGCTGAGCGACTTCATCACGTTCACGATGACGGAGCCGACGCTCGCAGCAGAGCACTACATGCTCGTGATCCAGGACCACGGGCTGGGCTACATAGGCATCTGCGTGGAGGAGAGCGAGCCCAACAGGCCCTGGATGAGCATCGACGGCCTCGGAAGGGCGATCGGGGACGCCAAAGCGGCCACGGGGAAGATGCTCGACATCATAGAGCTGGACGCGTGCTCGATGGCTTTGGTCGAGGTCGCCTACGAGCTCAGGGACAAGGCGGGATACCTGGTGGCGTCCGAGAAGGCGGTGCCTTTCGACGGCCTGAACTACCGGGCGCTGCTCGGGGGGTTGTCCGCTGACCCGGACACCGCGCCCCTCGACCTCGCGATCAAGATGGTGGACGACTACGAGGAGTGGTACACCGCGCCGCTCGGGACATACCCGACGCTCTACCCGTACTTGCAGGACTTCGCGTCCCTCTCGGTGCTCGACCTGTCCAAGATGCAGCCGATCGCGGACGCGTTCGCAGCGCTCGGGGAGGCGATCCTCCCGACGGACATGGGCCTCAAGGGCCCCATGACCGAGGCGGCTAAGAGCGCGATGGTCGCCATGTGGGAGAACTGCATGGGATGCGACTACACGGCGGACATCAGGGTCATGTTCACCGAGTTCGGCAGGAGGATCAGGGACTCGTACCCGACGGTCGCCGAGATAACCGACAAGATCGTCGCTGCGGCGGACGACATCATAGTGCACGACTGGGCCAGCTGGAGGTTCAGAGGACGCGAGACCGGGATGTCCGTGTTCGTATGTCCCGGAGAGGGGATGTTCTACCTCAACTGGGACACCACGTGGAATCGCGTGTACAACGAGCTCGACATGGACTTCGTGACCGACACGGGCTGGGACGAGGTGCTGCTGTCGTACTTCGGCTCGCAGAAGATGGCGTGATCACCAAACACAAGAAACAGGGCGAGCGGGGCCGCGGGCCGCCCCGCCCGACCATACTTTATCTATCACCGACGCCGATTCGCTGCGGATAGCATGAAGTGGATAACGAGGGAGCACGTGCATGTGGACAGGGTCGCCTGTCCGTGGCTCATACGCAGGTTCATCGACTCCGGGGCGGAGTTCATCTTCGTGCCCGCGGACCAGGTCGACAGGGTGGCGAAGGAGACTGGAGCCACGCCTTTCGACACGCCCGGGTGCGAGCTGGGGCACCACGAGGAGTTCTGCAGCTTCGACGCGATCGTATACAAGCACCAGCTGCAGGACCCCGCGCTGATGGACCTCGCCACGATCGTCCGGGCGGCCGACACCATGGACTTCGAGATCGCGCCCGAAGCGATAGGTCTCGAAGCAATCGCGACCGGGGCTGCCGCGATCGCCAAGGACGACCACGAGGCCGTCGAGAAGGGGATGTACATCTACGACGCATTCTACGCGCACTGCAGGCTGAGGCACCTGAGGGAGATGCACGCCGAGGAGCTGGACAGGATGAGCAGGGCCGAGCAGAGGGAGTTCCTCAGGGAGAAGCTCTCGCACAAGTGACCGACGGGCAGGCGGGATGCACCTCGTGACGACCACAGCGGCCGACGACCCTCTGAGAAGGACCCTCATCGTGCTGAGCGCGGTCGCCGCGCTGGCGATCCTGGGGTCGACGATGGCGAAGAACCCCGCGCTGCCGCTGCTCGCGGAGAGCATCGGGGCGGACGCCGCCCAGGTGGGGCTCATCGCCGCCATCAGCCCGATCCCTGGCATACTCATTAGCAGCTTCGCGGGCGCCTACTCGGACAGGAAAGGACGGGAGAAGCTGCTCACCCCCGCGCTCGTGATATTCGCGACCGCACCGTTCCTCTACTTGTTCGTCTCCGATCCCTGGCAACTCATCGCCGTCAGGTTCTACCACGGGTTCGCGACCGCGGTCTTCATGCCAGTCGCGATGGCGGCGGTCGCGGACATGTACGGGCCAGACAGGAGGGGCGAGAAGCTCGCGATGTACTCCTCGGCGACGATGGTCGGGCGGTTCGTCGCGCCGTTCATGGGCGGCACCCTGCTCTACCTCGCCAACTTCTCGAGCGTCTACATCGCCTGCGCCGTGACGGGAATCATGGCCCTCGCGCTCTCGTTCGCGGTCCCCTGGAGAGGCATGGACGGTCATGAGGGCGCCCCAAGGTCCACGAAGGGGACCGTCGAGTCGTTGCGGGCGACGGTGAGGGACAGGAGGATCGTCGTCACATCGTCCATGGAAGGGCTGCAGTACTTCGCCGTGGGTGCGTTCGAGGCGTTCCTGCCCCTGTACGCGCTCTCGCTGGGCTTCAACGGGCTGGAGATCGGGACCATCATGGGCGTGCAGGTGGTGAGCATGCTGGTCTCAAAGCCTTTCCTGGGCAAGCTATCCGACAGGAGGGGCAGGGAGCCGAGCATCGTCCTCGGGCTCCTCGCTGGGTGCGCGGCCATCGTCCTGATGCCGCACGTCGTCGGGATGCTCGAGCTGGCAATCCTCTCGACCGCGTTCGGCATCACCGTCGCGACCGTCACTGCCTCCACGTCGGCCCTCGTATCGGAGCTAGCGGGGAGGTCCGCCCACGGCTCGGCCATAGGGGTGCTCTCATCCATCATGGACGTGGGGCACTCCGCCGGGCCACTCGCGACGGGCGTGATCGTCGGACTGTACTCTTACCAGGCGGGGTTCGCGGTCGCAGGCGTCCTCCTCCTGCTCGGAGCCGCGATCTTCACGACCGGTGTTTGGCTCCGCGGGACTCCCAGATAGCTTCCCCAACACAAAGCGAAGATGTGAGGGACAACCATATTACCCCGACGGCGCGAATATTGTGGTGTTTAGACCGGAGGACCAGGACGATGTTCACCCGCTGTCCGGGCGCGGGGCCGTTCGCGGAGCCCGTGCCCGAGCCAGTCACGTGCCCGCACTGCGGCAAGGAAGTGGAGATATTCACCAACGAGCAGTGCATGAAGTGCTATTTCTGCGGGAGCCTCGTGACACGGGAGAAGCGCCCGAGCTGCTTCGACTGGTGCAAGTACGCCGACAAGTGCGTGGCGGAGATCGAGGCGCAGAGAAAGCGCGGGCAGGACCGAAGGATACGCGCTTGACAGAGTACCACAGCACGGCCGTGACCGGCTGCAGACAGCCGTCTCGGAAGAGATGGTGGGGGGTTTACGGTTCGACCCCGGCGCGCTCCAGCATGACGTGATGATGATCCTCTACGACCCTGTGAAGGGCGCACGGTCGGAGCCGAATGGAGCGAGTGACATCGAGGGGGTGGTCCTAACGGTCACCACCCGATGATTTACAAAGCCCGAGCAAGCGTCAAATAGCGTCAGTGCGATGCACCCCTGCCGCGGCGGAGGTGCCGTGGGAGAGGGGGAAGGAACAATGCGGGGCAGAGAACCAGTCGTAGCTATTCTGACAGTGCTATTGTCGATCGGCGCTTTTGCGGGCGTCGCCCTTGGAGAAGACGGTCCGGAATGGAAGGTCCTGATATATCTCGACGCGGACAACAACCTCGATATGGAGGCGGGGCTGCAGCACGAGGACATATACCAGATAGACATGGACGAGCTGATGGCGGTGGGGTCCACGGACCACATCGACGTGTTCGTGCTTGCGGACAGGCTCGAAGGACCCGCGAACGTCTTCCAGGTGTACAAGGGCTACACCGTGGAGATGAAGGGATGCGAACTGAACGGAGTCGAGGTGAACATGGGCCACCCTGACACACTGGAGAAGTTCGTGGCGTTCACGGAGAGCGTCTCGAAGGCGCCCAACACGTGCCTCTTCTTCTGGGACCACGGCTCGCCGACGGGGGTCGCCTGGGACGACACCGTCCTGGGGAGCACGGAAGGGGATTGGCTGACCCACTGGGAGGTCGTCGAGGCTCTGGAGAACCACGATATGGACGTCATAGCCACGGATGAGTGCTCGACAGGCCAGGTCGAGGTGGCGTACGAATACCACACGGGCCTGCCGGGCCTGCAGTACGCGGTCCTGAGCGAGTGTTACACGGGATGGAGAGGGTTCCCGTACGACCTCATCCTTGCCGGTCTGGATACGGATGACGTGACGCCCAAGGCGCTCACCCAGATAATCATAGACACGACATACGAGTACTTCCTCGACCCGCCGTTCATGTCTGAGCTCGTGACATCGCACACAGGCGTGGACATGGCTGCGATGGACGGTCTTGCGACTGCACTCACAACGCTCGCTGGTGAGCTCAAGAAGGACATCGCGACCGACCACGACATGATCATCTCGGCCGCGAGCAGGGCGAACATAATCTGGGGCTCGAAGACCTTGGGCTTCGTCGACACCGAGAAGTTCATCGATGCAATCTCCGAACGCTCGACTTCATCGGCCACAAAGAAAGCCTGCACTGAAGTCCTGACCAGCCTTTCCAGCGTCGTGATTGGGGTCGCCGGCTCCCATGTCTCGGACTCGAAGCAGACCGGACTGGGGATATACGTGCCCTGGAGAGCGATCGAGGCCGTCGACGAGGACACGAGCTACGATGACTACGCCTTCTCGGGTCTGGGATGGCTGGACTTCCTCAGAGCGTACTGGGTCTGGACAGGCGCTTGACACTCGACTTGACGGTCGCGTCCGAGTTGTGCTTTCGCACGATCACCAGGAGGCAACCTGCGCGACGCGCGAAACGATTATCAGCCGGGAACCGCATCCAGTGACCGGAAAAGGTGGGAGTGAAGAATGGCCGAAGATGAGAAGAAAGGAAAGGCCGAGGAAGTAGCGGAGAAGACCGGGGACCTGGTCGGAAAGGGGCTTAAGAAGGGCTTCGGGGTCGCGAAGGCCTTCGGCAAGGGCGCGAAAGACGCCGTCACCGACAAAAAGAAAGAAGAGAAGAAGTGACCGGCCCCGACGCATCCACCCACGCAGGGATTACGCCCGACAGGCGGAGCGATGACAGAACCGCATAGTGCCCAGAGTGATTGCCATGCCCAGGAAAGCGAAAGTGGTCGTTGCCCTAGTTGTGATTGTGACCGTCATAATCGTCCTCGCCGCGATTTCCGCCATGCAGCCTCAGGAGCCGGAGGAGACCCCGACTCGAGGCGAGGCCATCCCATCGGATGCGGTGAAGATGACCCCCGAGACCGACCTGATGCCCCCTGTGCTCCATTCTGATGAGTGGTTCGACCCGGTCCCGATGCCCGGCCCGATCAACACGGCAGGTGCGGAGGACTCCCCGTTCATACTCCCGGACGGGAACACCATGTTCTTCTTCTTCTCGCCGGATGTGAGCGTGCCCCCGGAGAAGCAGCTCCTGGACAAGGTCACGGGCATATGGTGGTCGAAGAAGGTCGGGGGCAACTGGTCCGAGCCCGAGCGGATCATCCTCAGCGACGACCTAGCCCTCGACGGCGCGGAGTTCGTCCAGGGAAGCAAGATGTGGTTCGCCTCCGTGAGGGTCGGGAACTACGCGGAGATAGACATCTACACCGCGCGCCTCGTGGACGGCGAATGGACCGATGTCGAGAACGCGGGCACGCAGCTCAATGTGGACTACAACATCGGGGAGTTCACGATCACGCCGGACGGGCAGACGCTGTACTTCCACAGCGGCAACTGGAGCGAGGACGAGTCGATGGACATCTGGAGGTCCGAGAAGACCACGGACGGCTGGGGAGAGCCCGTGGCTGTCTCCGAGGTGAACAACGCCACCAGATACGAGGGATGGCCGTTCGTCACGCCCGACAGCAGCGAGCTATGGTTCACCGCCGATAGCAAGCTCGGCTACACCGGCCCTGCCCTGTGGAGGTCCGAGAAGGAGGGGGACGGCTGGGGGGAGCCCGTCGAGATCGTGTCGGAGTTCGCGGGCGAACCGACCCTGGACGCCGACGGGAACCTGTACTTCGTCCACCACTACTTCGACGAGGATATGAACATGATCGAGGCGGACATCTATGTGTGCATGAAGAAGACCGACACCAGGTCCAGCGTGGAGTCGGTGCCAGCCGAGGGCGATGCCTCAGTCGAATCCAGCCAGCCGTCCATCGATGGCACGCTCCAATGCTCCGAGGCCATGGCGGTGTACGCTGGACGAACAAGGATCTGAGGGATCCAGTTGATGCCCGGCGGAGGGAACCAGACCTGTGAGGAGCTTGAGGGGATGATCGGATGAGGGTTCTGTTGCGGAATTAGGCGGCGGCCCTTCACGCCGAAGCCCCCTCGCAACTCGCTCCATTCGGCTCCGACCGTGCGCCCCTCTCGGGGTCGTAGAGGATCATCATCACGTCATGCTGGAGCGCGCCGGGGTCGAACCGTAGACCCCCCACCATCTCTTTCGAGACGGCTGTCTGCAGCAGGTTGAGGCTGGCGTTGATGTGTCTGTCGAGACGCCAGCCGCACTCGCACCTGAACTCCGTGCCCTTTCGGGAATCCTGTAATCTCCCACACACCGGGCACTTCCTGCTGCTGTTCCTCGGGTCCACCTTGTGGACCGGTATTCCTCTCCACTGTGCCTTGTACTCTATGAACTGGTGGAGCTTCCTCCTCGGCCACATGCTCAACCGCCTGTTGAGGGCCTTGTCCTCCCTCGGCTTGAAGACCCCTTTCAGGTCCTCGAGCACTATGGCCGCTCTTTTCTCCTCGGCGAAGTCGAGCACGGCGTTGGCCACCTGATGCATCCGATACTCGACCCGGTCATGTTCCCTCTTTCCCTCTCTCCTGCACAGACGCCTCGAAGTCCGGCGGTCGTGGGACTTCTTCTTCTGGAGGCGCTTCCGCCGGTCGTGGTGCCTCTGCTGAATCGCGGCCACCTGCGGGAAGAATGCCTTTATGGGGGTACCTTTCCCTTCACTGACGAACACCCCGTCGAGGCTTCTCTCGTTCGTGTCGAGGGAGACCACCGATTCCGCGACATATGGTCGCGGCTCCGTCTTCCTGAAGGCGATCACGACCCTGCCCGGGAAGAGCGTCAGGGAGCCGAGGGAATATGAGGGGTCCTCCAGGAAGCCCCTGTGATACTCGCTCAGGACCAATCTGAGTTCAACATGGCACCCTGCCCGTATCGGGAGGTCGACCACGCCGTTCGTCCGGTCCAGCTTGTACGCCTGGTTCTCCGTCTTCATGAACAGCCGCTTGACATACGGGATCTGGCCTGCCTTCCCCTTCCTGACCCTCCTCCGATGGTTCTTGAGGGTGCTCGCAGCGACCTCGAACACCGAGACGAGGTGCTTAGCGTACATGCCAGGGTGCTCGGTCCTGAAATCCTTGTATGCGAGCTTGCACAGAGCGTTCCTCGATGTCACGCGCGTCTGCAGTCCCGCCCTTATGGCACGATTCACTGCAAGGCGGAAGTCCTCAAGTAGGAACCTGGCCTGAGAGGGCAGCTCGCTCTCGAGACGAAAAGACACCGCCTTGACGAGCATCGGATGTTCCAACGCGGTCGTGGTACTTCTTATCATGCACTGCATGTAGCATCTGCCCTTTCACGCTCTCCTCGGGACACTTCCGCAGCCAAGGGGACATCCCGAAGGTATCCGCTTAGAGCGCCAAGGGCCACGAGAGATCGACTGGCCACGTCGTCCTGATTAAGGAACGAACAGTCCTGACAGACGATTCTGCCACATGATCAGCACCCTGACAGGAGGG
>Ga0315274_10000767_pt1 | contig 49839 bp, 47 predicted proteins | sample YL17G02_20_MG_FD_203700 | JGI IMG/M metagenome (GOLD analysis project Ga0315274, IMG submission 203700) | Sediment microbial communities from Yellowstone Lake, YNP, Wyoming, USA - YL17G02_20 | ecosystem: Environmental > Aquatic > Freshwater > Lake > Sediment | place: USA: Wyoming | collected... | reverse complement strand
AGAGTGGAAGAAGGCCCGGGTCAGCATCGACTACCACGTGGAGGTGGACCGGCACTACTACTCGGTGCCCCACCAACTGCTCGGCGCCCAGGTCGAGGTGTGCCTCACCGCCCACACCGTGGAGATCTTCCACAGGGGCAAGCGGGTGGCTTCACACCTGCGCTCCGCCCAGCGGGGCCGGCACACCACGGTGCTGGCCCACATGCCCCGCCATCACCGGGAGTATGTGCAGTGGAGTCCCGAGCGCCTGATCCGCTGGGCGCAGCAAGTCGGCCCCGCCACCGCCGGCCTGGTGGAGCAGATCCTCGTCTCCCGCGCCCACCCCGTCCAGGGCTACCGGGCCTGCCTGGGCATCCTGCGCTTGGGGACGCGCACCAGCCCTCAGCGCCTGGAAGCCGCCTGCGCCCGCGCCCTGGCGCTGCACGCCCTCAGCTACAAGAGCATCGACTCCATCCTCAGGCACGGCCTGGAAGCCCAGCCGCTGCCGGCGGCCGCCGTGCAGCCCGCACCCATCCGCCACGCCCATATCCGGGGCGCCCAGTACTACGCACAGGAGGACACCACCCATGCTGCAAGAGCCGACTCTCGACAAGCTCCAGGAGCTGAAGCTCTTGGGGATGCTCAAGGCCTACCAGGAGCAACAACAGATGCCCGACTGCCAGGCTTTGAGCTTTGAGGAGCGCTTGGGGCTGCTCGTGGACCGCGAACTCACCGAGCGCGCCAACCGCCGGCTGACCACGCGCCTGCGCTTCGCCCGGCTGCGCCAGGAGGCCTGCCTGGAGGATATCGACTTCCGCCACCCGCGGGGGCTGGATCGCTCCCTGCTGCTGGCCTTGGCCGACTGCCGCTGGATCGCCCACCACGACAACTGCCTGATCGTGGGCCCCACCGGCGCCGGCAAGTCCTACCTCGCCTGCGCGCTCGGCCAGCAGGCCTGCCGGGAAGGCTACTCCGTGCGCTACCTGCGCTTGCCCCGGCTGCTTTCGGAACTGGCCGTCGCCCGCGGAGACGGACGCTATTCCCGAGTCCTGGCCGCACTGGCCCGGGTGGAGCTGATCGTGCTCGACGACTGGGGCACCGCCGCCTTGGCCCCCGAGCAGTGCCGGGAACTCCTGGAGATCGTGGAAGACCGCTATCAGCGCCGCTCCACCCTGGTGGCCTCGCAGTTGCCGGTCACCCACTGGCACGAGTACCTGGGCGACCCTACCCTCGCGGATGCGATCCTGGACCGACTGGTCCACAACGCCCATGCCATCACGCTGAAGGGAGAATCCATGCGTAAGCACAATAAGGCTTTGGAAGGACTGTCAGCCGGCACGAAACCGGCTGCCAAGGACGGTAAGTGAGCGATCCCGCGTCGTCGCTTCGCTCCGGCTCAGCGGGTGGCCGCTTTCAACCGGAATGCCTGGCCGCTTTCGACCGGAACGCGTGGCCGCTTTCACCGGAATGCGCAGAGAAGACCGGACCCTTGCGCTTGGAACAGCAAATTGCCTTCAAGGCCCCCTCAAGGGCGATTCCGCGGCATCACCGCGATTCGAGATTCCGCTCCCGGAGGGCCGTGGCGGTCGAATCCTGACCCAAGGTCGCGGGTGCGTAGCGAGGTAGGACGGCGACGGCGCCCGCTTTCCCGGCACCCGCTACCAACCCCCGACCAAGCGAATCGATGTTGGTGGCGGAAGACGAGCTCCGCCGAGACATGCCATCGCGGGTCTGCGGGTGGAACGACGACGTTCGCCATGAGCGCAAACACCCAAGGAACTGCGAACTCGTCGGACCGGCGCAACTGCCCGGCCATACCCGCGCCGGTGCCGGATCGGGCTACCCCCCTCTGTGCACGTCCTTTGGGCTGGACCGTTCCTGGCGTCCGATACGACCATCCGGAATGTGATCTATCCCATCACCCGCAAGTTTCAGCGCTACCCGATACAGCACATGACTAACCATTGATTCCGGTGCGCGCCGGTCGCGCCGGTAGGGCTTGACCTCCCAACCTTCGGCCAGTGCACGTTCGGCCATGCGCTGGATACTCCCGATCGCGCTGTTCGCGGCCTGCTGCCGGGAGACGTTGCTCCTCATCAAGTAGGCCGCGGCATCCTTCGCCGCGCGCCAGATGAGGTTATATGCCTGCGCCGGGGAGTAGTTCTCCAATACACCATCTATCACTTGCCTGGTCTTGTCGCCTAATTTGAGCTCGAAGCCGTGCTCCTCCATGCACACCTTCAGGTACTGCAAGCATTCATGGAGAGCCACCTCGTGCCAGAACGCGAGGCTCTGAGGGAACCACTCTTCAGGCCATGCTTCCTGGCGAAAGATGGATTCCAGGTCGTCGAGCACGCCACCCGGGCGCCCGTCTTCTGCTACTGGGGGTAACCATGTCGCGCGGAGGGGGTACACCCGACTGAGGTCATCGGCAAAGGCACTCATTGCCGACTCAGGATGGACCCAGATACACCCATTGCTCCAGAGAAGAACGAGTAGGTCGACAGCCAGATCAGTCGTAGGCGCGAACAAGCCGCCTGCCTCCTCGACAGGGGAGATTGCACCAAGGCCTTCGGACGCCGCAAACCGCAAGAGCGCCAGTAACGCCACAGCCTCCCGAAACGACAGCTCATCGCATGCGATGACCCGCTCGCGCACGCCCACGCCATAGAGATCTCTGATCTGTGAGCGCCTTCCTTCCTCGGCCGCCCGCCGAGCGGCCTGCTCTCGCTCCATCTGGGCGCGTCGGCAGTCGGTGCATGGCTGCCGGAACTGCCATGAGCTTCTGCTCCGTTGTTGATACTCGCTCCGGCTGGCGAAGAAGATGTACGGCCTGCCACAGCTCTGACACATGACCTCCGGGTCGTAGGCGTGACAGTGCTCGCCCACGAACGCCGCTACGCGCCCTCCCGCGATTCCCAGAGGCAGCGGCAGGTCGCTAACTCGGTACAGAAAGCGGCCGTCTTCGTCTAGCGCCCAGTACCTGGCACAAAGATCGACGATGGTCGGGTCATTCGTGAAGAACTCAACCACTACACCCATGGATTACTCCGCGCCGGGACATCTATCCGCCATGCTCGAGCACGGCAAGACACGGATGGCCAATGCCCGATAGTTGGCTCCGCCCCACGACGCTGCGCTACTCATTGGAGCTGCTGGAGTTGCCTAATCTGTCGGAGAACCCGGTCGACATTGGTGGGCAACGGGGTCGAATCATTCTCGATCAACAGGACGTTGAACCCACGCAGTGACAAGGCCTGTGCAACTCCTTCGTAAGCGGCCACTTCCTCATCACGTGGTATGGTTCTTTCAAAGCGGGTCAGTCTGGATCGCTGAGACAGGCGGATGGAGAGCGTCTCCGGTCCTGCAATAACTACCACGCTAAGATCAGGAATGAGGATCTTACTGTTCAGAGCCCATATGAACTCGGGATCAACCCCGTCGAGTGTTTGCAGCACAAGCGACGATTCCACATACCTATCGGACAGCACGGTCTTGCCTTCTGATAACGCCGGGACGACCTCGGCACTAAGATGCGCATAGCGATCTGCTGCCATGAGACATGCGAGGCTTATGTTTAGTAACCCTTCTTCGCATTCTCGGGCAAACTGCCCCAACCTGGACCCGCTGGGCTCAGTCGTCATATGTATTCGCAACCCTGCCTCGCGAAGCAGTTCACCTACGCCGCACAGCAGACTTGACTTGCCAGCCCCGCTAGGACCATCGAACGTGATGAATCTGCCCTTCGATCCCGTCATCGCTATTCCTACCTCGGAGCCGTTGATGGGAATACTCGGTCCCAAACTGCCAATGCGTCATGCAATGAGCAGCGGAATGGCCTCAAGAAGAATGGCCCAGCGATTCTCATGGACGCGCTTGCCGATCCACCGCGTCGAGAACACAACGGGCTACCGCTTCTGGGCTCTGCTCGTCTGTCCGAATCAGCACCTTCCTGCAGAGATCGAACTCCTCATACCAGTGTATGTATGCATCCCTCAGTCTAATCAGATAATCGGTTGACACTCGGGCTTCCACCTTATGGCCGCGATGACGCATTCGCTGGAACACGACATCTACGTTCGCGTCCAACACCACCAACAGCGTCGGTCGCACGAGAAGATCAGCGGCACGGTAGATGCGTTCGAGCAGGCTGAACTCATCCGGCGACACAAAGCCGCTCGCCATTACTAGGCGTGAGAAGACCTGATGAGTGTCGTATATGCTTCTGTCCTGCACAACCGTGCAATCGCTGCCGCACTGTGATATTCGGGCCGCCTGTTCGAGGAATTGCAGCGAGTAGGATAGTTGGTTGAGGAACGCAAATGTCGCGGGATCGTGGTAGTAGCGTTCAAGGTATATGTCGGGCTGTTCGCGGAACACCTCACAAGGGCGAAGGGCGTAGCTGATAAGCTCGATAATGGTAGTCTTGCCGGCACCTATGTTTCCAGCGATGACGATGTATCTGTTGGGAGGCATGGCACTCTACTTTCGGCGACCTACCAGCACATGACCAGGAAGTAGACGGCCGTGAATTGTCCTGGCGGCGACTATTCGGGATTCCACCACGTTGAATGCAGGGGCAAGGAGGTCTTGGAGTTCTCTCTGGGTGAAATGATGAATCAGCACACCCTCGGCAGTTCTAAACGTGCGAGGTTCTGCCACTGCCGAGCGGTAACGGTCAGCATACGGCCGGGAACGCGAACAGCCAAAGTCGCCGACGACAATGACGCCGTTCTGTCGTACAAGCCCTCCGATCTGATCTACTAGTGCTCTCCTCTCCGTAAGTGGCACCACGCTCGACAAGACTCCCACAAGCAAGGCTGTGTCGAATGGCCCCGGCAGCATCCCGAGGCCTCTGGGGTTCGCGAGCCACAGTATCTCAGTATGGGGATTCCGACGACGCGCGAACTCACACATGCGTGCCGACGGGTCACAGCCGGTGACGCGGCGAACGCCCCGGTTGTACAGAATCGAGATCACGCGACCGTTCCCGCAGCCAAGGTCGAGGACGCGGTCCTGCGGGCGGACATGCCGCTCCAGGCCAAGCGCATCTACGGGGAAGGTGGACTCGACCCGATCAGCCACCTGATCCCACGCGGCAACGTTATCTTGTAGCAGGTCACAAGCTGTTGTCTCCATGTTTGCCATAGCACGCCCGCCCAACACGCCTCATGAGTTTCGAGGATGCACGAAGTCTTGTGCGACGTCAACCTCAGTTCCGACACACAGTCGTCTGACGCGCGACCCACAAGCGGTTAGCTCTCTCCGATCACTGCGGGATACCGAAGCGCCCAAGATACGATTCCACGCGCTCCTCCAGTCTATCACCCAGGGAAGCGATCACTTCGGCCGCACGCACCTTCCCGCGGCAGTGTGAGCAGAGCAGAGGCTCAAGGTCGACGGAGCTCGGATCGTCATTGTACGCTGCTATCCCTTCGAGAAGTCGCGTCTCACACACCGCACACCCCCAGGACGCTCGGGCCGCGAAGTCAACACTATGCACGTTGAACACTGACACCCTGGCATGACAACCTTGACCTTGTGCCCGGAGTAGCACCTCCGCGACTGTGGTCAGTGCGGGGGGTATGTACAGACCTTCCTCGAGCATACCATGGACGAGGGTCCCTGGGGCAACCCTAAGAGGGCAGATGGTGATGTCGGTGACATGGTGGCCGCTGAGCCAGGCCACCGTTGAGCACGCGTCCTCGACCGCCTCATCCTCACTTAGAAAAGGTGCCTTCAACATAACGTAGGCCTTCGTGCCGAAGCCGAACTCCCCAAGGAGGTTGTGCACATTCAGGAAATCAGCAACCTTGACAGGACTGTTGATGCACAGCTCGCGGACGACGTCGTTCGCAGACTGCAACCCAATGCCAACTACCAGATTCACATCACCGAGAACAGCCTTGGCCTCTGCCAGCTTTGATCTGTCGACGAACTCAGGCAACGACTCGACCATCAGGTGCTGACAGCCCTTGAGCTTCACGAGCCTGTAGATCTCACGCCGTGCTTCTGCGGGAAGCTCCTGGTCGGCGAAGAACGAGCCATCGTTGTAGATGGACACAATCCCGTGTCCAGCACTCCAACGGAGGGCCTCACTGGCCTGCTTTACATAGTCCTCAGCGCTGACTCGATGCTTGGCGTAGTCGAGTGCCACGTTTGGGAGTGGACACATTGTACAGGTCGGCCTGGTGCATCCATTGCTCTGGAGGATCACCCTCAGTCGGCCAAGCACTGCATCGCCGAGACGGTACACATCCGTGCCGATGAAGCGGGGCGCGGTCGCCCGGCCATCGGACCGCGCTGTTCTCCTGCGGAGCACCATGCTCGCCAAGCGCGAGCGCACAACCAGGTCAACTGCCCCCATCGCCTCTCATCCTCACAGCATCATCTCACAAGTAACTGTTTGACGCGCGGATGAACTTGTCCCAGGCCTTCTTCTTCTCACTAGGCACCGCTTCGGCACTCAGCTTGGCGCGCAGAGCGTCCGCCGTGACGGATCCTGCCTGCCTCCTGATCTCTTCGGCGGCGGCCTGGATTTCGCCTATGGTGTAACACGGCGCGATCTCAGACGCCAGCTTGGTGATCTCAACTGGGGCTATCCCAAGTCCCAGACTCGCCATGATATGCGCCCTGTCGTCCCCTTGCGGTGGGCCTAATGGAACCACAAGGTCGACTCTGCCTGTGCGTTTGATGGCTGGGTCAAACCGCTGGATATCGTTCGTAGCGAATACGAATACGATGTCTCCCTTGTCGTGGAGTCTTTGTATCCATGGAAGCATGAACGTCGTTAGGAAGCGACTCATCTTGTCCTGATCGGTGGAGCGGATGGCCACTAACTCGTCTATCTCGTCAAACAGCGCAACCACGTTCTTGAGAAGCATGAGCCTCTGGAAGATGAGCTCGCCCTGGGAGAAAACCCCGTCCATGCCCTCGGAGAGAAAATCACCAGGCCCGATCTCAATCAGTATCCAGCTTAGAGCGTGCGCAAGCGCGTGCGCAAAGGAGGTCTTCCCACAGCCTGGGGGGCCAAATAGAACCATCGCCGACTTTGCCGGATCAGGAGGGCTCTTGAGCCGCGGCTCGATGAAGAGCGTCCTGACCTTATCCTTGTACCCGTTGTAGTCAGCTAGCTGATCCCACGCGATCTTCGGCACGTCCTTAGAGGACCTGAATCCTCGCCGAATTAGGTTCCCTGCGTGCGCCTCGATGCTACAGGAGAGCAACCAGACGTACTCCAGTGCGAAGAAACCGTACCATGTCTGTCGGGAGTCCCCATGCCGCCGGATATCGACGGGCCAACCTCTTGTCGGCTTTGTCCGATCAAAACTCCGCTCCAGATAGGACAGCAGGCGATCGAAGCAGGGGGAGAAGCGCTCGAAGTTGACGGCGGTGCGCGGCGTACGCAATAGCCAGTTGGCCAATTCTATGCTAGAGCAGCCAACGAGACCGGTCTCCGCACCGAGGATGGGTTCCGAGGTATCCCAGAGCCCGGTACCAGGGTCTTGCAGCGAAAACGCGGCCTCAAGGCCCGCGTCAACTACGCCATAGGGAAGCTCGGTCTCTGCCCTGCCGTGCCTTACCAGCGAACAGAGCGACAGGATCAGCGAGACGGCGTCGAGATGCTGATGCAACCCGGCCAGCTTGAACGCCATCTGGCTGTAGAACTCAAGGCGGAGACGAATAATCACCGCGTAGCGCACACTGGAGACCTTGTCCTTGTCCAGCTCGAGGGCATCCATGAGCGCTCCAGGAAGCACATGCAGCGCCTCCAGTGCCGTGAAGGCAAAGTAGACATGGTCGTAGTTGGCCAGGTCTTCTTCTAGCTGCCCCGATGACCACTGCTTCAGGAATCCCACCAGTCTGTCTATCTGCTCCTTGAGGATATTCTTGACCTTCCCCCCTGCGAGCAGCGCGTTGGTCTTGGCCAGATCGTGATCTCTGAGGCGGTGCGCGATGGCTTTGACAACGAACCCCGTCACGTACGGGCTGAATGACTGAGTCCTCTGCGACGGCCAGTATCCTCCGCCGCCCCGCTTGTACTGCGCAGTGTAAAAGCCACATATCTTCTCAGCCTTCATCCCGTCATACGCCTTCAAGTCCGACTGTCTGAACAGCGTCTCACACGTGCGGATCACCGCAAGTGCGGTGGATGTATTGACAATGTGGACGCCACCCACGGGGACGCCACCCGCGTCTAGCAGGTCTGTGAACGACTGCGATCCCTCAACCCATCTGTTATCGGCGAACACTTGCGCATGGGCTAGAATCGCCTGGCAATCTCGGAGCCGAATCTGGAGGGCTGTTGCCTGATCTAGTGACGACCTCATCACGTCCATTGGAACTTCTGCCTCCCCTAGCATCTCATATCAGTTCGTAGCCAAGCTCGAACAGCGCATCCACAAAGGTGGCGACGGGTAATCCGAGAACGTTGCTATACTCCCCATCGACACTCTCGACCAGGAGGGCGCCTATGCCCTGCAACGCGTACCCTCCAGCCTTTCCAATCGGCTCGCCCGTTCTGAGATAGCGCTCAATGGTCCCCGACGAAATGGCTCGAAAGCGCACGGTAGTGGTTGTCACCTTTCGGACCGACCTCGCTGACGTACCATCAACCACGGCGAGACCGGTGACAACGCGATGGGACGCCCCAGACAATCGTTCAAGGGTGCGGCGTGCATCGGGGATGCCATTGGGCTTTCCGATAATGCCGTCACCGTCTATAATCAGCGTATCGGCCGCGAGCGTTAGGTCTGACGAATGCCGTTGACTGACCGACAGGGCCTTTCGAAACGCGAGTTCACTGACGAGATCCTCTGGGGTCGAGGCAGCGACTGCACTTTCGTCTAGGTCGGCAGGCGCGACTTTGAAGCGAAGACCGAGCAGTCTCAGTATGTTGACCCTCGACGAAGAGGCCGAAGCTAGTACCAATGGAACGTAGCGGGATGATTCCGTATCACGCGGTGCAAGCTGTGGCCTAGGGCGCTTGATAGGCCGGATCGCCGCAACGGGCGGTCTGAGGGACGGCATGTCTGGCCACAGCACCAACTGCTCTTGGTCATCCCTCATGTGCGTTGCTTCCTGGAGCGTAGGATCACATCGTGAATCGCCACGTCTTCGGGAGATTCCAGGATATGGACGACCGTTCTCGCGACGTCACTTGGGTCAAGCTCCGCTCCGACATCCAGGTCTGAACGGCAAGCTTGCGATCCCCTGAACAACTCGGTAGCGACACGACCCGGCGATACCGAACCGACTTTGGAAGGGCTTCCTGACGCAGCCAGTTCCTGACGCAGGACTTCTGTCAGAGCCCTCACCGCGAATTTTGTGACTGCGTAGAAGCCGCCACCTGGCGGGACGCGATGACCCGAGGTGCTGGAGATATTCACTATGTGCCCGCCCGTATCGGGGTTGAAGCGGCGAAGCGCCTCGCGAGTGGCAATTGCCATAGCCAACACGTTCACTTCCCACATTTCCCGCCAGGCTTCAGTGGAACCGTCATGAAGCCCAGCCTTGATACCAACGCCCGCACTGTTGACCAAGATATCCAGTCTGCCCCAGCGCTCCTGGGATACCTCGAAGACTGAGAGAACCGCGCCCTCGGAACGAAGGTCGGCCGGAGCAACTAACGCCTGCCCTCCCGTGATGCGGACGCGCTGCGCCACTGACTCCAGCCTGTCTGCACGTCGAGCGACGAGCGTCAGGTTCACCTTGCGCTCGGCAAGGGCAATGGCTACCGCCTCACCTATCCCGCTCGAAGCTCCGGTTACGACCGCCACCTTGTCGTTAAGGTTCATGTGCGCCGCTGACGATTAGGGATGGTTATGGCACACTATATAGCTCTAAAGCTGTATCCACGGTTTCTCGGTCAGGCTCACCACGGGTCGGCCGGTGATTCCGGCGGTCTCTCCATGCGTGCGGCAGCGCTCCCACCAGGCCCCAACCTCCGCGCTTGAGCGGTGTTTCGCCGCGTCGAGAGGGTTTCCTTGCGGTTACAGGCCCGTTCACTCTTGGAAGTTACGGCACACAAGCGCGGCGGCATCCCAACCGTCCGGCAGTCCGACGTAGGCCGCTGGCGCGCGATAGGCCTGGCTAGTGCTTTCCCGGGGCCGATGGACCCGTAACACTGGTTCTGTTGCCCTCAGTCAAGGCCGGTGTGATTCTCCCCAGATCGCCGGTTGAAGACTCCCCATCCCGGAGGGCTCAAGCGGTGGCTTGCGCCATCCTTTCGAGCAGAGGCAGAAACCCGGCCCTGCACATGCGGTTTGCACAGTACACCGGCAGTCGTCTCCGCTTGACAGCAGCATCGCGGGCAGATGCAGGCTCAACCAACCATGAGCTGTCTGAGCTCGGCCACCCTCGTCCTCTCCCAGGCGGGATACTGTTCAGGTGAAGTCCAGAACTCTCGCCAGGCTGTATTGAGCAACCGCCGAATCTCACCCGAGCATGCACTGTCTTCCGAGGCCAGTGTGCAACCCAGCTTCTTCGCGCCCTCGAAGGCACAGACGGCGGCGGCCTCCAGAAGTACTCCCGGACATGCCCTTTCGTACAGGTTGTGTCGTTTCACGCTGAGTGTATTGACGAGGTGGTTCCACCTCTGTGCGATCCCCGATGCCTCGGCTTGCCAATTCAGAAGCCCGAGCCCAAGCAGCATGACGTCCATCCGTGCTTGGTCTGGAGGATGTGGCATCAGCCGTTCCAGCCTGACCATGAACGGATCGCCTCTGCCTGTGGCCGTGAGATGGAAATGCGTGCACGCGTATGCTGGGCCAAGCGTGTATGTGGCGAACAGGTCACAGAAGAGCTCAGCCGCCCAGAACTTCAGCCACGCGCGCTCTAGGGCATCCAGCACGTAGGAGAAGTACTCTTTCGGACCGGTCGACCGGATGTTCGTGGCCTTCTCCTGCTGGAAGTGAAGTGAGATGATCTCCTGGAGCCTGGCGAACTCCATTTGGAGGCCGTCCAGCTTCGGGTTGTCGCGGGTCGAGAGCAGTGGATGCGCCAGCTCGTGGTACAGGTCTGGAAGGTTGAGAAGGAAGTCCGATTCCGCGAGCGGGACGGCAAGGAGACCTAGAGCAGGGTAGATAAGGAAGTACTGCTGTGATAGACATGTCACAGCGGGAGGGGCCAACGGGTAACCGATCTCCTTGTGTATCTGGAAGACCAGCCTGTTCATGAAGACGTCGTCCGCATTATGGCGGTTCAGCGCTGCTATACCAGTCGCCTCGATGTGAGCCAGCTCCTCATGTGCTCGGCGAAAGAGCCTGATCCTCTGTCGAGCAGCACTTTCGCTTCCGAACAGCGGATCGTCGATGAGTTGATCGAGCGCCGCGATTATGGCATCCAGACGCTGCTCGCAGGTTCTCTGAAGGCCCGTTAGCTCTGCGATCGGCGCCGGGTTAGGTATCTTGCCCTTGAGGATTCTGGCGCGTTCTCGCGCCTGCTTGATGGCGCACGCCAGGTACCTGGCGATCATACTCTCCCCCTCAGTCTCGCCATCGTTTCGGAACATTCGCTGTCCAGCGTGGCCGCGATGTGCTCCAACTTGCTGAGGTCCTCTTCGCTCAGCTCGTCTCTGTCGAGTGAAGTGGCAACAGCCTCGCAGACGTTCAGCCCCTCCCCGTAGGTCTGGCTGAGTTCTCGGCGCAGGACCAGCGCAACTAATCGCGCCGATGGTTGCCCGCTCTCCGCTCTGGCTATGTCACGAAGCAGATCTGCTAATTCCTTGCGAGCGGCGTCAACCGCCTTTCCGTCATGGCTATTCAGCCTCACGAGCGCTCGGTCGAACCTGTCCGCGCATTGCCGAAGCTGTTCGTAGATGCTCCCGAAGAGGCCCGTGTCACTCATCTTCTCCCTCCTCGGCCGGTTCATCTCCGTACCTGAGTTCGTCGGCCTCGTAGTCCCCCGCGTGTTCCCTTAGGCGCATGTCGGTCAGCTTCACCGTGATCGGGTACCTGGTGCAGTCCTCTGGGCGGGTCCAGGTCAGGCAGGTGAGCGCAAACACGTCTTCCAGGAGATGCTCGAACGGCATGCCCCCTCCTACGTGGCTAACGTGTAGCGGATTCGCCGTCCCCGGCCTGGGAAACGCCTTGCCTGTCGAGCACACGTAGCCGTCACGTTCGGAGAGGACGTAGTAACTACCGACCTGTGGGCTGTCAACATACTCGCCGTCGTTGGGCTTGCGGCTCACGTCGAATATGCGCAACGGCGCCGGCGAAGTCTTGGAGATCTCGACCAAGTCCAGCGAGGTGTCCTGGCGCAGGACGTCGTCCTGCTTCAACCCCTCGACAGCCTCTTCAATCCCCCGTTTCTCGGGAATGCTTAGTCTCCCATCTCTTTGAACCACAATCGAGCGAATGCACTTACGACCGAGTTCCCACTCGCTGCGGAGCACACCGTCTAGAATCGCCTTAACCTTCCTTCTGCCAAGACTCTCCTTCTGGTTGGATTCTTCGCAGATCGTCCTGATGTCCGGCCCGCACTTGCCAACGAATGCGAGACACGCGGTGTGGTGTTTGACATCAATACAGATGGTCAGATCGGCATGCAGTGGTGTTGAGAGGACGAACGGCCATTTCTCATTCGTGAGGAGCACCTTAGTGATGGCGACGTTTCTCAGGTAGCCGTTGAACCTCCCGCTCGCCCTCGGGTCGGAGGTTACCTTGTATTTCGCGGGACCAGGACCATTTGGCACAAGGACACACGCGTCCCGTGGGACGGTCGTGTGGATGACCGAGACGAAGAGATCCCTCTTCCTCAGTTCCCGCATCGCCATTGCGGCTAGCTGATCCTCCTCGCGGCTTCCGCCCGCTGGGGTCTCGTGTATCATGACGATGCCATAGCCGGGCTCTCTGACGGCGGAATCAACCGCCTCAAGAATGGCTCGTCCTTGTGTCGAGAACGTCCTGGGGACCCGGTCGTTGTAGGCAATCAGCACCGGATCATAGGGAACGACCTGAGGGTACAGACCGTTCACAACCCTAGTAAGTTCCTCCAGAAACACCGGGCCGAAGCTGTCTGCGACGGACTGCGGCCAGATGAGATATTGTCGGTCCAACGGTCTCCTAGTGTAAGGCCCTATGCTTGTGTCAAAGAGCGCCGAAAGCCGCAACCGCCCCAGTCCCTCGAGACCGACATGCACGGCCCCTTCCGTGCCGCGCACCGAGACGACCGTGTTATGACCAAAGGCAAGGTCGGGTGGCAAGAATATCTTCCTCTGAATGCGCAACGGCTCTGAACTGACCTCGATAGGTACATCCTTGAACTGCATCTTCGCAAGGTGATTCTCCACAAAGTCGTGGATGAGGCAGCGACGGACGCGCGGTCCAAGGATACTCTTCCTGTGGAGGCGCTGAATACGGGGGTCGCCGGTTTCGAACACGGGATAGCAGAGGGCGGCGGAAGCCGCCCGCGCGTCACCTGTTGGTGTGAGATAGACGATTGCAGCTGTGTCACCGGACAACTCAGCGACTTCCCTCGGGAGCGGCTTTGTCACGTTCTTCGCCGTGTAGTCCAGAAGAGACTGGCCGTTGATCATATACTCCCCGGCCGTGAGGCCGCTGTGTTCACGGAGCTTGATGTCATACCACGAACTCCCCCAGTGGTAGACGCAGTTGGCGCCTCGATGCTTCCGGAACTCGCTCTTAGAGAGGCGAGCAGGCAGAGGGCATTCTGACACATACCGGTGCTTCACGTCGACACACACGCCCATCGCTCCGTCGCCTGGCGGTACGATCCGAACGGCGAAGCCCCGGTATACCTCGACGCCATTCTCACGGAACACTGGTTGCCGCAGGAAGAACGGCTTTCCCCGGACCGGCTGCCATAGTTCACGATCAAATCCGAGGGCGCCTTGGACGGCGAACTGCAGGAACCGCTCACCAATCCTCCCTGTCTCCGCAGTCCGGTTCTGATAGTCGAGAGTAAGAACTTCATCCGTCCTCTCAAAGTACGCTGTTGTTCGGACCAACTGGAAAGGGGATGGGGGTTCTGCTGCGTCTGTCCGGAGTACGAGGTGAGGTTTGGAATCGCGCACTATCACGGTCACTGGAGACCTGAGTCGGTAGCTCAGGTCACGGATCAGAATCTGGACATTGCGGTTGTACTCATCCTGCTCTGTCGAGAGTCCTCTGATCGCGTAGAGCCGATACTCGCACTTGAGCTCACTCAGGTTCGTGATCAGGAATATGTTGGTCTCGAGGCGGGTCATGGTTCCCCCTCCCAGCAGAGCTTCCGGAAATTGCACACTTGGCATGTCGTGGGGCGCCCCGCGACCGGGAAATCCTGAGGGTCAAGGGCCCTCGCCCTCCGAGTGCCAAGGGAGAGTAGCATCTCAGTCGCGGAGTCGCTGATAAGATTCTGCAGGTCTTCCACGTCTTCCGGGGTCACAGCGTGCTCGCGGGTCTCACTGTTTAAGAGTTGCAGTTCAACCAGGCGGATTCGAGACGGATCGTCCGTAGTGGATGCCACCGGCCAGTCGCGATGAGGTTTGCACCTCGCCAACGCAACCGCGTAAGTCGCAAGTTGCAGCCACGAATCTGGAACGGGGTTTCGGTGGACCTTCCAGTCGACGATCAGCGGGTTGGCGCTCGGGTAGAAGACGATCAGGTCGGGGACAGCACTCACCGCCGTGTCATCATGCGTGAAGCTGAGCGAACGCTGCGCGATGAGCCTGTTCGCGCCTTGTAGCAGGTTCCAAAGACATGAGTTGGCGAAGAAGTTGGACAGGGACTGCTCCACGTCGCTCCGGGCCTGTTGGAGGACCTGGTCCGTGAGAGTGCTACCGTACTCAATCTCGAAGAAAGCCGGAGACGAGCCATCTGAAGCCTGCCTGTCTGCGCCGCTGCGATGTCGCGGTGCGGAGGCTGCCATTCCTGCCTCGAATTCGATCAAAGCTGCGCGCAATGCTTCGTCGAGGCCAACCCGATGGCCCTGGTTCAAGGCGGGCACCACGACATGACTGATCACATTGTCAACAAGCTTGCCGCGCCACGAATAAACGGTGACGAGTTTCGAGAGCCTGTAGGCCTCCTGTCTCAGAGGGTCCTTTGCCCTGGCGTTCGCCAAGACATGTCGGTAATACCACTGGCGTTGGCATCTTCTGAACGACGCACGATGCGAGAAGGACCACTTCATCGTTTCGACCTCCCCCTTGCTGAGCGAGATCGCAGGAAGGCTAGATAACTCAAAAGGGCTTCTTCCTCCTCAACGGTCAGGCGGCCGAACTTGGTCCGGGTATCGCCGGAATCCCTGCTGGGCGACTTTCGGGGCTCCATAACGGGATATCCCGCCTTCTCCATAAGGGTTTCGTAAGGAGCACCGTAGACCTCCGCCAGCTTGTAGAGAATGACCGGGGAGGGCTGCTTCACTTTCCCGGACTCCAGCTGGCTGAGCAAGGCATTCGACACGCGGATCCTCTGCTCAACCCCGCGGAGGGTTAGGCCGCTAGCGCTCCGCAGCCCTCGCAGGTAGGTGCCGAGGTCGGAGTTCTCTGTTCCCATGCTGCTAAACGTAGCAAGTCATGCTTGATATGTCAAGCAGCGGCCGCGGAGCAGCGTGGGCACTCGCTGTCTCACGCTAAACCTAGCCCTGGGCGAATCTGGCGTAGTCGTACTCGTCGAGAGAATTGAGGAGGAACTCCGGGAACCTGGCTTGGCGGCAGGTTCTGCTCCACATCGGGATGGAGATAGGCTCGGATACCGACGGGGGCGGAACCGCAAGGCCCATAGTCCGGCCTTCATTGCTGCACACGTACGTTTGTGTCATTGCGGCGGGAAAGGGAGGTCGGTGTCCGAAATCTCAGCGCCGGCGCGGTCGCCTGATCGCTTCGAGTCAGCAGGCCTTGGCCCCCTAGGAAGAAGGCGCATCCGATCATACGCTTCGGACACCGCAAACAAGGTTCTGTAACGCTATGGCGTACTAGTAGTTGGGTGTATTGGTACTTGGCCTGTGCCCAGATACGGGGCACAACGGAGTGTTCGCCGTTGGGATCGCCACGAAGTATCGATGACAATGAACTCGCAGCGCGGCTCAAAGCGGGCGACGAGAGCACGCACGTCGCCGTGTTCGACAGGTACGCGGGCAAGCTGCTGGGGTATCTCATCTGGCTCGGTGTCCCGAGGGAGGATGCCGAGGACCTGCTGAACGAGATCTTCGGGGAGACGATCCGGGAGATAGATGACTTTGACCCCAAACGGGGTAGTCTCCGCCAATGGATATACACCCGGGCGACATGGCGCGCGAGGGATCACCGACGACACGCTGCGCCGGACGCGTTGCCGCTGGAGGAGGACTCCGCCAGATACGAACAGCGCTTCCCCTCGCTGCACGAGGACGACCCGCCGACAGAGCGCCAAGCGATCGTCCGAAAGGTCTTGGATGCGCTCCCTGAGCGGTATCGGGTAATCCTGGAACTGCGGCATTTGGCAGGGTGGCCGCATAAGGCCATAGCGGATTACGTTGGCATCACGGAAGGCAACGCCCGCGTGCTGCTTGTCAGAGCCGAGTCTGCGTTCAAGCGGCGACTCAGGGAGTGTCCGCAACTCGGCCACCTCTTCGTCGAGGATAGAAGTGGGTGAGGCCGCGATGTCCGCGTTCGCGATTTGGCGAGTAGACAGGAGAGAGGAGCGGAAGGATGGGCGAGAAGGGCTGGAGAGAGGAGCTCGCCGCGGAGGCGCGGCAGCTGAGGCCCGACCGCGAGAGTCCCCCAGGAGTTGACTTTGACAAGAAGCTCGAGGCAGAGATAGCGCGCCTGATCGACTCCACATCGGTCCCGATGAGTGAGGATGTTCTGGACGTGTTGGAGCAGACAATCCCTCCCGTCCATGCCTCGCCCGTTGCCAGGGCCCGCATCCTGGCAGCAATGAAAGAAGTGGAGATCGGACGGCGGGCAGAGCGGGAACTCGCAAGGGAGGCCATAAAACAGCTTTCCTTTGGGCACTACGTGCGCGGCATGCGCGTCTATGCCAAGCTCTCTATCCACGGGGTGGCGAAAGCTCTGGCTGTCACTCTGGACCGAGTTCTTCACATAGAGTCGGATCGGCTCCCGCTGGCGGCGATATCGCCCAAGGAAGCCGTCGCCCTCGCTCAGGTCTTGGGTGCCTCGCTCGAGAGGATGCTGGCCGTGATCGAGGCCGTGTGGATGGCCCTTGACCTTTCGAAGGGCGTGGTAGCAGCTCGGGCCGACGTTGATCTTTCGTCAGAGACACGCGAAACATTCATAGAATCGGCGGCAAGAGACTTGCTGGCGCAAGCCTGCGGGGCTGAAGGCGAAGCGGAAGGCTGTCGTCGCTATCTGGCCGCGGTTCGCGCGGAGGCACGACAACGCCGAGGCGACCGCCAGAAGTAACTCTATCGGCGGGCGAATCAGGGCGATCCATCCATGCGCCCGCAAGCCCCTATTGCCTACTTGAGCCGGCAATCGAGCACGCGGATGGTGATGACATGTTCGCTTACGTCATAGCGGGCAGCCAGGGTAGCCAAGTCTCGAGTCCGTGTCCAGTCGACCTTCAGCCATTCCAAGGGAACCAGTAGTTCACCCGCAAAGGCATTGGCCTCCTGATCGGCTTCGGAGGTGTACTTGCCTTCCCCGGCTCCGCCGGTCGGCCCGGCGCTGTCCACGAAGGCCGGGATCTCTTCCCGCGCGTTCAGCGCTTCGGCCACGATCCGCCCGATTGGGCTGCTCGCGTCTTCTTCGCCCTCGTCCGCCAAGGCCGCCAGGAGTTCTCGTTGCACCGGGCGGAGGTAGAGTTCTTGCCTTCTCTCGTGCGCTAGGACATCGTGCCCCAGTTCATGTGCAATGGTGAACCGCTGCCTGTGGGGATGGTGACGGGCATTGTACCCCAGGAGGCGCTGCCGCGGAAGCAGTAGCCCTGATACGGCATCGGCCCACCGATGGCACGGCACTACTTGCAGGTTGCAGCGTTGCGCTATCTCGGCCACGGGCACCGGAACGGAACTGACGCCCAGTCGGCGGAGTAGATTACGCGCTTGCGTTCGCGCAAACCCAAACCGAGGACCCAGATCTGCAAGGCCTGCCATATCGTCCTCCCTGTCCTGGAACCTATTTCGGCGACCGCTTCGACATCGCCTCTAGCGACAGTGTAACGTAGCCGCGTATATGCAAGTGACGAGCCAGGAAAGGCATGCATGTAGTCGTCCACCCCGTCTCTGCGTGTTCGGCGGACGGGTCGCCGCAGTGTTCGATGTTTGCGCAGTTGATCTGCACACCGCCTTGCACTGGCGCGAGAAATGGGAGCATGCATCCTCAATGCCCGTCTGGATGCATGCCAACCAGACTAACGGAGGTAAGAGAGATGTCAAGTGCCGACCGCGAGCATGGACCGAAGTTCCATTTCTGGGTTGACGGCGTGGAGCACGTCGTCTACGAGGAATCCCTGACCGTCGCGCAGATCAAGCAGATCGGCGGGGTCCCAGCCGACCTGCCCCTACTGCTCCTGCACGACGATGGCAGCGAGGAACAGTTGGCGGACGACCAGGTGATCGAACTCAAGCCGGGGCGTAGGTTTGCCAGGGCCCCTCGGTTCAAGCGAGGCTAACAATGGACAGACTGCAAGCCGAGATCGAGATGGTCCGCGCCGAGCATCCCAGCCTTCAATGCGGCACCGACTTGGACTGGGTGCTTATCGCGGATTTCGCGCTTCCGCCCGGGTGGAACCGTGAGCGCACCCGGCTGCTACTGCTCATCCCGTCAGGCTACCCGCAGATCCCGCCGGACAACTTCTACGTGGATGTCGGACTTCGGACGGCGGCGGGAGAGATGCCCGGGTCCTACTCAGAGCCTGTCGGTCAGATCGGCGACAACTGGGGCCAGTTCTCCTGGCACGCGGATATGGAGAGTTGGAGGCCAGCGCCGGAACCTGGGGCTGGGCACAACCTGCGCACCGTCGTCGACCTGATCTGGAAGCGGCTATCGGAGGTGCCATAGTGCGACGACGCATCGTCATAACCGGCTCCCAGCATGCAATGCTGCTGGATCACTTCTCGCGGCGCGACCGTGAGCAGCTGGCGTTCCTGTTCGCAGGCGTGAGTCAGTCCCGGCGCCACCTCGACCTGCTGATCCGGCAAGTCCGTGTGATCCGACCGTCTGAGTTGGCGGGCCGCGGAAGGCGCGGCCTTGAGTTGAGCGATAGAACCCGGCGCGAAATCTTCTCTGCCGCCGCAGTCGCCGGCCATACCGTGATTGAGGCCCACAGCCATCTCGGAGCAGGCGCAAAGGTGACATTCTCCACCTCCGACAACGAGGGGGAGGCGGCCTTTGTCCCCTACGTTCGGGGCAAGCTCCCTGGAATGCCCTACGCGGCGACGGTCTGGTCGGATAAGGGCGTCGATGCACGGGTCTGGATGCCCGGTCACGCCCGGCCGCTCGCGGTTGACGCCATTCGTGTGATTGGCACGCACATGCTAACACTTGTGCCGACGTCGTTTCCTTCGCAGGGACCGCAGGCGGAAGACCTGCATCGTTATGACCGGCAGATACGAGCGTTCGGGTCGGAAGGCCAAGCCCGCCTCAACGCGACTCGCGTAGGGATTGCTGGGCTCGGCGGGACCGGAAGCCATGTCGCCCAGCAACTCGCCTATGTAGGCGTGCGGGACTTCTTGTTGGTTGACGATGACAAGATCGAAGCCAGCAACCTGAACCGCCTGATTGGGGCATACCCCGGTGACAGAGGCGTTGCGAAAGTGCAGGTCGCGAGGAGGATGATCCTCGCCATCGCACCCGACGCCCAGGTCGCCATTATTGGCGACAGCCTGATGAGCGTGAAAGCCTTACAAGCTCTTCGCGAGGTAGACCTGGTCGTCGGTTGCACTGACACCGATGGGAGCCGCCTCGTGCTGAACGAATTCGCCAAGGCCTACCTGCTGCCCTATGTTGACTGTGGCAGCGGGATCGACGTCGAGCAAGGCAGCATTGTCCGTCTGGGAGGACGTGTGACAGTAGCCCTGCCGGATGGCCCGTGTCTTCTTTGCGCTCGAGAGATAGACACGAGGCTGGCTCAGGAAGAGCTCGAAACGCCGCAGGAGAGGGAATTGCGCAGGCAGCACGGCTACGTCGCGGGGGCCGAAGTACCCGAACCTTCGGTAGTCTCCCTGAATGGCGTGGTGGCTTCCCTCGCGGTCGGGGAGATCATCGCTCTCGTGACTGGATGGCGATTTGTGACCCTCCACCAGACCTACTACGGCGAGGGCAGAGCCTGTTCATTGCCGGCACGGCGGATCACCCAGAGCCCTGACTGCTTCGTATGCCATAGCCAACTGGGGCGTGGTGACGCCGCGAACATGCAACGATATGCGCGCAAGGGCCTCGCCGCGGACCTACCCGCGTAGATAGGCAAGCCCCAGCGCCGCCCTGCGCCCTGGGCCGATAATCCGACCTCCATGCCCGCACACGCCGGTTTGCCTGGAACCGAGCGAGCAGCCACAATGCCGGGAACGATCTCGTGGTGCGAGCCTGCGCCAGCGCTTGGGCTCGGCGGTCAGCACTGACGGCAGCCCCCGCCAGCCCATGCCTGCATAGGCCCCCGTACCGGTGAAACCCCTCCGATCGGACCCCGGGGGGCCGTTGCCCTGGCAGGGCCAAGACCCTTGCACGTAGGGCTTTGTGGGCCGCCGGAGGCACTACTGCCGAATGCGGATGAAGCCGTAGAGGTCAGGGAGGCCCGAGTGCACTTTGACTTGGCCCCCGACTTCTGCCACGAGCGCTGGGGGCGAACAGGTGCCGGCCCGGCAGACCCCTGAAGCGCCGGGAAACAACGCTTCGTCGTACGCTTTTGTGGTTGGCGGCGGAAGGATTCTTCGACCCGGTAGCAAAATCGAGAGACGGCAGGTCCGGTGCATGACTCCAAGGTGAAGGCGCCGCGGCTTACCGGGGGAGTTGCTGGCTCGATGGGAGGGAAGCCGCATGAGGTTCGTGCCAAGAGTGGGATTGATCTGCGTCGTTCTGACTGGCTGGGCTTTTGTCATCGGCTACCTCGCTGGATGGTCTAAGGCCCAGTTCCGCGGCGGAACGAGGGCTGATTCGCATGCGGCGAATATGTTCTCGTCCGAGCTCGGCGCTGTTGCATCTGCGCGGCCTTTACAGCCTGGATCACCGAGGAGCGTGCATGCGACCTCAGACCGAATGGGTGAGCATCTCCCGTCGTCACTCGCTCCCCTGCCGTCCAAGAACGGTGCCAAGGTAGGCACACCCGCAGCTGCCATTCGCGCGACACGACCTACTCGGCCTGCGAGACAGGATCTACCGTTTGCAGGCCGAACCCCTCCGGCCGGTCGAAGGAGGGGCTCGCCCATGACGCGTCCCGAGGCTGCGCCTACCGGCGAACAATCCGCCGCACGGCGGGCAGCGGCGCAGCGCGAACAGCGCGCAGCCGGAACAACCATGCCGAACCATGCGCCTCGTGGTCCGGCAACGACTTCCGTCGCGTCCGGCCTTTCCCACGCCATAGCAGACGAACGAGCGGCTGCCAAAGGTGTGCCTGCCATCGCATTCATCGGCAGTGAGCATGATTTCGGCACGGTGTCCGAGGGGGAGGTAGTGGAGCACCAGTTCTCGTTCGAGAACCGAGGACAGGTTACACTTATGATGGGGAAACTGACGACCAGCTGCGGGAGTTGCACCGCGGCGCTTGCTTCAGCCAACGTCATTCCCGCTGGGGGACACGGCCGCATTGACGTCGTCTTCCAGACAGCGGGATACAAGGGTAAGGTCAGAAGGGAGGTGTATATCGAGTCCAATGACCCGCAACGGCCGCGGGTCATGCTGACTTTGGTCGGCGTTGTGAGACGGGATATAGAGGCCACGCCGCCGCACATTTACTTCTCGGCGGTCAGATCCGATGCAACAGCCTCCCAGTCTGTCCGCGTCGCCTCGGCGACAGGCAAGCAGTTTCGTATGACGCAGCTCACCGCGACTTCGGCGCATATTCGTCTGTCCGAGACCCGGCCTGCGCAGCAGGGCGGTTACGAGTTTGAAGTCACGGTGGGACCTGGGCTCGAGCCGGGTCCGGTATCGGGCATGATACTCGTTGAAACGGACTCCCCCTATCAGCCGAGGCTACTGTTGCACGTGTTCGCCAATGTTGTCTCGCCAGGGTAATGCGATGAAGGCTGCGAGCTCAACCAGCCGAGGCGGGGATGTGATGTTGGGCGGTGTGGCGATTGTGACCGTCGCAGTCTGCCTTGGACTTCTTGCCAATCACGTTTCTCCCCGCGGTCTTCCGCTTTTCGCAACGCCTCAGACTCTGAGAGCACCGGTTCCCACAACGGTAAGGTATGTCAGCGTGAGCGAAGCAGTGGGTTTGCTCACCGCACCGACGACTGTGTTCGTGGACGCGCGCCTGCCGAGTCAATTCGAAGCGGGGCATGTTCCGGGCGCCGTGAACCTGCCGGTGGACGAATTCGAGGCATGGTATCGTCGGGTAAGAGGCCATGTACAGGGAGCATCGCGGCTCATCTGCTACTGTGACAGCATAAGCTGCGACGAGGGTGCGCGTCTGAGCGCGCTTCTCGCACGGGCGGAGCATGACCATGTCTTGCTGATGTTCGAAGGGCTGGAGGGATGGCAGCAGGCGGGCTGTCCGGTGGAATCGGTCCAGGGGAAGCACAGCGGCCGGTGACAAAGACACCACCAAACGATGCTAGGCCTGCCAGTTTCCTATGGCACCCGGCGGGCGCCGTCGCCGCGCGTCTTGGGGTCGGGACAGTTCTGGTCTACGCCGGATTGCACAAGATGGGCCACGCGGGCGAGCTCGCTCGCATCGTGTATGCTTACCGTCTAGTGCACCTGGAAATGGTCAACCTGGTTGCCATGATTCTACCGTGGCTCGAGATGCTGGCGGGCATCCTGCTTGTTCTTGGACTGCTGCGGCGTAGCAGCGCTCTTGTGGCGTGCGCACTGTTCGGGCTTTTCGCAGCCGCGGTGGGACTGGCCCTGTTCCGGGGCATAGACGTGCTGTGCGGGTGCTTCTCCCTGGTGCCGGGAGGCGAGCGAATCGGCTGGGGGGTGTTGCTCCGTGACGGCGCCCTGGCCGTGGTGAGCGCTTGCCTGATCGCGCACCCCTCGGATGTCGCTGCTTTGGACGCGTTCGGGAGCCGTCCCGGCTGATAATCCATCTGCTGCTCTTGGGCGCCAATCAATCAGGCTATCTCCAAGGGACGCGGCCGGACATTGCCGAGCGCAGCGGCGCGACGCGGAGGCAGCAAGGCGCTGGCGGAACGGGCGTCGCCGCAGTTACACTGGTCATTCTGCCGGACATTGGGCGACGCCTCGAGGTCCGAGTGGGCCCTCGCATTCTTCGCTTAGGGGGCTGCGGCGCAGCGACGCGCAACTAGCCGGTAGCGGATCGGCCCACTGGCTTCGTTAGGGTGAGGAGAAGCGTGGCGTGGGTGCACTGATGGGGCTCATCGTCCTGTGGTTGCATCGGGTTTCGCTTGGCCGTCGAGAGGTGTGGATAGAGCTCGGATCAGGCGACAGACCCGCACGCGGCTATCTGCACTGCGACGTACGTCCGCGACGCCATGTTGAATGTGCTGCCGACGTCGGCGCGGGGCTTCCCTTTCGAAGTGGCGTCGCCGACAGGATTCTCGCCTGCCACATCCTGGAACATTTCTCGTGGCGGCGCACTTCGAACGTCCTGTCCGAATGGGCCCGCGTGCTGCGAACGGGCGGCCAGCTGGAGCTGATCACACCCAACTTGCGATGGACCTGCACCAAGTATGCCACAGATGACTATTCGAAGTACACGAGGTACCACATTCAGTCTGATATTTTCGGCGCGCAGGACTACCCGAAAAACTACCACCACGCGGGGTTCGATTGGGCCTTTCTCAGCAAGCTCTTGGCGGGCCTTGGTTTTGACCCCGTGATAGATCTCTCGGCGTCGGGAGGCAAGCACGACATGTCGCGACGGTTGCATGTCGTGGCCACCAAGACCGATGCGTGCCGTCGCCTCGGTTGAAGGCGGCGGATGCGCATACCGGGTCGAGCGTGGGAGGTGATGCTTGTCATGAGGTCTACGTCAAGACGAGGCAGGACGGATGATGAGGCATCGGTGCCTGGTGAGCTCGTGGAAAAAGCCAAGCGTTACGAGGAAGCGTTGCGCGAGCACCACGACGCCGATGGCCTTGTTGTGCCCGTGGTGTATCCGCCACTGGGGGAGGGGAAGCCCGCCGCGGACTTCAGGCATGCGACGGAAATGACGGGACAGTATCTCGCCGCGCTCTCGTTCCGACACGCCGTGGCGCCGGACTCTGAATCCCACGAGCGGCTGCGCCAGTGCGTGGCGGCGCTGGGACGTGCTGTCGAGATCACGGGCGTCCCCGGAGCTCTAGCTCGGGCGTACAGACGGGTACCCGGACGCTACGCAGTTCGAGACGACGAGACCGGCTGGAATCCCGCTGGCGAGTGGGAGTGGCTGGGACCTTCTGGATACCACGAGTGGGGAGCCGTGCTGTTCGGCCTGAGCGCGTGTTACGCCGTTTCCGATTCGGCCATTCGGGCAGCAGTAGAGGACCAGGTGCGGTTGCTGGTCGGCGCCTTTGTTGACGCGGGGTTGTCGATCCCTTGGGCCGGTGACCGGCGGCCTCCTGATTCCGAGTTTGCGCCGGAGCGCAGCCCAAAGCGTTTTCTCCCGTTGCAGGCACTCTTCTACCTCAAGGTGGGCTACCAGACGACCCGGGAGCCCCGATTTCAGGACGCCTACATGTCTCTCATTCGGGAGCACGCATACCACACGCGGGCGGTGCGGATGTGGCACGCGCCGGGAGACTACTGGCGCTCCGACCACGATTGCAGGTCATTTCAGGCCTACTACGTCCTCATGCAGCACGAAGATGACGCGGAGATTCTCGCAGGGTATCGCAAGTTGCTCGATCTGAACTGGAGCAATGTTCGTGGTACGGGCCGGGCATTGCTCGCGCTGATCTATAGAGCGCTCATCCAAGACAGCGATGCAGAGGAGGAGGCCTTGGAGGCGCTGCGCCAGTTTCCGTCTTCCAAGGTCGATTTCCAGCCGGTTGTCGGCCCGCCGCCCAGGAACTTTGTCGAGCCGCCACCGCTCTCGGCGCGTCCTCCCGTCCTCTTCGAGTGGTACGCGGCGCCGTACCGGGCATGGTACCCTGCCGCCATATACTGCGGTGTAGACTACCTTCTCGCGTACTGGCTTGGCCGCTACCACAGGCTGATCGGAGGCCAGGACTGAGGGAGACTTTGGCACTGAGTGGGGCCGGCCTGGGTCTTTCGGACGACAGGTGCGCTCTGTTGACGCGCCGCGTTTGTGCGCTTCGAACAACAACCGTCCGACTGCGAGCAGGCGGGTGCCTGCGTGTCCTCCGTTCGGGCCGCAGCGTGTAGCCGCAGCACACCAGGTTGGTGAGACGGCTGGTCATGTTGCGTCCTACGTTGGAACGAAACTTGCGGCTCGATCTTGTCGGGCTTTAGGGACAAGGGGCCGCGATCAGGCGTGGAAAGCTCTTGACAAGCCTGGTCGAACTGTGATAAAAACTCGGGTTTCCCGTTAGTTGTACGGTTTGGATTACCCGGTTGCGCTAGGGGGCGAACTTGCGGTATCCAGCCAGAACTGATGTGTATGTGTTTTCCCGTGGGGGGAAGACGCTGGTCTTCGACACAGCGTCCTCCGGGTTTGTCTGTGTCCCCGAACCAGTCGGAACCGCCGTCCGCTTGTGCGGGACGCACAGCCGAAGCGAGATTCTGCGTGCGTCAGAAAGCGTTACCTCACGCGCAGAAGCAAGGGCCGCCCTTCGATCCCTGGATGGTCTGTTTCGGTTGGGCATACTGAAGCCGGAGAAGGCGGCACCGCCCGAACCCTCAACCGATCCCTCGCATCGCACGCTCAGCCTGGCCTTAAGCCACGGCTGCAATCTGCGCTGCGATTACTGCTTCGCGGGCGGCCACAGCCCCGCCGAACGTGACGGCCCCCTCGAGATGCCCATGCAGGTGGTGGATCAAGCCATATCGTTCCTGCTGAATGACTTTGGCAAGGATGCGGAGCACTGCCACGTTGGGTTTGGTGTCACCGGCGAGCCCCTGGTCTGCGCCCGTCTGCACGACCAGGTTGCGGCCAGGCTCGAGGCGGCTGCCGCGCGCTCCGGAAAGGTCATCACCTTTGGCATCGGCAACACGAACCTGACGCTGGCCTGTGACCCGGAGACGCTGGAGCGCATCCGCCCCAAGCCAAACCAGAGACCTGTCTCCGTGACGCTGGACGGCCCCAAACACGTCCACGATGCAATGCGCAAGTTCCAAGACGGCAGGGGAACGTACGACGAGGTAGTCGACAAGGCCCGCGCCTTGCTCGAGGGTCCGATCAAGCCCCGCGTGACCGCCACCCTCACGGGCTTACATCCAAATGTGACCGAGGTTTTCCTGCACCTGTACGAACTGGGGTTTCGGACGATCGAGATACGGGCAGTCAAGGCATCCCACGACAAGCCATATTCTCTCAACCCACAAACATTGCAGGCATTCAAGGAAGGCTATGAGGAGTTTGCTGCGTTCTTGCTCGAACAGGACGACGCTACCCTGTTGGACTACCTGTTGGCCCTATGGGGAGGGAAGGATCATCTTGGCATCATCCTTCGTTACGTCTACGGCCACCGCAGACATCCGTACAAGTGCGGAGCCGGCCGGCACTACCTGTACTGCGACACGAGTGGTGATCTCTACGCGTGTGCGCAGATGTGTGGCATGAAAGAGCATCGCGTTGGCTCTGTGTTCGAGAGGATGTCTGAGTCAGCCGAACGCCTTTACCACGAGGACTTGGCAGTTGACAACCGCGAGACGTGTCGAGCTTGCTGGGCTCGGTATGTGTGCGGCGGCGGGTGTTACCTGACAGCGGTCCTGAATGCCAGCTCAATCGAGCGCTGCGATCCGTGCGCCTGCGAACTGAACCGCCTCGTCATCGAACTGGCCATCTACCTGTTGGCCACGTTGCTTGAGACTCGGCCCAACGTCTTTGCCGCTTTGCCAGACCCGGCCAGGAAACCGCCGCTTGAATTGCAGGGTAACTACTGTCCGCGGTACACGGCGCCGCCGTCGAACCGCGCGCCATTCGCTCAGGTAACTTCCTCTCGCTCAAGTGGGATCCGTGCACCGACTCTGTCCGGTGATGGCTTGGGGCCGCCGATCATGGTGGCCCAGCCGAACCAGATGAAGGGACGGCTCTGGGGCGGGCCGCTGGATACTAGCGGGGCGGTGCGCCTGGGATGGGACGAGGAGAACCTGTACGTGGTGGCCGAGGTCAGAGACGAGCTTGTCTCGCCTGGCACTGGCGATCTGATCCACTCAGGGGATGGCATTCGCTTGGTGATAGCACCCCAACCTACTGACGAAGATCAACACTGGTGGGAAGATGAGTTCCGAATCCCGGGCCAGTCTTACGAACTTCTTATCGGCCTGTCGCCTATCCGCATAGTCCTGGTGCATAACCCGAGAGAAGGCAGAGGCGATGCTCTCGATCTTCCGCTTCAGGTCGACCGCCATGGCAGCGTCATTCACTATCGGCTCGCCCTACCTTGGAGCCTGTTGGGTATAGGCCGCCCTGCGCTTGGAACCGCTTTGGGTCTGAACTTTGCCATCCTGGACGAGGACGGACACGGCGGGCGCCGAGGCGAGATGGAATGGTTGCCAGACCGTCCATACGGCACTATACGCCTTGGCCCCGCACTGGTGCGGAGGCGTGGCTGGCAACGGCACCGGGCGTTGTCGTGGCTGCGTGTGCGAAAACGCGCGTAGGATGCGCCTCACACGGCTCGAGCCGCATTTGGCAGATTCGTCAGCAGATGAAGGAAGGGAGGATATCCAGAATGGAACCTCGGAGGAAGTTGGGCCGTTTGCTTGTAGCGGGTGTGATCTGTCTCGTTGTGGCGGGGGTGGCCGTCGGTGTGGTTGCGTACTACCGGTCGCCGGTTGCGGTGGTGACGACAGGCCAGTCTGGGGCATGGGATGCCGTAGCCGCCCAAGGACCGACGGTCATCTGGAACCCGGATCTTGGGCTATACCAAATGTGGTATGACGGGCGCACTGCCGGCCAGAGCGTGGTAGCCATCGGCTACGCAACCTCGCAGGATGGCGAGGTCTGGACCAAGTACACTGGCAACCCGGTCATCCCCGCTGACGCCCGCTGGCCATGCGTGCTCTACGAGCCGGAAGACAGCGCGGCACCGTACAAGATTTGGTTCAATGTGGGCCGCGGGGTCGAGATCGCCCACGCCACCTCGATGGACGGCATCCACTGGACCAGTTTCCAGACTGTCCTGGAGCGCGGCCCGCTGGGGTCGTATGACGATTCGAACGTGGCGGCGCCCTGCGTGGCCAAGGCGAACAGCGGGTACTGGATGTACTACGATGCTGGCACGAGCGCCATCCCGTCTCCGGAACAGTGGGGCCACTACCTTGCGGTGGCAACGTCGCCTGACGGTGTGACGTGGACCAAGCGCCAGACCGTCCTGGAGAGAGGAGCGGCCGGCTCGTGGGATGCGGATCGGGTCTTCAACGCCACGGTCATCCAGTCCAATGGCCTGTTCGAGATGTGGTATGTCGGCGCGGGCAAGGACGCCTCTGGCGCTTCCACGCGAAACATTGGATACGCGTCTTCGAGCGACGGTGTGCATTGGACCAAGTCCGCCCAGAACCCGGTCGTTCAAGGGACCCAGGTTGCCGAGGAATACGACTACAACGTGAGCGCGGCCAGCGTCCTGAAGGAGCAGAATGCCTACAAAGTGTGGTTCACGGCTTTGACGAAGGACAGCGGGATCGCCAGCAACCTGCGGGTCGGCTACGCCGAATACCCGCTCGACTCGTGGGCGAAACCGTGACCTACTGGTCGGCCGTAGCTAAGGTGGAGCCTTGTGCTCCAGCACGGAGAGATATTACGTGCCGGGTTGCTGGCGGACGCTGTGCCAGTGGTGTGGCACTTCGAGTGACGACCAAGATGAGAAACCATGCGTGAGATCGCGACGAGAAAGGAGGACTCGCGATGGCCATGTTGATGAGCAAACTCAGCAGAAAGGGCGGGCCTGCAGTGCTCGCACTGCGGTGGACACAGGCGGCAGTTCAGGTGATTGCCGCGGCGTTGCTGCCTGCCGGCGCGGCGAAAGCGGCCCCGTGCGATATCGTTAATGTAGACCCGATCACCGGGCAGGCCAACGCTTTGACTTGGGCGACTTGGGGCTGCAACATAGACATGCAAGGGGGAGAAGTGACAACCACGTGGGACCAATACTGCAAGCCGATATATCGCACTCAACTCCCCGGCCAGACCATCGAGTGGTGCAAGGAGGTGTCCTACGTCTGGACTGGCGACGATCCGCTCGGACAGCTAGACTGCTACGTCTGCAAGAAGGACACAGAGTGTACGGGCTACGGTTCGTCCAGCTGTCCCCATGACAGGAACCAACGCTTCAAAGTGCAGGCCGACTACTACACGTATAATGGATCCGGTAACAGGTGCTGGTGGCCCCATACTTTCTACGACGCGAACCAGGGCAAGTGGATCTGCCCGGGCCCCGCGAGAAGCCAGTGCTGCTCGTGTTTCTGAGGGCAGGCATGGCCGCTTGGCCGCCCGCGCTTTCCAGGGATGCTCAAGGGTATTGATCGTCATGCCTAGAAGTCATTTCAGAAGTGCTCCCAAGGTGATCATCATGCAGGCGAGCAGGACGAACGCGCGATAGGTGACGAGGAGCCGCTCATGGCGGACCAGGACCCGCCGGTAGTTTTGCAGCCAGGCGTTGCTGCGCTCGACGATCCAGCGCTTTTTGTAGCGCTCGGGATCCGCGTGGAGGGGTCGGCCCGCTCGACGCTTGCCCCTGCGGCGGATGGGCGGGATGGCGTGGGCAATCCCGCGGCCGCGCAGGTAGGCTCGGAAGGCGCGGCTGTCATAGCCTCTGTCGGCGGTCAGACGCTTGGGGCGGGTGCGGGGTCGGCCCCTGGTGGTCACTCGAATCGTTTCCAAGGTGGTCTGGGCCAGGTTCACCTCCGCCTGCTGCGCGCTGTCCAGGTTGAGCCCCACGGGGATTCCAGAGCCCTCGACCACCACCATGAGCTTGGTCCCCTTGCCCCGGCGGGTCAGTCCGACTCCAGGCCCCCCTTTTTGGCGGGCACAAAGGAGCCGTCCAGGAAGGCTTGGGCCCAGTCCAGCCTCTGTTCCGCTTCCAGGGTGGCCAGGATGGCCCGCCAGAGCGTCTCCCAGACCCCTGACTCTTCCCATTCCTTCAGGCGTCTCCAGCAGGTGGTCGGTGAGCCGCACTCGCGAGGGACATCTTGCCAGCGCGCTCCGCTGTGCAGCACCCACAGAATCCCCTCCAGGACCTTGCGGTCGTCCGCTCGCGGCCGGCCCATGCGCTTGGGGGGCGGCAGGTGTGGTTCGATGAGTTGCCATTGCCTGTCTGTCAGTTCTCGGCGCATGCCCAGCCGATTCTTGAAATCTCACCATGATCCTTCTTGACTTTTGAAACTGCTTCTAGGAAGAAAGGGCGAGGGGAATCATCGAGCGATCAGCCAAGCATCGTGCTTCCTATCACAGTGCATAGTGCACATGGCCTGGAAGTCGTGGGGCGACTCCGTCACAGGCCTACGGGGCATGTGAACACAACCTATCGAAGAAGGTCTGCGCCATGAGGCAACTGTCTGTGGTGACATTGGCTACGTTCGTGGGTTGCTGGTTGCTGCTCGGGATCGGGTCGCAAGCCGACGAACCGAAACTCGACTCTAGGCTGGAGGAGAAGGTTACGGTCACGGCAGTCGCAGCACCGCTCGTGGACGTACTGGCGGAGTTGTCGCAGAGGACAGGCATCTTGCTCGACGTGCATCAGAACTTGAAGAACCAGAAGGTGACGGTGCTGTTGGACGACCAGCCCCTGCGCGTTGTGATGAACAACTTGCGCGACCTGCTCGACGGGCTCTGGTTCACCGAGAAGGTCAAGGGCAAGACCGGCTATTACCTGAAGCAGAAGTATGGCTGGCAGTTGGAAGCCTCGCGGCTGCGTACTTCGCGCGAGGATGAGAGGCGGCGGAAAGAAGACGAATCCCGAAACCGTGCGCGCGAGACCGCGCGCGTCGCAAGCCTGCCGCGCAACGAACTCCTGGCAATCCTCGACACCGATCCCCGGTCCGTCGTGGATAGTCTAAGCTACGGCTGGGCCGAAGGTGGGCTGCCGCTGACAGAGGGCTACACCTGTTTCGCGCCTTACGGGTCGGGTGGGCTTTACGGGACAGCCGCGCTCATCGGCCAATTGTCGGACGCGCAACTATCTTTGGTCTTTGGTGGGGAAGAACTGTCCATCTCCTACAACGATCTCCCTGCCGCTGGCCGAGTCGTGATCGACCAGATCGTCCAGATCCTCGACGCGTACCCTGAACATCCATTCTCGGGACTCGATGCGTCACTGATGAATCTGCACGTCTATCGGTTCGGCGATAGTATCGGTATTGGCCTAAGCCGGGAAGGACGCGGAGCGCTGAGGCTCTGCCTGATGGGGCCAGGCCCCCGCTCAGGTGCGTGGCTGCCTGGAGTCGCTCGGGTGCTTGGTCTGACCGAGGGGGAACTCCAGCAGCGGTTGCAGGCCACGGATGAAGGGCGCGCCCTCTTAGCGGCCCCGAAGCAGGTCGAGCGGACGCCAGAGGAGGAGGGGCGTTGGCTTAGCATCCATAGACCGCATAAGGCCGGCGAAGCATTTGACCTTGGAAAGCTTGGAGACGAAGATCGGTCTTTTGAAGCCGTGCTGGACAGGGTCCACCAAGAGGCCGGACTGCAAGTTGTCGCTGACAGCTATGTCGTGCCAAAGGGGAAGGGACTGTGGCGGTTAGGAGTGCCCAGGGAACCTGACTACATGATTGCCGAGATAGCGGAGCAGTTCGGCCGCAGCTGGACTCGCGACGGCGATATCTACCGCATGCGTAGCAGGACCTGGTACTATGACGACGCGCTCGAGCCGCCGGTGTGTCTTATCAAGCGACTACAAGCCAAAGTCAGTCTCAGAAACGGCATCTTCGAGTCTAACTTCAATGTTGACGATTTCGTAGCCGCTTACGGCACTTTGACCGATGAGCAGATTCAGGCCATGGTTCTGCGGGAGAACCTGGCGAGTCGCCGCTACTACGGGCTACTCGCAGTGGCAGCCCGCGGAGGCGCCGTCGCTCCTACTCTACGGTTCTATGCCGCTTTGGACCCAACGCAGCAGCAGAGGGTCCGCACCGACGGCATTGGGGCCAAGGACTTGACACCCACTCAGCAAGCGGCCTTTGCCTCCTGCCTCGATCAAGTATTCAAGACCGAGCTCCCACCGCCGCAGGTGGCAGCCGCAGCCATGCACCTAGCGGTCGGGGTGAAGGACGAGCGGCGGCAATCCGGAGAGAGGTGGATCTTCACGGAGGCTGTGTTCACCTTCACACTCGCTGGTGGCGACCAGGCGAATCTCAGATTGCAGCTCGCTAGCATGCCCTTCGTGGCCGCGGCGAAGACGTTCGAGCCGTGATTCGCCAGCACTTGCTCGGTGCATGACCATGGGGCGGGATGGACCGACGCTCCGCCAATGCCTTCGAGCGCGCGCAAGGCAACGTTGGAAAGCACAGTGCTCCGTGCCGGAATGCTCGGCGGCAAACGGGACTGGTTGCAACGGATTGGTCGTGAAACAGGAGGATCTTCATGCGCGCTTTCAGTGTGATGCGTGTCTCATGTGCGCTTGCGCTGTTGGTGAGTGCGACCGCCATTCGGCCTGCGGGCAGTTCACCGACAGCAGAGACTGGACAACCGGCCAAGGCAACTACTGACGACACGCGGTCTCCGGCTTCCCAGCAAGCAGGACCGCAGCAGGAATGCTCGACATGCGGAGACGGCGTCCGACCGGAGAGCAAGATGCCACTGGACTTGCACCTGAAATCTGCCGCGTTCGGCGAGGCACTGATAGCACTGGGCGAGGCGGCGGGCGTTAGCGTCCTCGTCGAGTTCGGGCCGACGCCTCTCCCGCGCCGGGATGTAAACATTGCGGGTGAGCCGTTGGAGAGCGCGCTCAACTCGCTAGCGCGTACGTACAGGCTGGAACTGTGGGCGAGGTTTCGGGGCGGATTTGTCTTGGTGTGGGAGAAATCACTCGACGCCCAAGATGCGATCCGGAGACACGGGACGGTCACCCCCTTCATTTCAGGACAACTGTCTGTGCTTCAGGAGGATCAGATTAGGGCTTTGGCGCTGCGGTTGCCGGAGTACCCCGAACTGGATATGCTCGCAAAGGCCGAGGCGCGCCTCGCGCTGCGCCTGTGGTCAAGCCTGAGCGAAGAGCAGCGCAGTCTAGCCGGCTCAACCGGCATCCCACTCGCGAAGTTGAGTCCTCGACAGCAGACCGTGTGCGCCAACCTCATGAAGGCAACCCGTCCCTCGGACAGCGCCGCCAAACTGGATGGCCTGTCACTGTGGCTTTCGCCGCGCCAGACGCGCAATGCTTCGCGGCCGCCGCGCGAAGGGTCTGGGCCAGACTCAGGGCCGGTTCTGCTCTGCCTCCGCATTGCCGCCGAGCCTGCGAACCCGGATGCCATGGAGGTCACCCTTCCGGTCCGTGTCGCACCTACACCGTCTGCGCCTGCCGGGGAGCGCACCGCATCTGGACCTCCCCAGGCAGTCGGTAATTCGACCGTCTCCGTGCAAGTGCTGGAGAGGAGCACCGATCCGTTCCGCATGCGACTCCAGATCGTTACCGCAAGTGCGAGCCTTCCCGATATCGTTGCCGCGATCTCAAAGGCCTGCTCGGTGAGCCTGGCGGTGGACAGCGACGTGAACCCATCGCGGCAATTCGTCATCTGGGCGCCCGATGTGACCACGCGCGGGATCATGTCGGGCCTGGCCTTGGCTGGAGGCGTATGGAAGCAGGACGGCGGGAGACTGTCATGGCGGTTGTGCGCGGAGAAGACAGCCTCCGCGGCACAGGTGCCCGCCCCCGATACCGGAGAGTCCGCCTGGGTTCCCGAATCTGAGCGCCGGCTGAGGCAGTTATTCGATGGGGCCGCCGCCGACCTGTGGGATACCCTCTCTGATGAGGAGCGGACTGGTGTCTGCAGCGGCAGGTCCCTCAAGAAGGCCTTCCAGGAACTGTCGCTGCAGGTCCGCACATCCGTTGCACAGGCAGTTCTGCTGAACTGGACGTATCATTACGGCGCGTCGCACATCGAGAGTGACGCGGTTGTGGAGCGTGGGACTGGAGAAGTCCGAGTGGACCCGCTGATGGTTTCACCTGGACACGCCCAGATGACTCTGTCGGCAGAGATCTCTGTGTCGGGCGCTTCTGGAAAGGCTGGCAAGCCAGTTGTGGTCGCGGGTGATCACCTTGTCCAGTGGTGCCCGCTGCCGCCACGTGGCACGGAGGCGCGCAGTCCCTCGGCAAGACGTGAGATAGACCGTTGAGCGGCACCTAGCAGTTCCATTTGGGGAACGCAAGCCAGTGATGCGTGATGGCGCATCAGCAAGGGAGAAACCACAATGGCTATGTTCATGAGCAGACTCGCTAGGAAGGGAGGGCCAGCGATCCTCTCACTACGCTGGGCTCAGGCCGCCTTGACTGCCGCGGCGTCCCTGCTGCCTGGAGCAGTCGCGAAGGCCCAGAATCCGAGCTGCAGTGAGTACCCCACCATGAGGTCGCGCACCGACTGGATCAACCCGGATCGTTGCCGAACGACTCCGACACCTGGATTCTGCTATTCGAACTGGCACAACGATTGTGAGGTCAATTTCAACATGGACTATCCAAATCCCGGCGACCCCAATGCCGTCAAGTGCGGCCTGCCATACACGCATCCGACAAATGTGCATGGCAGCCGGGCATGCACCTTCTGCAAGACGAACCAAGCGTGTGTGGGCTGTCCGGATGGGTCGCAGAGGTGGAGAATATGGGCAGACTACTTCCCACAGATCGGCTCGAATGCGTATTGCTGGTGGCCGAGAGTGGCAGGGTCCGGTCCGCAAGAGTATGACATCGTGAACGAGTATGCAAGCTGCTGTTCCTGCTCCTGAACGCGCAGAGTCAGCGGAGGCGCGTAGTCATGGACAGCGTCACTAGCGAGGCAACGGCGACGGCGGCTCGTAATGGACATACGGAGACCATCGGCATCATTGCAGCGCCAGCCGCTACCTGTCGCAAAGCGTGCAGCAGGCGGGCCAAGGAGACGAGCATGAACCGGGTTCTCTCCACTTGGGGTTTCCGGTCGCTCCTCTCGATAGCCTTGTGCCTGTTCTGCGTGGGTCTTTCAGGTCGCGTAGCACTTGCCGAGGAATCCGATGGTGATCGACAGCTGAATCAGAGAGTCACACTGGCGGCGGTTGGCCAGCCGCTTCAAGACGTTCTGGCCGAGCTGTCGCAGAGGACCGGCGTCTCGCTCGACCTGCACCTCAACCTAAGGAACCAGAAGGTGACGGTGCTGGTGGACGAGCAGCCGCTGCGCGTGGTGATGAACAACCTGCGCGATTTGCTGGATGCGGTGTGGTTCACGGAGGAGGTCGAAGGGAAGACCGGCTACTACCTCAAGCAGAAGTACGGCTTGTGGTTCGAGGCCGCCCGCCTGCGGGGTGCGCATCAGGCTGAGAAGCAACGGAGGGAGATCGAGTTTCGAAGCGGCGTGCGCCAGGCCGCTCGGATCGCCAGCCTTCCCCGCGACGAACTCCTGGCCATGCTCGATACCGATCCTCGCGCTGTCGTGGAGGCGCTGAGCTACGGTTGGGGTGGTGAGGGGACAGACGGGCTTCCCGGAACCGCCGCACTTGCTGGCGGACTGTCCGATGTGCAATGGGACTTGGTCTTTCGCGAAGGGATCCTCCGGATCCCTTACAATGACCTTCCAAACGCCGGCCGGACGATCCTTGACAAAGTCTGTCGGTTACTTGAGGCCAATCCAGATCACCCACTATCAGGTGTGGATCCCGGAGAGCTGGAGATACAGGTCTACCGGGAACGCGTGCCCCCACACGGCGCGGTCCCCCAGGAAGACTGTGTTGAGGTCTGGACCGGCCGGCCGAAGGAGAGCGTCGGGTTGCAGTTGGCTCGTTTGGGCAAGCCCACAGTCTGGTCATCAACCTCGGGCTGGCGAACCGTGGCCCAGCCGCTTGGCCTGACGCAAGCCGAACTCCGAGAGCGGCTCGAGGCCACAGAGGTTGGCCGCGCGATCGTGGCAGGCGCCAACTCTCTTCCTCGGCCGTCCCTGCAAGAAGATGAGCGCTCGGAGGCTACAGGCAAACCGGTCGAGCAGGATGACTGGTTGGATCTGCAATTAGGCAAGGACCTCAATCTTGAACCCAGGGAATCCGCGCACACGCCTTTCCCTCTTGAGTCTGTGCTGGAGGCGATGCATCGGAAGGCCGGAGTCCAAATCGTTGCCGACAGCTACGTGGTGTTAAAGGGGGAGGGATGGTGGAGCACCGCTGTGCCTAAGGCGCCTGAGGAGATGGTGAGCCGGGTAGCAAAGGCTTTCGGGCGCATCTGGACGCGGGATGGCGACATCTTTCGCATGCGTAGCGCGACATGGTACGAAGACGACGCGCTCGAGCCGCCCACTTGGCTCATTGAGCGACTCCAGGCGAAGGTGCGCCGTGAAAAGGACTTCTGGGCGCACGACTTCGACCTTGCGGATCTTGCGGCCGCTTACACCGCCCTCACCGACGACCAGATTAGCGCGATAAATGAGCGAGGGAATCCGTACTACCAGGGGCTCTTGTTGGGGGTGCGTAACGGACACGTCGCCGCCTCCGTACTCCGCCTCTACGGTTCTCTCCACCCTCCGCAACAGCAAAGGGCGTGCGCGGCTGGGATTGGGGTCGGAGACCTGAACCAAGTCCAGCAAGCGGTCTTGGCCGACTGCCTAAACCTCGTCTTCAAGACCCAGGTGCCGCCGCACTACCTACGGGGTGCGAGCTTGCACTTGGCGCTCGAGGAGCGCCAGCGGCAATTCGACAAGAAGTGGCTATTCAAGCAGGCCACCTTTGTTTTCACCCTCGCAGGAGGCAAGAACGAGAAAGTCAGTATTGTGCTCGCTCGCACGCCCATCCCAACGATAGCAAAACAACCCAGATAGCGATTCCCTTGCATTGGCGTTGCGCGGCAGCGACGCTGGGAGGGGGCCACGGCCGTCCGATGCGGAGGTGCCCCGCGGGAAACGCTGACGCGGTCTTGCATCGAGACAGCTTCATGCCTTTGAAGCCGCATTGGCTGCGCTGATGGCAGACGCCCGCGATGCTCCGCAGCCACGAAAGCCGAACGACCGTCATTGGGTAGGACGTTGCAGGACCGGAGACACTCTGGATAGCGATCCGTCGGGCAGTATGCTCCTGAAGGCGCCATATCCCGGGCAGATCGCATCTTCGGCGCTGATCAGGGCTTTCTACCCTGTCATGGTCACGCCGTTTGTCCTGCAATACTACCTGACTGGCGGGCGGCACGTATTCTCGCTGCGGGAGCAGCGGGAGCGGCGCAACGGGTTCTGGGGCTGGCCCGCTCAGGAAGTCAAGGCCGTGGCTCGTGCGGGTCGGCCCATCTGGATGCACGCTGCGGCCGCCGGGGAGACGGCGGCGGCGCATGCCATCATCCAGCACGTACGCGATCGCTTCCCCGAGACGCCGCTGGTGCTCTCCGTCAGCGAGCTCGAGGGGAAAGACATGGCGCGCAAGCTCGGTGTGAAGGCCGACGCCGTCTTCTACTTCCCCTTCGACCTCCCCGGAATCGCCGCACGCGCGGTGCGCCAAGTGAGGCCCGCAGCGTTTGTGATGGTAGAGAGCGAGTTATGGCCGAACTTCCTGTGGGCGGCCAACAAGCGCAACGTGCCGATTGCCCTTCTGAATGCCGACATGTTTGACTGGGATACGCAGAATGAGTTTCCGAAGTGGGGCTGGTCCTTCTTCGCCCACATGCTCAAGGCCATCGACATCATCGGCGCCAAGACCGCCACCGATGCGCGCAACTTCGAGAAGCTGGGAGTGCCGCCGGACCGGATCACGGTCACCGGCGAGTGCAAGGCCGATGCCCTGGGCCCGCCGCTCCTGGAAGCGGAATGCCAGGACCTCGCCCGCCAGTTTGGCCTCGATGGGCGCTTTCCTGTGGTCGTGGTCGGGAGCACCCATGCCGGAGAAGAGGAGGCCATCTTCGAGGCCTTCTCGCAGATGCGCAGCCGGTACCCGGATGCCATCCTGATTCTGGGGCCGGCCGAGCTCTGGCGGGCGGGCTCCATCCTCCGCCTGGCGCAACAAGCTGGACTGAGCGCGGGCCTCCTCTCGGAGCAACTGGGCAACAACAGTCACAGTGGAAGGCATGTCCTCATCCTAGATACCATCGGCTACCTGTCGCGAGCCTATGCCCTGGGGTCGGTCGCCGTGCTGGGCGGCAGCTTCGTCCCCGGGTACGGGATGCACAACATCTTGGAGCCCTGCGCCCAGGGAAAGCCGGTGCTCTACGGTCCCAAGATGGTTCCCAGCACCATGCTCTCCGACCTGGAGTCGCGCGGCCTCACTTTCCGAGTCTCCGGCGCCCAGGAGCTGGCGGACCGTATCCTCGGCCTGATCGGGAGCCCCTACCGCTTAGAGCAGATCCAGGCCCAGGTGCGAGGCGAGATCGAGCGCCACCGCGGGGCCGCAGGCCGCAATGCGGACCTGGTGTGCGAACTCCTGGAGCGACACCGCCCGGGGGGCGCGGCGCCATCATGAATCCAGAAGACCTCCAGCCGGAGACGGGAACGCAGGCGTCCTGTTCGGAGACAGCCTACCGGCTGGTCGCCCTGGGGGGCTGCCTGGTCTACTATGGCACAGTAGCCCTCGAGATACTTCGCACCGGGCGGATGCGGCCGGGGGTGCTGGAGAGGTTCGGCAGGTATGACCCTGCCTTGTTGCAGCGCCTTGACGCGCACCAAGGGCCGCACGTCTGGATCCACGCCACCTCCATGGGGGAGAGCAAGGTGGCGATGGCCGTCGCCGACGAACTGCGCCGCCGCGAGCCCGAGGCCTGGGTTACCGTAAGCACCTCGACCGCCACCGGGCAGCTGGCGGCAAGAAGCTCCACGCAGCCGCCGGAAATGTCCATCTACTACCCCGTGGACCTGCCCGGCCTGGTGCAGAAAGCGGTCAGGCGCCTGAGGCCGCATGTCTACGTGATCGTGGAGGCTGAGTATTTCCCCCATATTATGGGCGCCGTGCGGCAGCAGGGGGTTCCAGTGTGCGTGGTGAACGGCAGCGCCCCCAGGTTGGACGGGCTCTTCGCGCATCCGCGACTGCTCCCCTACTGGCGCCGCGGCATGCAGGAGGTTGCCTGCTTCGGTGTCATCGACCAGACCGAGGCACAGAGGCTTGCCGACTTTCACGTGCCTGCGGGTCGCATCCGGGTCCTGGGCAACGTGAAGCAGGCGGCCATCAAGCCGCTGGGCTCTCTGGAAGAGAAGCAGGAATTGAGGCGCCGCGCTGGCATCTCTCCCTCGGACCAACTCATCGTCGCCGGTTGCACCCACGACAGCGAGGAAGCGCCGATCCTGAAAGCCTTCACGTCGCTTCTGCGCGGTTCGCAAGAGTGCCGGCTCGTACTCGTGCCCAGGCGCCTGGAGCGGCTGTCCGCGGTCCAGAGCGTCGTCGCCCGATCGGGGCTCAGCTGGTCTCTCCACAAGGGCAGCCCCAGCCGGCCTGACAGCCAGGTCACGGTCATAGGCGACTACGGGCACCTGGTCGAATGGTACGGGGCGGCGGACGTGGGGATCGTGTGCGGGTCCTTTGTGCCGGGATTTGGGGGCCACAACCCCGTTGAGGCCCTGGGCAGCGGCGCCAGGATCGTCTACGGCCCTTACATGCGCGAGGGGGATGCCACGCTGGCAATGGAGGGGCGGGGCTATGCAGTAAGGGCCGGATCAAGCAACGAGATCGCGCTTGCCCTGTGCAAGATGCTGGCCGTACAGCCCGAAGCCGGCCAACTGGAGTACGCGCAGGAGATCGCTGAAGTGGGAAGGCGGGCCGCCGGCGCCTACGCCGACCTGCTCTGCGAGATGCTCGAACGCCGGCGGCTGTCTCTTGCGGCTGCCGCGCCGGTCGCCTAGGGATGATACGCGATGGAGACCCATTCGGATACGCCCATGTCCGAGAAGACGCCCCGCATTGGGATCGTCCGCCTGAGTTCCCTGGGCGACGTCATCCATGGGACCCCGGTTTCGCGGGCCCTGAGGGAGCACTTTGGGCCCTCCGCCTACATTGCCTGGACGGTGGAGAAGGCCTTCGCCGAGATCCTCCAGGGGAACCCCTACCTGGACGACCTCATCATCTGGGAACGCGGGACAGGTCTTCCGGGCTTCCTGGGCTTCGTGCGGCGCCTCCGGGCCGCGCGCCTGGAGATCACCCTGGACATCCAAGGCCTCTGGAAGAGCGGCTGGACGGCGCTGCTCAGCGGAGCCAAGACCCGGTTCGGGTACCAACGCAGCCGCGAACTCAGCAAGTACTTTGCTAACGTCCTCCTGGACAGCCGGAACAAGGGAAAGGGGCTGGGCATTGTCGACCAGTACCTGGATGTGGTGGCCCAGGCCACAGGCTACGTCGCCTCCAGCAAGGATTTCGTGCTCTGTCTGTCTGAGGCGGAACGGTCCTGGGCGAAGGAATGGTACGCCGCCCACGGCCTTACCGAACGTCGAGGAACCGCGGTGATCTGCCCCGGCTCCTCTACCTACATCCGCTGCTGGATAGAGGAATGGTACGCCCGCCTCATCGACTGGCTGGCTGAATCGCGCGGGCTGCGGACCGTCCTGCTCGGGAGGCGGCATGACGCCGAGGTAATCGAGCGCGTGGCGCAGGCGGCAAAGGTCCCGGTAGTCCAGTGCATCGGCGAGAGCCGGATCCGCCAGTCGGCGGCGCTCATCGAGCTGGCGGAACTGTATGTGGGCGGCGACACCGGCCCCACCTACCTGGCGGCAGCCGTGGGTGCGCCCATTGTGGGCATCTTCGGCTCAACCAAGAACAACGGGAAGCTGACGAATCCAGACTATCACGTCGCCTTGGAGAGCTCCTTGCCGTGCACCAGCATCGTGTGCTACCAGTTCAACTGTAAGACCAAGGAATGCATGCGCGATATCCCGCTGGAGCGGGTCCGAGATGCGTGCCAGATCCTGCTGGATCGCAATAGGCGCGTCACAGAAGCGCGGGAAGAGAGAGGCAACCGATGAGCGGACACGATTCCAAGGCCTGCCGCCCGGCGACGGCGCATTCCTCGCCGACCCTGGCCGAGAAGGCCGAAGTGTTCGAGGGCAACCTCAAGGAGCGCCACTGGCTGGACGGCCTCTACGTATCCCTGGTTCGGATTGACGGCGGTGGCCCGCCCGACCATTCCCCCCAAGGCTTCAGCGAGGTCCGCCACGCCGGCTGCTGGACCGGGCGCTACCTGGCCGCCCAGGCGTTCCGCTATGCGCTGACCAAGGATCCGGAGGTCAGGAGAGAGGGCGACGAGATCATCGCCGCCCTGCGCCGGCTCCATGCCATCACCGGCAAGCGGGGGCTGCTGGCCAGGGGCTATCTGAAGGGATCGGGGCTCACCCACGAAGAGCGCACCACCGAGTGCCGCGAGTGGCGCCAGGGGACGGGCGATCTTGCCGGCTGGCGCTGGCGCGGGGATGTGAGCAAGGACAACTACCACGCCGTCTTCTGGGGCTATGGGCTGTGGTACGACCTGGCGGCGGATGAGGACCAGAAAGCCTTGATCCGTGAAGAGGTGGGTGCCCTGGCGGATCACACCATCGATCACGGCTACCAGATCGTCGATGTGGACGGCCAGGTAACCTCCTGGGGCGACCTATCACCCGAATACTACGGCGCCATGCGCTGGGAGGAGCGGTCCGTCGCCTGGGTCCTGCTGCTCCTCGGCCTGCTCAAGACCGCAAGCCACATCACGGGGGAGCCGCGCCACGAGCAAGCCTATGAAGCCATCAGGTCGCTGTTCTGGAACGAGGGCCACGTGCCTGAATATGCTTCACAGCTGAAGATCGAGGACGCGGGCTTGGACCTCTCCAACCACTCGGACGAGCTGATGGCCTTCGAGGCTTTGGACAGCCTGGTGCGGTACGAGACGGACGAGCCAGTCCGAGCAGTTTACCGGGAAATGCTGGAGCGGCTCTGGGAAGCCAATAGGGATGAGGGGACGCCGGTCCTCAACTACCTCTACCAGGCCGCCACAGGCAAGGACGGCCGGCTGGAAGAAGCGGCGAGGACGCTCCAGGATTACCCGCTGGACAGGATGGTCAGGCCGGTCATGAACAGCCTGCGCCCGGATGTCAAGCTCAGCCGGTTGACGGGACGTTTGACCGAACCCCAGGCCGTGCGGCCGCTGCCGTTGGGGCAGAGGCCATTGGACAACGAGTTCGAATGGAAGGCCAATCCCTACCGGGTAGATGACTGGCACCAGTACCGCATCGTATCGGTGGCCGGTTCGCCGGACGGTTCCACCGTGTTCGCGGTGGACAGTGAGGGGTTGATCTATCGCTCGTTGGACGGCGCCCGCACCTGGAATGACGTCAGCGCTTCCCTCGGCCGGCCGAAGGTGCGGCAGGTCGTCGTGGCAGGCGGCAGCCCTCCCGTCATCCTGGTGCTCGCCGACAAGGGGGTCTTCCGGAGCGCCGATGCCGGCGAGACCTGGGAGCGCACGTGGTGGCCCCGGGGGAATGCGGAGCTAGGCCAGCTTCTCCAGTGTCCGGGCGCGCGGGGCGCTATCTACCTGCTGACACTGGAGCGGCTGATGCTCACGCTCGACTCAGGGGCATCCTGGACCCCGCTGGACCCCCCATGGGAGTTGCGCCTCCCCGCCTCCTGCGCGGCCGCAGGACCACAGAACTGCTTGTGGATTCTGGATCTTCACGACGTGTCGTGGCGCCGCGAAGGAGAACAGTGGATGCACGCCTTGAACCCTATCAAGGCCCTGGCGCTTGCGCCGGATCCACTGAACGCACAAGTCTGCTATCTGGCCGGCGCTGAGGGGGGCATCTGGAAAAGCGCGGACGGCGGCGAGAACTGGCAGGTCTTGGCAGCCGGTCCCAAGGGCAAGGTGCGCCACCTGGCTCACCATCCCCGGACCGCGGGCACGCTCTGGGCGGCGGCCGAAGATGGGGAAGTCTTCCACAGCACCGACGGCGGAGACACCTGGCGCAACAGCCGCCCATCGCTCGACGTACCAGTGGCGACTTGCCTGCAACTCACAGCGGATGGCGGACGCCTCTACCTGGGCACGGCGGGCGCGCTCCATGCCTCGGAGGATGGCGGCAAGAGCTGGTCCGAGACGGGCCTGAGGCTGGTCGTTCGGGGCGCTCCGGGCCGCTTTGAAACCGCCTCTGCCGACTATCTGCTTGCTTACTGGATGGGCAGATACCTCGGCCTGCTCAGCACAGACGCATGATGGCATACGGCGTCCTCAACCGGACCATCTGCAACCGCCAGCCGCGGATGCGATTGCGCGACACGCGACGAGCCCGACGCATCAACTCCGGCCGGAGCAAGCGTGGCCAGCGAGGCCATTCCATCGGCTGATAGCTTGCGAGCGCGGTTTAGCCATCAGCCTGTTGGCGGCGACTGGGGTTGCGGAACCGGATACTGCCATCGCCGCGCGCGGGAAGATACCCGGCTTGTCGGCGAGGAAGGCACTGGCGCCATTACATACCCGCCGTCAGCCCCCGCGAGAAGGGCCGCGAATCGGTCGGGGAAGCCGCTGTCAGGGCCGCCCCTCCCCGCGCCCATCCAGGCGCTCTCTGATTCCCTCGATGAGCGTCAGCGGATCCACTCCGGCCTCGGCGAGTCGCAACTGGGAGAAGAGGGCGACGACGCCTTGGAGTCTCCTGTTCTCCCGCAGGCAGGACGGGCACTCGGCAAGATGATCCAGTACCTGTCGCGTCTGGTTCTCCTCGAGCGCGCCCTCGATAAACGGAACCAGGTTGAGTCGAACGCTGCGGCACTTCATGGCATTCCCCTCCCGCAGGGCCCAAAGACTGTGTCCTCGCAGACGCGGCCTGCGCAGGCCAGCCGGTGAGAGCCTCACGGGCAGCCTCCCCCTGCGGTCCCGCGTGGGCGTCCTTTGCGGGCACTATCCTCTATACGCGCAACCGCTCCATTTGGTCACACGTTCGCCGACCAAGTTGTGTCAGACGGGCACACCAAACGAGTCAGGATGCGCGGTACGCTGCTCGACGCACGTTGCGAGGCATGGGAGAGCGATGGCTGCCCTGGGATCAGCGTGGGCGGCCTCGGCGCGTACGTCCATTCGAGGATCGCCAAGAGGGTCGCCTTCCCGGGCCGGCCCCGACTCGCTGGCTGGTTAGGCGGCGGCGGAGACGTCAAGCAGCCGCCACCGCACGCCTGCGCAGGCCTTCGGAACATGGGGACGCGCTCTCCGTCTACGGTTTAGCCCAAACATCTTCCGCACGGGCGCGGAACGTCACCACCCCTCCGGCCGCGTGGCGAACCCGCGCGTCACCGCGCGCTTGCGCGCCTGCCAGGCGATCCCCGCCGCCATCACCCGGTCGTCGTGCGCCCCCTCGGCCGCCTCCTGGCTGCCACTCTCGGTCATGACGAAGGTCAGGCACTCGTCCACCAGGGCCGATGATTCGATGCCAATGGCCTCCTGCGTGATCGCCGCCGCCAGGTCGTCCACCAGGATCGGCTTCGTCGCCTGGTCGGTAGGCCAGCCCAGCACCGGGTGCCCGTGCCGGCCCTGGTCGTAGCGCACGTGGTAGTAAAGCGCCGGGTAGCGGCAGACGTTGCGCAGCGTGTTCAAGGTAGAGTGGCCGTGGTTGTTCCGCTCCACCGCCAGGAGCGCCCGGTTGTACCAGCGCCCCAGGGCATTGAGCAGGTGGGCGAAGCGATCTGGCGCGATCTGGCCGTGCAGTTCCGCCACCTGGCGGCCGCTGCGCCGCTCCAGCACGATCGCGCACGAGGCGTCGCCATTTTCCAGCCCCTCGCCCACGTCGGCGCCGACCACGTACTCGAGGTCGTCCTTTGGCGTCTCCCACAATTGCAGCCGCCCGGGCGCCACCATCCATGATTGCTTGCCCAGCCTGATGCCCGTCGCGTGGCCCGGCCCCGGGCCGGCCGCGATCCGGGCCGCGATGCGCTGGAGCGCGTCGGTATCGAAGCAGCACCCGCCTCTGGCCAGGAAGCAGGTCATGTCATCCTCGGGATACTCCTGGGCGAAGCGCTTCCCCAGTTCCGCTTGCTTCGCTCGGCGCCACTTGAGCTGCTCCAGCGAGAGGCCGCGCTCGCTCTTCAGCCGCTGCTCGTCGTTCTCCAGGGCGGAGAGGTCCTCGCCCGCGCTCAGCGCCATCGCGTAGGCCGGGTCCTGCCACCAGGTGTAGAAGTGCGGAGCGTAGCGGTTGCGCCCCTCCTTCGCCTCGACCCACAGGTCGTGAAAGTAGTTGCCCGTCCCGTTGGCCGTGCTTTCGATCACCACCCGCCCGCCCGCCGGCACCGCCTGGGTGAGCGGTCCGAGCACTTCCTCCGGCCTGGGCCAGAAGGCGAACTCGGAGCAGTGGAGGTTCTGGATGGTCATGCCGCGGCCGAAGGCCTTGGCCCCGGCGGTGCCCACGTAGAACCAGGAGTTGTTCCGCGGCCAGAAGAGTTCACGCCGGGTCGAGTACTTGGGCTCGCCCGCGCGCCGCTTCGCACGCTCCGGCAGTCGCCCCCAGAACAACTTGACGATCCGGAAGATGCGCTCGGTCGAGTCCCCGTCATGGGCCACGATCACCGAGGTGGTCTGGGGGCGCAGCAGGCAGTCGGCGAAGAACATCCCGCACACCAGGGTAGTGAACCCCAGCTGGCGGGGCTTGAGGATCAAGTCCCGGGAGGTGCGGCAGGGCCAGTAGTCCGCCTGGGGCCGGTTGAAGCGGAAGGGGATGATCCGCTGGTCCTTGGTGCGGATCTCCAGGTTGGCTTCGATCCAGGGGCGGGGATCGGCCCGCAGGGCGAGCAGCCCTTCGGCAAAGTCCGCCAGGGCGAGGAACTTGTCGGCACTGGGCAGGGGGGGCATCATGGTTCAGGCCTCCTGGGCGCGCGGGCGCGGCGCACCTCCGCCATCTCCCGACCCTGGCGCGGGCGCCGGTTGCTCCCTTCGTCCATTCCCGCCGCCCGAACGCTTGCCCGCCGTCTGTATGGAGGGCTTGCGCGCCGGTCTCCGAGCGGGGCGGGTAGACCTGCTCACCTGGATAGCCTCCTGCCCCGTGAGCGCCTCCCAACGGGCCAGGATCACCGAAGCGTAGCGAGCGTCCAGGTCCATGCCGTAGCATCGCCGGCCCGTGTGCTCGGCCGCGATGATCGCCGTTCCCGAGCCCAGAAAGGGATCGAGCACCAGGTGCCCGGGCGCGGTCGCGTTCGAGATCGCCCGCTCGATGAGCGCCACTGGCTTCATCGTGGGGTGCAGGTCATTGGCGGCAGGCTTGTCATGCTCCCAGACGGTGCGCTCGTTGGTGGGGCCATGCCACCGTGGCGCCTGGCCCTGCTTGTGGGCGTAGAAGAGCGGCTCGTACCAGTGCTTGTACTGCGCGAAGAGCGCCCCGGCGCCGTTGTTCTTCACCCAGACCAGCAGGTTACGCTCCTGCCAGCCGGTCTCGTTCATGCAGTGGAACACGTCGTGCAGATGCGTGGACGCAAACCAGAGGTAGAGCGGAGCCTTCTCATCGCTGTACTGGTGGGCGAGCGACAGACTGGACTTGAGCAACCGGCGATACTCTTCAGGGCTGAGATCGTCCCAGTAGGCGTCCGACGGAGCATCTACCCCGCGGCGCGCCTTGGCGATGCGCTCCACCTGGGCGGCGCGCCCGCCCACGTAGTTGATGCCGTATGGCGGGTCGGTCACGATGGCCTGGGCGGTGCTGCCGGCCAGCAGCCGGTTCCAGTTCTCGGCGACCGTGCAGTCGGCGCACAGCAGCCGGTGGGGGCCCAACTGCCAGAGTTCCCCTGGCTGCACCCGGGTGGGGCCGGTAGCCTCTTGGGCCGCAAGGATCGCGGCTTCGGCGTCAAAGGACTCTTCCTCTTCCGGCCGCTGGCTGCGCTCCCACTCGGCCAGGAGTTGGTCCGTTTCCTCGGGGTCGAAGCCGGTCAAGGTGGCGTCGAGGTTCGGGACGTCGCGCAGCTCGTCGAGCAGGGCGCCGAGTTTAGGCAGATCCCACTCCCCGGAAATCCTGTTGAGCGCGAGGTTGAGCGCCTTGGCCTCGCTCTCCGTAACGTCGACGAGGACGACGGGAACCGTCTTCATGCCCAAGGCTTTCGCCGCCTCCAACCGCTGATGCCCACCGATCACCATCCGGTCGGCCCGGCGCACCACGAGTGGCTCGACCAAGCCAAAACTCTGGATCGAGCGCACCAGCTTGGCCATCTCGGCTTCGGACATGATGCGGGGGTTTTCCGGCCACGGGCGCAGCCTTGCGATGGAAACGTGGTCCACCTTGAGCCTGGGTTCGGATGCTGCGCGCTCTGGGACTTTACTCACTTGGGGGTTGGGCATGGTGCGTTTCCTCCTGGTTTGGACTTGTCTGCTGGCCGGCCCGCTCGCGGACGAGCTGGAACAGTGCCTGGAGCTCGGGGTCGGCGAAGAGGTAGGGGTCGTCCTGGGCGGCTCCTGGCGGACCCTCCGGCTCGGCGGCCTGTGCCGCCTCCCGCCGGATATCCAGGCCAAGGCGGTAGATCGCCACGGCGTCCCTCGGAGTCACGCAGGGATCGAGGGCCAGTTCGCCGGTCGTGGGGTCGCGGTGCACCAGGCCGCTGAGCTTCGCCATCGCCAACTGCTGCATCCGCTGCGCATCCTTGAGCTGCCGGCGCACCGCCTCGTCGCGCTCCAGCCGGATGGCGGCCTCGTCCTGGCGGGCCTGGAGAAGGTCCCAGGCACGGGCGCGCGCCCGCCAGTCGTGGCGAGTTGCCCAGCGCCGGATCAGGGAATCGGCCCTTCCCAGCGCCCTGGCGGTGGCGATGAAGGACCGCCCCTCGCCCAAGTCACGGTAGGCCTTGAAGCCGGCGTAGGCCTGGGGCGACTCCTCAGGGAGCCGGTCCCACGGCCTGGATTCAGTCTGGTTTCCGCTCATAGCCGCGCTGCGGGCGGTCAGGCCCCTACAAAACGAAGGGCCCGCCGGATCGGGCGGGCCCCTCAGGGCTTGCCGCCACTCTCCCGCAAGCTAAGAGGGAAATGGCGGCGGAAATCGGCAAACTTTCTTTTTCGGCCTAACCCTGGCTCTCGGCCTGCAGGTACCTGCGCAGCTTCCCGAGATGGTCCCGGACGGTCCGTTCAGACGCTCTCAGGGCGTGCGCGATCTGCGCCGCGGACGCATCCGGCGCCTTCCAGAGGACCGCCGCGATCCTGCGGTCCAGGTCGCTGGCACCTCTGCGCCTGAGGAACCTGGCGACCGCCGCCTCGGTGTCCCACAGGGCCAGTGGAGGGGCGGTATCTGCGGCCGCGGCCTTGTCGGCCTCTTCCTCCGACAGCGGTTCCTCCGCGCATTGGACATCACGCTGGACACCCTCCAGCAGGGCGCGGCGCATGGACGCCACCAGGTACCCGTCCCCGGTCACCGCCTCCAGGACGGGGCGTGCCTTGGCCGGCTCCAGGTTAAGGATGCGCCGTTCGATGCTCGGGATGATCTCGCCGTGCAGGGCGACGTAGGCTTCGTTGGGCAGATCCTGCCGGTCTTCAGGCGAACGGGCCCTGACGCCCCTGGCAGCCTCCCGTTGCAGTCCACGCTCTACGGCCATGCGGGCGACGACGTCCGCCCGGCCGGCGAGCAATGCCACCTCCACCAGCGGCATCCTATGCCTCGGCCCGATCTCTTCAGGTTCCGCCATCAGGATGGCCGCCAGCAAGCAGTCGGCCCGTTCCTGGGGCGTCAACGGCGGCAAACCCAGTCGCTTGATCTCCCGATCGTAGGGCAAGCAGTAGGCCTGTGTCAGGGCGGGCAGTTCCGTCACCCACCATCGGGCGGCTTTGACCAGCATGGCCGAAGCCGCCTCCAGCTGCGCCTGCGCCAAGCGCACGGCATTGGCGATGCGCGCCGCCGTTGCGCTGACTGCCGACACTGCCTGCATAAGGGCGGTGCCGACTTTGCTCACCTCGCCGACCATCTCGCCGACTGTCATCGCAGCCTCCCATGATCCAGGTTCCCCGGGCGTGCAGCGCGCCCATGGCTTGCCTGACCGTGCTCACCCGCGCTGGGCCGGGGTCGCCGCTGCTAAGTCTCTACCATGCTCGAGCGCCCGGGTGACCGCGAGAGCGGCGTCGGTGGTGCAACCCCCCTGTGGCTCGTCGCTGCATCCTGCCGGTGGCATCCCCATTGGCGCGCCGCCGGGCCACGGGTGGGATGCGAGTGGGACCGGGATGTTAGGGGTGGAAGGTGTCAGGCGCGAGTGCAGGAACGAACGAGCCCGGCCGGTGCACCCGGGACCTGCCTGCCGGCGCTCGCCGGCCGCGCTCCGGCACCCAAGCGCTACTCTCTGCCCTGCCCAAGCGCCACCAATCCGCTACCGAACCGCCACCAATCCGCCACCGATCCGCCACCGCGAAAAGGGAATCCACGCGGGGTGCGCGAAGCCCAGATTTCGGCCCTGCAGCCTGTCAGGACGCCGCCTGGGCGGTTGCGGATTTCGGGCAGGAGGTCGCGCAGGCGCAGGATCGACCGAAAAACCGCCACTTTTCCGCCACCAATCCGCTACTCTTGCCCTGCTTTCACCCGGCATTTGCCCGACATCCGCCGGCCTGGTACAATGATGTCCACCGATACCTCGGCTTATCGGCCCGCTCCATAACTTCTTGCTTGTGCTCCCCCTTCCGGCATCCACATAATGCGCGCGGCTACTCCGGTGACCTCCACCAGGCTGCAAGTGC
>Ga0315274_10000765_pt1 | contig 49982 bp, 60 predicted proteins | sample YL17G02_20_MG_FD_203700 | JGI IMG/M metagenome (GOLD analysis project Ga0315274, IMG submission 203700) | Sediment microbial communities from Yellowstone Lake, YNP, Wyoming, USA - YL17G02_20 | ecosystem: Environmental > Aquatic > Freshwater > Lake > Sediment | place: USA: Wyoming | collected... | reverse complement strand
AGCACGACAACAACGGTTTGGCTTGCGCAACCACTTCAGCGATCCGTTCCTCGGTGGCGGGCGAAGACCCCTTCTGAAGTCCCATGTCCGTCAAGCGCAGGTGCGCAACGTCCGTGAATCCAGCGTGGGCCAAGGTCTGACGCGCGCAGTCTTTTGGACATCCGTCAATCGCAAGGATCTTCCCCGCTGCCTGGACGTTCACAATCATATCCTCGATGTGTCCGCCAACTCCGGCAAGGCAGTACATCTTGCCCGCGCCTTCCTTGGCCAGCCTGCGAGCCGCGCGGTCTGCAACTTCGCCTACATCGGCCGCTCCGGAGCACGGGAAGATCAGTTTCGGGGCGGTGCCGCAAGCGCAGCTTCCTTTGGCATTCTCACTCATGGTTTGACCCTTTCTATTCAGTACGTTTCACAAGTCATTCACACTCTATGCATTAGAGGCGAGCACGATTTCCGCCCATTACTCTTCATGTTTGTCCCCTGTAATGTTTGTAAGCCTCGACCAAAGAGCTTTTGTACGCCTGCTCTTCGCCGGGTTCTATGGGGTGGTAAATGCGGACAGTTTCAAGCAGTCTGTCAGCGCTGGAATCGTCTGCGGCCAGACCGCTCTCCGCCAGATGTTCAAAGATCAGGGGAAGACCCGCAACGGTGACCGTCCTTCCGTCAATTTCCAAGCTGCCGCCAGGGACCGGCCTCGTGCAAGCGCAAGCGGCATCGGATTCTTCGCCGCATTCAGCCTGAGAGTTCTGGGCCAAGAGAGCATCAATCTCCGCGGCAATCCGCTCTGAGACACGCCAGATCGCCTCTTTGTCGACTTCAGATTGGCTCTTGGCGGATCGGCTGCATCCGCCGCATTTGCCGTTCAGGATCTCCGACACAACCAAAGACACGTTGACGGGGCCGCTGTGCATTTCGGTTCCACGTTTTGCACAGCGTTTCGAGCATCCATCAACGGCAATGGTGGGATGCCGGCGTGCGAAATCACGCTCCTCTTGGCCACCCGAAAGGAATAAAGGAAGGCAGATAGTGACCGCTTGGCCGGGTCGCAACAGTTCGAGCACTCTTCGCGTGGCTAGCCGGGAAATGGTGCCCTCGGCGATTTCCTCGCCGCTACAGGATATGACGCCTACTTTCAGTGTCTCTTCATTGGGCATCTTGAGTGTCGCCTCCCGTCGTTTCGCCGCGGATCGCGCGCGCTGTTTCATCGGCAATCTCATGGACGATAGTCCAGCCTTCCTCGGAAAGCTTCGTGGCCGTGCCCGGCTGCGCCCCCCTGTGGTTCTTGAATGCATCCACTACGCGCACTGCCTCTGTAACCTGTCCGCCCGCCATCTCGACGTTCTTTTGCGAGCAAGCTTTCGGGCACCCGTCAATCGTGATGCACGAGTGCGACCTGACTTTGGCAAGGGCTTCCTCATCACCTGTCACCAACAGCGCGAGGCATAACGTATCTGTAGTGTCCGGCGCGAGCCGATCAACGATTTCATAGGTAGCTTCGCGGCTGATAAGGCCATGGACCTTGCCGATTCCACTGCAAGGAATCACAAGTGTCGGTCCACCGCTTGCCTCTGTCTTCATGCTCAAAAATCCTTTCTGTTGAAGCCGAGTGTGTCTAGAGATCCGCAACCTTTTTCTTGAGGGTCTCGGCATACGCAGAGCCATCCAAGAGCAGTTCCCGCTCCGATTCAAAGTCAGCCAGCTCTATCTCAGCAATCCAACCTTTCCCGTATGGGTCTTCATTTATGGTCCCTGGACTGTTGACTAGCGCGGAGTTGACCGCGACGATCTTGCCGGAGACTGGCGAGATTGGGCTCGTGGCCGCCTTCGCAGATTCCACAGCCCCAAGTTCATCGAACTGCTCGATGACACGGCCAACTTCGGGAGGCTCGAAGTAGGTAATATCCGTCAGGTTCTGTTGCATATAGTCGGAGAGTCCCACCCTGGCGCGACCCCCAACCACCCGTACCCAGCAGTCGTTTTCATTGAAAAGATAGCCCTCAATCGGGATCTTGAAGACGTATTTGTCATGCGTAACCGTTATGAACTCAACTGGCGCATCAAATTCAGCGGATGAATCGGCAGTCGTTGCCTTTTTCTCGAATCCGTCCAGAAAACCAGCGACAATCTCTTCCGCCAATTTCAGTGTGGCCGGGCCAAGCCTGAGTGATTTGTCAAGGGTCGTTCCCGCCTCCTTCGCCGCTTCGGACACCATAATCTTTTGATCAATCTTGATGCCCAACTTGTTGGCCAGTTTTGTCGCGCACCGCGTCTGACATCCGTCCACCACCAACAGGGGAAGGCCTGAAAGCGTCTTTTCATAACGAGCCTGAAGATTGTTGAGCAGCACAGGGCAGATGATTTCGCTTTCAGTATGTTCCGCAATGGCGAGAGCAACCTCTCGTGAAAGTGGGCCATAAGCCTTGTCCAACCCATTGCAGGGGAGTATTGCGAATCTTTTACCCATCCCTAGCTCTCCTCACTCCGAATTTGCTTTATGAGGGCGATGGTTTCGGGCTTGTTCGGAAATGAGATGGCATCGGGACCGCACGTCTTCGCGCAGGCCCGGCAGAACACCACGCAGTTGTTGACGTTGGCGACCACCAACTTCGGGCTCTCATCACGCCGTTCAAAAACCTGGTGAGGGCAGAACTCGTCGCATTCCATGCAGAAGTCGCACTTGGAGTAGTCGATGGTTGGGTACCAAGGGATCTTCTCCCGTTTCACGCCCATAAAAGTATCGTCAGCCATTTGCCTCAACTCCCATTTCCTTCAGCGCAGCCGAGACCTTGGCAACCGCATCGTCTGTGGACATGTCCCGAATGTCCAGGGGCACAAGCGATTGTTTCACATCCATCCCGACGCGCTCGAAGGCGTCCCGAAAGAGCTTGTACTGCATGTTGGGAGCGCAACCCGCCACGACGATCTTCCTGTTTGCTTTCAAGATGTCGGCCAAAAAGCGGTCCCCATCCTCTTCGCAAAGCTGCGGATGGATAACCCCGTATTCGACCGGCAACTCAACCCGCACGCGGTTGATGAAATCCCAGATATCCATCTTGGAGAAGCCAGGGCATTTGCCGGTGCACACGCACATGATTAAGCCGGGAAGGGCCTTCGCCGTTTCATTTGCCTCCATGTCATTTCCCTCCGGAAGCGAGAATGAGCTTCTTGATGTCGTCCGGCGAGAGAACACGCCCCGCCGCCTTCACTTCGCCGTCTATCACCAAACCCGGCGTCATCAGGATGTTGAACTTCATGATTTCCTTGATCTCCTCGACCTTCTCGATCTCGGCATCCACACCGGATTCCTCGACAGCCTTCCTGGTGTTTTCCAAGAGTGTCTTGCACTTGGCGCAACCCGTTCCAAGAATCTGAATCTTCATCGCAAGTCCTCCGTATTTGGTTTGCGACTTCTTTTCTGCTCTTTCTTCAAGCCCATACTCGGACTATCCTCGCGTCAAGTTATTGGTTACTTGAAGTAATTGCCAATCAGTCAATATCGCAAACTGCATAGATCGAACATCCGAATTCCGGGCTCTGGCGATTACTCGTTGACGAGCGCCCGCTGCCGCCGGGCGTTTTCCTGAAGTACGTTCTCGACGCAGCTAAAGAAGGTCAGGATACAAGGACAACGCAGACGATAGAAGACTTGCAGGCCGCGCTTGTCGTCTTCGACGATCCCCGCGCCCTTGAGAACCGATAGATGTTTGGATACCGTGGAGAGGTCAGCGCCGATCTCCTCGCGCAGTTCGCAAACGCAGCGTTCGCCTTTAGACAGCTCGTTGACGATAAAGAGCCGGGTGGGATGCGCCAGCGCCTTCACGATCACAGCCCGCGCCTCAAACAAAGCTTGCGTCTTAGCGTCCACGTCCGTCTCCTTGTTATTTACTACTTGGCATTATAACCAAGTAGTGCCCGTTTTGTCAAGCGGCAACTTTTGTCCAGGCCAACCATCCCATGTCCCTTGCAGGTCCAACGATCGCGAGGCCGTTGCAGATCTCGCGCAGCGAATCCGCGCGCGCCAGTTGGCAGAACAACATGGCCACGAATTGCGTCCAACACGTAAACCCACGCGCATGGCGCTCCCCTTGGTGTTTGTTGACGATCCTCGCGAATACCGTGCGGGGGATCTGCTCCAGGAGTTGACTAAACAGACTGGCAGTCTTTACCATCGAGACACCCTCCTTGTTGACGTTGTGAACCGACCTATTACACACCCGATTCTTCAACGCCCCTGGAGGGTTGTCAACAAGTCATTTTCAGAAAGCTAATTTGGACAAGAGTGACCTTCGTCTACCCAGTAAGTCCAGGAGAAGAACGACATGTGTGTTTGTCCTTGGTGGCTTGCCTACTCATTCGACAACCGTCTCCGTCGCTTGCTCTACAAGCCGGAGATGGTTCTGAAACCATACGTCAACCCCGGAATGACGCTTCTCGACCTTGGCTGTGGCATGGGGTTCTTCTCCATCGCTATGGCCAGTCTGGTAGGCGACACGGGTACCGTCATCGGCGTCGACCTCCAGCAGCAGATACTCGATGTCATGATGAAGCGAGCTAACCGCGCCAACGTGGCCCGCCGAATTCATCCTTATCGATGTACTGATGACGATATCGGATCCCATGCTCCTGTCGACTTTGCGCTTGCCTGCTATATGCTTCACGAAGTACCAGAGCGTGCCCGATTTCTCCGGCAAGTTTGCGCGAACCTCAAGCCGAAGCCTCGATTCCTCATCATGGAGCCCAAATTTCATGTCACGAAACGGGCCTTCGCCACATCGCTTGCCATAACCGCCGAAGCTGGCCTTGTTCAAGTCGATGCCCCGTTATTTCCATGAGTCACACCGCTCTACTTTCAAACGAAGCCTAATGCAGGCCAACATGGAGGATGCTTTCTCATGAGCAAGTCAATCGCGATTGTCGGTGCTTCGACGGATCGCAGCAAGTACGGCAACAAGGCAGTCCGGGCTTTCAAGCAGGGCGGCTGGACGGTGTACCCGGTGAATCCGAGCGCGAAAGAAGTGGAAGGCTTGGCATCTTATGCTTCAATTGCCGATATACCGGGGCTGATCGACCGGATCTCAATGTATGTCCCGCCCAAGATCGGCAGAAAAATGCTTCCGGATATTGTGGCCAAAGCGCCTCAAGAGTTCTTCCTCAATCCAGGTTCCGAAGATCCTGAACTCGTTCGAGAAGCCGAAGCCCTTGGACTGCACCCGATTCAGGCTTGCAGCATTGTGAACATCGGACTGCGGCCAGACATGTTTCCGGATAAATAGCCGAGGAGCCAAGAGGGAACGAAGCCCGCTTGGATGCCCGCTTGGATGCCGTAATGCGGGCATCGCGTATGATATTCTCCAGCAGACGGCGAGCGCTCTGTCAGCGGATAAGGTTCGAACGGTGCTTCGCCTGAAAGGGTTTCTCACGTATTGACGGATTCAAGAAAAGGACCTACCGAAGCCTGCGGGAGTTCGTGCAGGATCTGGGCTTCATTTTCAAGAACCGCAAACGGATCCGATCCATTTTCGGGAGCGAGTCGCTTTCGCCCGCGTTCCGTGAACGCATGATGTTGGCCGTAACTCAGGTCAATGACTGCCGATATTGCGCGCGTTTCCATACGAAGGCCGCGCTCGCGGAAGGGATATCGCGTGAGGAAGTCAACGCCATCCTGGAAGGCGCGTTCAAGGACTGCCCTTCCGATCAACTCGCAGGCGTTCTATATGCCGAGCACTGGGCAGAGATGTTGGGCGCGCCGGATGCAGAGGTCCGCGACAAACTCATTGCCGCATACGGACAAGACATGGCGAACGACATCGACATCATTCTGCGAATTATCAAGACCGGTTGCGCCTGCGCCGTGCCGGCGGGATTGTTGATATCAGCAATGAGAAAGCGCTCGCGGTTGTTCGTACACTTCGCAAGGCTGGGTATCTTGTTGCTGTGTGTTTGCGGGGGAGGCGCGCGAGCTTTCTCCGGTTCCTTCACCACGTTGTGCTTTTTCCGTCGCACGCCTTTGTACGCGAAGTAAGGAGTAGCTCGTCTTCCTCAGTCCGTCGTCGCATACACGTAGGGCATCCTCATAACGCCCCAGCTCCGTATAACTCCTGGCCAAAAAAAGATAGGACTCGCCGAGCAGTTGTTGCTGAAGGGGATCGAGTTGTTCTCCTCGCTTTTCGAGGGCCGCTTTCTCCTTGTCGCCGAGGTCGATAGCCTTGGTAAGCAGGGCCGCGGTGCGTTCGTAAGCCTCCCGGGGCTCTATCCCCAAGGCCTGGTGGTAATCGAAATAGAGCCGCCCGAGGCTCGCATGGATTTCAAAGCTCCACGGATTCGCTTCGACGCCGGCTTCGAGGGTCCTCATCGCCTCATCGGGTTCGTGGGCGAAATCGGCCAAGAAGAACGCCCCGAGGGTGTAAAGACGTTCCAGATTCGGGTTCAGTCTGATGGCCAGTCTGTACCACGGAATAAGCTCCTTCGGATCGCTATGGGTAATGTGCTCCTGGTAAGGCATGATTTCGCGCTGCAGGTCCCCCGCAAACCCACGCCAGTCCCTATTCTTGTCCGGCACCATGGGGAGGCCATCTTTGTGCGCGAGGCCGCCAGGTGTGTCGACGGATTCATGCATAGTTGCCCCAGCTTCCTCTTCCGTCTTAGTGGGTGCGCGATAGGCCACGCCGTTATGCAGATATTCAAGTGTCTTTAGCCACAAGAGACTTCCGGCGGTCAGCTGCAACTGCCCCATGAGCGATAGAGCGATGGATTCCTGGGCAGCCTCAATCTCCTCTTGCCGGAAGTCGCCCTTGGCTTCGAACCACGGAGCGGACAGGTGCGCCAGGGCCGCGCACAGGCCCACCCCGGCCATCATCAGAAGTCCGACTGCCTTGGACCACATGGACCCAAGCCTCCGTCTATAAGGCGATGCGACAGAACCGCGTGCATCCCAGCACCAGAAAAACGCCGGAGTAAGTGGCGCCGTACAGTGTCATCGCCAGGATAACCCACCATGGAACTAGCGGCCAGCCATGGATCACCTTCTTGGAGAGATCAAACAGTTCGAGGTGGGGAACCACCCAGTAAATGATCTCGGTCGCCCGCAACGAGACTCCGGTGAGCTCGCTGTGCACTGTGACGATCGTGTTTGCGAACGTCTGCATGGCCAAACACAACAGCAACGAAACCGTCACGTTGGCGCCGGGCGTTAACACAAGAGAGAGGCACAACACCATGGCCGTGATAAACCACACGGACAACACCCGGAGGTAGACGGCCTGGAAAAAGACGCCGCCCACGGAGATGCCCAGAACTGCGAACAACACCAGCAATTCCACCGAAAACACCAACACGACGGCGGAGGCCATGATGCCCACGCCGAGATATTTCCCCAGAAAGACGGCCGTGCGGCTAACCGGTTTGGCAAGAAGCGGGTATAGAGTCCGGTTGGCGATCTCCGACGGCAACTGGCGCGCGGCTGTCGCCACGCAGATGACGATGACCAGGACGTTCGTGACGGTGAAGCCAACGTCTTTGACGAATTTATCGAGACCTTTGACGCCGAAGTAGTTGAACAAGCCCGCGCCCAACACAATGGCAAAGCCGAGGATGATCACCACGTACGGATCCTTTCTCCGAAAGGATTCAAGAATGGTTACATAAGCAATTGCACACGACTTTTTCATGGGGCGGAATCCTACACGTGTCTAGGTGATTTTGTGGCCGATGGTCCGGACGAAATAGTCCTCAAGCGAACCCGCTTCCTGTCCCGTGCTCACGACTCTTGCGTCAAGCCCTTCAAGCATGGTCGCTAACTCTGTTTGGCCCTTTGGGGATTCAGCGACAAACGAGTATCTCTTGCCCTGTACGGATTGCAGGAACACTCCCTCAGGAAGGGAATCCGGCAGGGATTCGATTTCCGCGACCGTGACATACCGTTGTATCAAGTCCATCAGAGTATCCAGAGACCTTTCCTCGATAACCTTCCCGGCGTCAATAAGGATCACCCGGTCGCAAAGCAGCGTCACTTCGGACAGTTCGTGCGAGGAGAAAAACACGGTCTTGCCGCGCGCTTTGAATTCGAGGAGGAGTTTGCGGACGTCGTGCCGCGCCACCGGGTCAAGGCCCGACGTGATTTCATCGAGAATGAGTAGGTCGGGGGCGCCCATAATGGCCTGCGCTATCCCCACACGCTGCAGCATCCCTTTTGAAAAGGTGCGTAAGGACTCATCCTCTCGCCCGGTCAAGCCCACTCTGCCCAAGAGGGCTGAGATAGTTTCTTCACGCCCATCCGGCGGGATGTCCGCCAGACGTGCATACAGACGAAGCGCCTCACGCGCTGTCAGGAAAGGGTAGTACAGGGCAACCTCGGGAAGGTATCCCATGCGCCGGCGCGCTTCGATACCTCCGGCGCGTTCGCCGAACACGCGCACTTGGCCCCGCGTGGGACTTAGAAAACCTATAAGAACCTTGATAGTCGTTGTCTTGCCGGCACCGTTTGGGCCGATGAAGCCAACCACCTCTCCTTTATCAATGCTCAGGTTCAAACCGGAGACGGCTGTAAGACGGCGTCCTGGCGTTTTGTACTCAACCCAGAGGTCCGTGATCTCGATGACGGGTGGCACGGTTTCTGGCATACTGCCCTTCTCCTCGAGTCAGCAACAGCTAGGTTCAATGGTACGAGCCTTGTGTCGGGAGTTCCAATCGGGCAGCCCCAGTGCGGTCAGGGGCTATGGCGCCAATCTCTCCTTCTGGCTCTCGTAAATGGGTTTCCGTTCTAGATGTCTCCCGCGATGGATATATTGCCATCCAACAACTCGCCCTTTGGCCTTTTCTGCTTGCTCGGCCTTTGCTTTGTCCAACTCGCCCAGTAAATTCCTCCATTCCCGCTTGCGTTTGGCCTGGCTCTTTCGTCCTTCTGCTACGTGTTGCGTTTTCATCTTCTGGGCAGCTTCCCGCAACGCCGCAATGGCCTTGCCCCGTTCAGCCGCTCTGGTTTTTTCACTCCCCTCCTGAGCGGCATATCCCTCTTCTATCTGTAGTTGTGCGCTGTCGATCGCCCGAGCCAATGCAGTATCCCATTCGACCTTCTTCCGTTTGGCTTCTTCATTTTCGGCCGCCTGCATGTTCCTTGCCTCTTCCAGCAATTGCTGAAGCGCCTCCTTGTTCTTTTCGGCCTCCTGCCTGGTTTCTGTCGCCTTCATCTGCCCGATTTTCTTGCTTTCCTGCCGGAAATGGTCGAGAGCCTGTTCCCGCTCGATCGTTTGCCTTTTCTCGGTTTCCTGTTCGGCCTTGTCAATCTCCGTAGTTTGACGCCCAAGCAGTCTCAAGGCATCCTCTGGGGCCACTCCCTTCTTCTGAGCCTTCTGTTCTTCAAGTTCAGCCTCAGGATTCTGGGCAAGTTGACATGATCTGCCTGCCGTCACCTGCCAAGCCGACGGCTTTCCACTTGCCAACACAGGAGGAACATGACCAGAGCTTAGAGAGGAGACTGCCCCGCTAGTAATACCGCGCCCATGACCACCACAAGAAGAAGATAATAGTATCGCGAGCGAGAAGGAATGAAGGATGAGATATCAAGCCAGCACCCTTCCCCTCCCAACCTCTGTTCTTTGCTAATCATTGTTGCTCCTTTCGTTGCCCGAGATGGGGCCTAGACCGCAAGTCCAAGCCGGAGAACCCACCGGACGCCCGCGGATAAAACAAGACACACGCCGAAGGTACACACGACGGTCGCACCGGTCGGCAGGTCCCAGAAATACGATGCGGAAACACCAGCCACGCTAGTAAGACTTCCCATGAGCCAGCCGATGAGCAGACGCGTGCCAACCCGCTTAGCGAGTAGGACTGCGCAAACGGAAGGTACGATGAGAAACGAAAAGACCAACAGCACACCTGCCAGTTCAACGGAACTTGTCACTACGATGCCGAAGGTGGCGTAAAACAGGAAGTCCCACCACCGGACGCGCCGGCCTCTCGCGAAGGCCTTGTCGGGGTCCTGCGAGATATCGAGCAGGGGCTTGCGCACGAGCCAATGAACGCTGCCGACAACGGAGTACAACACGAGGATCTTGAGAATCTCCGACCAGTCCACAAAAAGCAGATGGCCCACCATCAGATTCTTGAGTTCCTCGCCGCCTTCCGGCGCGCGGCTCAGTACCAGCACAGCGGCGGCGGCGGCCACCGCGTAAACGATGCCCACGAGCGCCTCCTGCGGGACGAGAGGCTTACGCAGACGCGTGCCCGCGAAGACGGCCGCGCCAATCAAAGTAAACCCGAGGGAGATGCAGTAATTCTGGTTGGTATGGAGCGCAAAGCCCCAAAGGAAACCTACCGTTGCGCCAAAAGCCGCCACTTGAGCAAGCGCGAGATCGACGAAGATGACGCCGCGCTCGATGATGTGCAGGCCCAGATAGGCGTGGATCCCCGTGAGAATGAGGCAAGCCACAAACGGCTGAAACATCATCTGGAGAAAGTCGCTCATGATCATCTCTGAAGGGCTTGCGCGAGTTGGTTGACGTCATAGTCCAGCATGGCAATGTAGTCTGAGGCCTCGGGGTTCTCGCCGACCCCCTGGACCAACATAACGACTTTGGCGCCGGTCCGTTCGGCCAGTGAGTCGGCAGCCTTTGTCGGGAAGTATGACGACTGCACGATGCCCTTGACGTAGTTCTGCTTGATGTACTGTTCGAGGAACTCCATCTGTTTTGGCGTGGGCGGGATGCCAGGCTTCGGCTCAAGAAAGTTCTCCATCTTGAGCCCGAAAAATCCCATCAGGTAGGGCCACTCGTCATGGTAACCGATCAGTTCCGCGCCGACGTAGGGCTTCATCTTTGCTTGCCACTCGGGAATCTTGGCGTCCATGCGCTTGAGAAAGTCCTGCAAGTTCGCGTTGTAATCCGACGCGTGCGATGGATCCACCGCCGAGAGCTTGTCGGCAATAGTCTTGGCCATGCGCTTCGCGTTGTCCGGACTGATCCAGTAGTGCGGATTACCGAAGATGTGAATATCACCCTCGGCGCGGCTTACCGGATGATCCGGCACTTGGAGCAGCGGAATCCCCTGCGACAGGTCGAGCTGTTTGGAGCCGCCCGAACGGAAGGATGGAACACCGGCAGCGTCCACAAGCGGTCCGCGCCAGGCTTCCAGGTCGAGCCCCGCGTGCACGAATAGATCGGCCTTCTTGAGCTTAAGAATATCGCTGGGTTTCGGCTCGATGAAGTGCGGGTTGAACTTCGGCGACGCCACCGCCGAGACATCGACGTGATCCCCGCCAATCGTCCCGATCAGATCCGCAAAGGTGCTCAGCGTGGCAGCCACGTGCAGTTTGGGCTCGGCCCAGCCCGAAGGTGCGAGAACACCACCTACGAACAGCGCCGCATACAAGCATATAAAACGTCTCATGAGACTTCTCCTATCGTTTACTTGAGTTGGTGCTTGTGAACACCCACCGCGAAAGTGCCCTGGAGGAAAAGACGATTGTCATCTTTGCCGTCGGCCAGTTCCGCGTACTGGTACTGGAGGCGCAGACGTACGAATTCGCTTTGGTAGAAGGTCAGATAGCCTGTGTAAGCCGTGTCCTCGCCACGCGGATTGAACGGGGAGTTGTTTACCGGCTCGACCCAATCGTAGCGCGCCCCGATCCCGAACCGTGGTGACAGCCGGTAGTCAACCAACGAGTAAAATCCCCAGGGATCTTCGTTGTCGCTGGGAAGTGTCAGGTGGTCTTCCGTAAAGAGCACGCGATCGTTGCGGCTCTGGCAGTAAAGCTCACTCTGCAACTTCAGTTTGTTCCGTGGTGTCACGAAGTAAGTGAACGTGGTGTCGACGCCCAGTGCGTTGACATCGCCATCTGAACCATTGCCACTCGAGCCTCGCAGGTACGTTGCGCCCAATTCGAAGTTAGCCGTTTCCGAGATTTCCCAGAAGTTCTTGAGGTGAAGGTAGTACGAAGGAATTCGTCGCTTGTCCCCGAATAAGTGACCGCCATCGCCTACACCGCCTTCCATGACGCCCAACGTAAGCTCTTGAGTCAGAGGCTTGGAAAACTGGGGGAGGAAACGTGAGAGCTCCAGGCCAGTACGGGATAAGCCCTCCTTGCCTAGGTACTCCTGTACAACCAGCGGATCATCCGCGGTATCGAGCTGATCCCGATGCACGGACGAGGCTTTGCCGATGCGTGGACGCAGCCGCCCCACGCGCAGAGCGATCTCCTCCGGCAAGCCAAGATAGGTGATGTAGGCTTCCTCGATACCCACATCCTCAAAATCGGAGAAGGTGATCGTTGCATCAAACCGCGTGAATGGGTCTACGTCCTGGCCGAGGATCAACTCCAGTTCGCGAACACTCAGCTTGTTGTTTCCCTCTTCGTCCGTCTTGTCACGCGTTATGTAGCCTAGTACATCGACCAGAGCCCCGATTTCCGGGGTTGTGCTTTGCGTGACCTTGCCCTTGTCGGCCGCCGGCGCCGCAGCGGTCTCCGGAGGCGGGGGCGGCGGAACCTGGGGTGTCGGCTGGGCCGGGGGCAGCGCGGGTGCCTGAGCATGTGCCGCATCGTTCTGTTGTTTGAGCGTCTCAATCTCTCGTTGCTGCGCCTGTAAGGTATTCTTGAGAGCTTCGACGGACTCGTGCAGGGCCTTCAGTTCCTGCGCCAAATTCTTGGGGGCCGGTGGCGACACCGCTTGCGCCCAACACAAACCAGCTATCCACCAAACGGCCAACGCGCCAGTGAAACGTACTTTTCCCATGAGCACTATCCTCCGGATCGGTTCCTAATACTATGGTCCGAAATGCTGAAAGGCGAGCGGATTGTCACAGAGACAAACCACCCTCAGGACGTGGGTAAGTGCAGCGAATCAGAACGGTGAGGAGGGAGGACCTCGAAGCGAGAACGGGGACCAGATGGTCCGAGAGTACGGAACGGTATGCGCGGCGATCGTGCGGGACATAATCCGTCGTTGCAGAAAAACAGCCACGCCGACAACGAAGACCACAAGACTCGCGAGCAACAGGCACAAGGAACAGGACTCGCCATTCCCGTGACCTGGGTCGTGAGGCAGTATCTGATGGACTATCGCCGCCGCGTAAACACACAGCAGCAAGACCCCCATCAGTTGTAGCCACTTCATGCGCATGACTTATTATCTCAAATTGATCGGCATCTTGGCAATGGCGTGTCCAGAAGTCCCGAAGCGGTTGGCTGCTGGCGAGACGTTTGAAGAGCCGTTCGGGTTGGCGGGTCAGGGCTTCAGTTCCTCCTCTACGAAGATGGCGGAACGGTCAAACTCCGCCCACACACGGTAGCTGGCTACCTCGACGCGCTCGAAGTAGGCGGGGGTAAGGTCGCCGCATTCTTTGACGGTAGCGGAGATTGTGTCATCGACTTGCTTCTGAAACTCCGGCTTGAGGGAGAGACGGACTCTGTGCCCCTTGTATTCAAACACACCTGCAACTTGCGGGTGGGCGACGCTGCGCACATGGATCAAATCCTGGGCCAGAGTGCTTCCAAGAGAAACTTGCAGTCCGTCAATGGCGCAAGACATGGGAGGTAGAGAGCCTGTCTCAACAATTACATTGACGGCACGGGTTGGCGCCTCAAGTATCTCGCGTGCACGAACCCCCATTTTCGCGCCCAAGATGGTGTATATGCCGACATGCTGGTGGACCTCGTTGGTCAGCACAACGGCGGCCCACTCCTCGTGGCCGAATCGTTCCGGAATTCCCGCTCTGACAAGTTCTCCCGCCCGTGATCGATAAGAAGAGGCTTCAGAAGGCAGCGCTTTCAGGACGAGAAAAGGGCGATCTCCGCAGGCTGGCTTGACGGCATCACCCGCCTCGTGGGCCACGCTTTGGACTACCATTCCGAAGTAACAAGCAATAAGAAGGAAGACCGTTTTCGCGATGCGCAGCATGTTCATTTCCTTCTCCTTTGACTAGGGGTTAGTACAGGCCGAAGTGACTATTCTCCAACAGAATTCCCGGGTCGTTCACGACGGGGAACTGGCCCGGATAACGAATAAACGTGGCATGACCATCCATGTATAGAACGTTACAGCCGCCTGGAACGTGGTTGAATACCGTTCCGCCCCCTGTAGCGCTTGAGTCGACGAAACTGCCAAACGTGTCCCACTGCACCGCGATGGAGCTTTGGGCTTGGGCGCTCGCCGCGGGGTTGTTGATGTCTGTAATAAAAAAACGCTCAATGCCCTCGCGCAGACGCAGCACCTTCTGACCACCCGCAGTCCCCGTAGCGATAGACCGATCCACCATGGGCGGCCAACTGCCCGCGTCCAAATCCAAGTCCTGCCTGAAATCCTTGACACGGACCGGTGCCTGAATGTTGACAATGCTCACCTGGCGATCAAAGGGCAACGCTCCCATCGCGCCCCAGATGCCGTAGTACTCACCGACGTTAGTGGATGCATATCCTTTGTACATGTACGAACGCCCCAGCTGGGCACTGAGGAAGTAGTCCTCGGAGACCTTGTCCCCCGCGTTGCGCGCAGCCTGCACCCATGTGTCGAAGTCGCCCGTATTCGGCAGGCGGGCAGCAACATAGGTGCCCGAGGCGTCCACTCCCGCGTCTGACGGGCATTTCGCGATATTCAAATCCGTCAGGTACTCCGGATAAACCGCCGCCGCAGACGGCGAACTGAATATCGTCATGCCGTTCATGAACCCATTTCCAAACGGCGCGCAGGGGGGAAACATCTGTCCCCGGCTTTCATTGGCGTACATCTTGAAGACCAGCCCGAACTGTTTCAGGTTGTTCTGGCAAGAGGACCGCCGCGCGGACTCTCGTGTTCTCGCAAGAGCCGGGAGCAGGATGGCCGCAAGAATACCAATGATGGCGATGACGACGAGCAATTCGATTAGTGTGAATCCCTTCCTCTGTACCGAGTTCATTTACTGTTCTCCTCATAGTTGGTATTACGATATTGAAAATCATAATACCACGCCTGCTCGGATTACGCAACCTTCCTGGCCGGAACGACGAAGCGCACAGGGCATTCCCATTGATTAGGGCCGGAAGCACGATTAAGATGGAAAGCAGTGCTCGAAATGGACCATCAAGATCTGCCGGATCAACTGTTGTAGGGAGACGTGCTTATGGGTGCTTTGAAACGTCTGTCAATCAGCATACCCAAGGAATTGTCCGCCGCCTTCGACAAGCGCAGCAAGCGGAAGGGATACGGAAACCGTTCCGAAGCGATACGCGACCTCATTCGCGACGAGCTGGTAAAAGAGGAATGGAGCGACCCCAAAGCCCGTGTTGCTGCGACGCTGACACTCGTCTACGATCACCACACCCGTACGCTCACGGACAGGATCACCGAAGTGCAGCATGATGGCGGTGAGCTAATTGTCTCAGCTCTGCATGTTCATCTTGACCATCACAATTGCCTGGAAGTGGTTGTCCTGCGCGGTGCCGCCAAAGACGTCCAAGGGCTCGGAGACAGCCTGGCCTCCATCCGGGGTATCAAACACGCCCAACTCACTCTCGCAACGGAAGGCAAGTCGATCGTGTAGAAGTGCGCGATTCAAGCGTGCATCCGCGACGTGGCGGCTTGCAACGGATGCTTTTCAGGGTTCAGCGCCTTGTTTTTTTGGCGAGCCGGAAAGCTGAACAAGAGGGAGAGCGCCAAGACATGATGACCGTGGCCGATAAGGCAAAGTACCAGCGGCATCGTGAGATGGGGACGGCGGTCCACAGGCTCTGGCTACCGATGCTGTTGTTTGGGAGCATGGGCGCGATCACATGGGCGATCCGAGGGACGGGCGGTTGGGGAGGGATCGACGGCACGATCGTTCCAGGAATGACGTGGGGGCTGCTTTGGTACTACCTGTGCTACCGGAAAGGAATTGACGCCCGTGGGATCCCTTTGTGGTTGGGTTTGGGGATTGCCATCGGCGGCGAATTGGGTTACGGCCAATACGTATCCTGGATTCAGGGGAAGTTTGAAGTGGGCGACGCCATCATCCCCGTCTCTCCCTGGACCGGTTACATCTGGTTCGTGATTTGCGGCGTTGGCTGGGGCGCTCCCGGCGGCATCCTGTTGGGTTGGGGCCTCGGCACAAAAGCATCACGCCGCCGCTGGCTTGCCCGGCTGCTCATTCCTCTGGGCGTGGGGTTCATCGGGTGGCTCCTCGTCCGAGCCGGTCCCTCGCTGTTCTTCCCGAACTACAATCTGGGCTTGTATGCAGGCGACCTTGACCGCCACCTTACCCGGACGGTCGAAACCAATACGCAGAACTTCGTCGTGGTAGCGTGGTGGGTGGGCGCACTGCTCGTGGCAGCGTGTCAAAGAGACCGGGCGACGCTGACGATTGGCGCGCTTATCGGGGGTGGTTTCGGCATCGGGTTCACGCTCGGCGCATTGTGGTGCCTGGGCTACTCGTATGCGCCAAGCTACATCGATTGGTGGAAGATGTGGGAATTGAATGCCGGGTTCAATTTGGGTCTTCTCTATGTCGTCGCCCTGCATTGGGCGTTGGGGCGCGTCGACAAGGCCCACCATCCGAATGGAGACCCCATCGCAGGAGGTACGGAGGCGGTCCTGCCTCCCAATCTGTTGGAGCGACGACGAAGTATCTCTCTGGTTCTTGCAGTATGTCTATTGTTGTTTATCATGTTCTTTGGCGCTTCCAGCAATGTGGGCGTGCTCCTCGGCCTCTACCGGGAAAGCGACGTGGATCAGTACGCATGGCCCCTCGCGCGCGTGGCGCTATTCACCCCCGCCGCCGTTCTGATACTCGGTGTGATCGCATACAAGATTGGGCGGATAGTGTCGCTTACGCGGACGCAAACCTGGCGTGGCTTCGAAATCCCGAGTCTCCCCGAGCGCATGGCCGATCTCATGACCGTTATCGGCGTAATCGGGGCTGCGACGATATGGCCTTCAAAAATCGGCGTGTTGTACGCCCTGTTTCTCTGCATCACCTTGTTTGCTTTGCATCGGCTCAACCGCTACTTTGACGACGTGGACTCGCGTCCAGGCCGCACCCAACGGCCGACATCAGGCAACTGAGAATGCCGGTACGACACTCACGCGTTAATCGCTTGCACCTTGCTGCTCTTCATCGCCCAAATCAGGCAGCGTCACCTCATACCGCATGTTGGATCCTTTCCGTCCGCTCAATGGCCTTCTCCGTCGCATCGCGTGTTTAATTTACCGTACATCATTTCCGCGCGGTAGGAACTCCTTACAAAGGGGCCCGCCACCGCGTACTCAAATCCTACCTCGCGGGCATACGCCTCGAACGAGGCGAACGCCTCCGGTGTCACATACTCGCATACCGGCCGTTGTGCCGATGATGGGCGCAGGTACTGGCCAATGCTGACGGCCCGGCACCCTGCTTCGCGCAGGTCGCCCAGGGTCTGCTCGATGTCCTCGCGCGTTTCCCCGTGGCCGACCATAAAGCCCGATTTCACGACCAGCGCGGCGTCTTGTGCCGCGATGCGCAACACCTCGAGCGAGCGCCGGTACGCGTACCGCTGGTCACGTATGACCGGGTACAGGGCTTCCACGGTTTCTATATCATGGCCGAAAACTTCCGGCCGCGATTGCAGCACACGTTCCACATGCGCCCGCACCCCCTCGAAATCGGGCGTCAACACCTCGACCGTTGTGGCGGGGCTTGCCGCGTGAACGGCCTCCACCACCCACGCAAAATGACCGCTGCCGCCGTCCGGCAGATCATCCCGCGTCGCCGATGTAATCACCGCGTGATGCAAGCCAAGCTTCGCCACCGCCTGTCCAACACGCGCCGGTTCATCCGCATCCACCGCGGCCGGAACGCCCGTTTTTACGGCGCAAAACGCGCAGTTTCGCGTGCAAACGTCGCCCAGCACCATCAGGGTGGCGATTCGCTGCTGCCAACATTCACCCCGGTTCGGACAACGCGCGCTCACGCATACCGTGTGCAGGCCAAACTCACGCAGCACCGCGTCCGTCGCGTGAAACTCGGGTCCCGCCGACCATTTGCGCCGAATCCAGTCCGGAAATTGCTTCGTCATGTTGCTCACCTTGGAATCGGCCGCCGAGAGCCCCAAAAGAGGCTGATAGTATAGCATGTTCCACGCCCAGTAAGAGGGGAAATCGAGGGGGAATCGGGACTCGCCGGTGAGAGTCTCACCGGCGAGTCGTAGGCTCCTACTCGTACAGCATGTGGCTCATTTCGTGGAACGAAAGACCTCCCTGATTGACAGGGAACTTGTTCCCTTCGGGTCCCTGATATTTGAGGAACTCCACGTGGCCGTCCATGAACAGGACGTTGCAGCCGCCGGGCACATGATTGAAGTGCGACACCTCATCGCCGGATATCTCGTCCCACATCACGGCCAGTTCGGATTGGGCTTGAGCCGATGCTGCGGGATTGTTGATGTCCGTGATCATGAACCTTTCGACGCCTTCCTTCAGACGATAAATGGTACTACCACTTGCATTGCCGCTTCCCGCGAGAACACCCCAATCATTTCGCACCACCTGTGAAGCCTGTATGGGCGTGGAATTGAGGGCGGTAAACAGGGTGCTGATGTTGGTTTCTAAGTTGGCAACGTTCGCCGTTTGGCTCATCCGGTCTTCGATGGCCCAGCCGACATATACGTAGGGGTGTTCGTAAACTTCGCAGGGCTCCACCTTGCCGTTGCTGGCGAAGGGTTGGACCACCGCGCCGTACCCGCCCCACAACGTTGATGAAGTCTTGCCTTCATCCCAGAGTTCCAAGGCGGTAGTACCGGCAGCGCCGCTTGGACAGACCAGCACGTTCCAGTCCGTCAGGTACTCCGGGTAGACGGCGCCTGCGTCAAAGATGGTGGCGCCAGGGGCCACATTGCCGTTGCAGTCCAGCGACTTCATGGGCGGAAACTGCTGCCCCGAGTTCTCATTGGCGTACATCTTGAAAATCAGACCCATCTGCTTCAGATTGTTGGCGCAACTTGCACGGCGGGCCGATTCACGCGCGCGAGCCAGAGCGGGCAGGAGAATGGCCGCCAATATGCCGATGATGGCGATGACGACCAACAATTCAATCAAAGTGAACCCACGGTTTCTCATGACATGATTCCTCCGTTCATAAACGCTTCCTGAAAAAGCAAAGACAGAACCTTTGCAACATGCGAAAATTCTCATAGACAGGTCCTGATCTTGCTAGAAACAGGGAGGACCGCGAAGCGAGAACGGGGACCAGATGGTCCGGGAGTAGGGTAGGGTTTGCGCGGGGACCGTGCGGGGTCTAATCCGTCGTTGCAGAAAGAGAGCCACGTAGACAACGAAGACCACGACACTCATAAGCAACCGGCACAGGGCACAGGACTCGCCATTCCCGTGACATGGGTCGTGAGGCAGTATCTGATGGACTATCGCCGCCGCGTAAACACACAGCAGCAAGACCCCCATCAATTTTAGCCACTTCATGCGCATGACCTATTGCCTCGATTTGACCGGCATCTTGGCAATCGCGGGTCCAGAAGTCCCGAAGCGGATGTCGGTTTTGTCAGTCCTGGGATGCGCCGACCGCGGGACGCAAGACCTTCTTGACGACCAGGACGATCACGCCGAGGGACAACGCCAGCAGCAGGATCGCGGTGGCCGCCAGGGTAAAATTCGACTTGTTATAGTACTGGAACAGCAGGATGACGAGCGAGGCCAGCGTGGTCACCATCATGAACACGGCCGGCGCGAACACGAAGAAGTACTTCTTGCCTTTGAGGATCAGCCATACCGTCACCGTGATCAGGCCCAACGCGGCCAGCAGTTGGTTCGCGGCCCCGAAGATAGGCCAGAGCGCGCTGAAGGCGTTGGTGTAAGCCAATACCCACATGAGGATGACCGCAATGCCGGAGTTCACCCAGTAGTTCCGAAGCAACGCGGGCGGATGCCTGAACACCACGGACCAGAGCTCTTCGAACAGGTAGCGGTTCAGCCGAACCGCCGCGTCCAGCGTCGTGATCACGAATCCCTCGACGAGCAGAATCCCAAACACCGTACCCAAATCCATCGGAATGTGCAAGGCACTGTGGACCAGATGTCCCACCGAGAGACTGAACGCGAGGATGGGGTTGGATTTCGCGCCCACGGCCTCAGGAAACACGATGGACTTGTAGTCCGCGAAATTCAGGCCCACGCAAATTGCCAGCAGCACGCACACGGCCAGAAGCGATTCGAGCAGCATGGCGTTGAAGCCGATCCGCCGCGCGTCGCGCTCGTTGTTCAACTGCTTGGTCGTGGTGCCGCCGGCCACCAGCGAGTGGAACCCGGAGATCGCGCCGCAGGCGATCATGATGAACATCATCGGCCAGATGAAGCCCAGGCTCTTGACGCCCTCCGCGATGTTGAACGCCGGCATGACGAACGTCGCGCCGGTCCCGCCCGCGATCAACAGCGCTGCCACGAGCAGCCCGATGCCCGCATAGAGGATTTGGACGTTGATAAAGTCCCGTGGTTGCAGAATGACCCACACCGGCACGCCCGCCGCGAAGAACACGTAGATCGAGATGATGACCGTCCACCACGTGCTCGGTAGCACGATCGGAGCGCGGATGCCCGCCACGATGGACCCGATGCAGATGAACGCAGCCACGAAATAGGCCAGCGCGCCGTGTATGTTCTTCTTGTAGATCATCCAGCCGAGCAACGGCGAGAAGAGCGTGATGATCACCACCGACGTGCTCGCGATGCCGCCGATCCGTCCCATCACCACGCCGTCTTGCACCACCGTCTTCAGCAGCGTCTGATTCTCCGTCAAGCCGAGCTTGTCCATCGGCCACAACGACGTAAGGGACATCGATACTGCGCTAAGGAACGAAGAGGTTACGAGCACCAGCATGATGATCGTAAAGAGAATGAAGAGGACGAAGCCGCCGGTGCCCAGGGTCTTGCGCGACACGTCCGCGAGCGACTTGCCGCCTTCGCGCATGCACACGAACAACGCCATGAAGTCGTGCACCGCGCCGATGAAAATACCGCCCAGGACCACCCACAGCCACGCGGGAACGAATCCGTACAGAATTGCCACGGTTGGACCGAGAATAGGTCCCGCGCCGGCAATCGCGGAGAAATGATGTGCGAACAGAATGTATGGTTTCGTCGGGACAAAGTCTCGCCCGTCATTGAAACGGTGGGCCGGCGTGGGTTGCTGCGGGTCCTCCCCCATCTGCTTGGCCAAGTACCTGCCATACACCCGCATCGCCACCCCAAAAGCGACCACGGCCATGCAAAGGAACAACAGAACACTCATGATGGGTCTCCTACAGGCCCAATGCCGTTTTCTGACTCAGGACGAGTATATTCCCGTTCCCGGGATTTCCGATTCGCAGGTGGGCACGCAAGTTGGAGCGCGTACAGCGGGAAGGAGAAACGGCTGCCAGCACCGCCGGGGGCATACGCTTTCGGAAAGCGATCCTTGAGCACCTGCATTGGGGTCTCGCCGGTACAATGGCAAGGAATCATCACCCCTACCTGGTGCCTCTTCAACGCATCTATGGTGGCTTCCAGCCGTTCAGCCGACGCGTTGAGCAGGTGCATGCCTCCGATGAGCACGCGGAACTGCGTCGCGCCGGACAGTTCCGCGACGTAGTCGAGCGTGTTCACAACCCCTGAATGAGCGCAGCCCAATAGCACCACGATTCCCTCGGCCGTTTCGATCCATATGGCCTGGTCATCCGTGATAGGGTCCTTGACGTGGCATTCCTCGTCAACAAAGAAAGGGCCGCCTGTGTCTTCAAAAGATGTCCGGCGGGGAATAGGCCCTGTGACCCAGACGTGGTCCATGACTTGGGTTGGCTTGATGGTAGGTACGATGTTTGTCGACCGTGCGGAAAGGCTATCGGCAATTTCAGGGCGCATTCCAATGGGCATGTGTGGCGGCGTTTGCAGACAGCCGTATCTCATTCCGACGGCATCGGGATGCATAAAGATCGGAGGCGATATACCGCGTTCAAAAACGTGAGGCAAGCCGCCGGTATGGTCAAAGTGGCCGTGACTGAGTACGATGGCATCCGTCCGACTGAGGTTGACCCCGAGCGCAACGGCATTTCCGGGCAGAACCACTCCCATCCCTGTGTCAAAAAGAATATGTTTTCCGCCGACGGTCACCCACATCGACAAGCCGTGCTCCGAGCTGAGGTCGGAGCGGACGGTGGCATTGTCCACCAATACCGATATCTCAAGTTGATCCATCATTAGAGCCCTCTCGATTCGCTCGTTCTTTCCGAAAGTGAAAGTAATACCGTCGTCATGCCCCGTGTAGAGGTCGCGAACTGGGTCCGTGGGCGAACACAACAATTGTACCGCACGGCCGTGCGCGGCTGTGGCCCGGTCGTCAGCGAACCCAGACTCGCACTCACGCTACGGACCTACTGTCTTGCGCTGCGGGTCAGCAGCAGTTCGAGGTCCTCATTGATCGCTTGGAGGTCTTCCTCGTGTCCGACTTCGTCCTGGAGGATCTGCAGCACCATGTTGTAAGTGACCGGATCGCCGACGCGCGTGGCGTCCAGTATGGCCTTGTATACCATGATGGCACATTGCTCGCCGTGGATGTTCTGGTCCAGCAAGACGCCGACATACGGATCGGCAGGCTCATCGTAACCGCAGTTGCTCTGTGCGAGCCACGCCTTCGGGTGCGTCAGCGGCGTACCGCCCAGTTGGATGATGCGCATCGCGACCATGTCGGCGTGTCGCAGTTCATCGGCGGCGTGCTGCAATAGCTCGACGTTGACGGCATCCTTCATCGGCCCCTTGCTGATCTTCGCGCCAATCCAATATTGATAGTGTGCGAGCCACTCATCCGCATACGCCTTGTTTAGCATCTGCAGCACTTCATCCACGTTCATCCCAAGAATCTCACGACCTTTGGTACCCATGTATCTTCTCCTCCTTCTGGTTTCCGCGGGCGGTACGCGTTAGTGCCGCCTTCGTACCTCTATTTCACGATGATCAATTCATCCTGCAGCTTTCCGTCCATGTCGTAGGCTCGATAGGTCAACTTGTTCTCGTTGCCGGTCTGGATGTCGATAACTTGATAGGTGGACAGGTGGTCAATGGCCTTCGCGGCATAGTCATGCTGTTCTACGTCGTAGTGCTTGGTTCCGGAAACCGACACCACGTACACCGTACCTTCGGCGGGCGAGGCCACCTCCTTGCCAGCGCGCATCGGCTTTGTGCGCAGATAGCCGTGGTCGTGTCCCTGCAGCGCCATGTCGACGTGGTACTGATCGAACAGGCTTCCCCATTGTTCTCGGACATCGCCGTTATCGCGTTTCGGCGCGGAAGAATAGGCGGGATGATGATACACGGCGAATTTCCACGTGGCTTTGGTAGATTGCAGTTGTTGTTCGAGCCATGGCCGCTGCGCTTCCTTCGACAGATTGGAATCAAGCACGAGGACAAGGGCGTTCCCGTAATCCAGGCGATATGCGCGTTCCGGTCCGATTTCTTTGGGGCCGTTATCAGGCAGAGTCAACAGGTCGAGATACAGACGCGGCCCATCGTCCTTGCAATCGTGATTGCCAATGGCTGGGACATAGGGCCGGTGGTCAAACACGCCGCTCGCTGCATGAAACAGGTTGTCCCATTCATTCCGGCTACCGCCGCGATTGACGTTGTCGCCCGCCACGACGTAGAAGGCGGCTTCGGGATGGCGCTCATATGCGCTATGTAAGAGGCGGCCCCACGTATCCAAACCGACCTGCGGGTCGCCCATGTAGATGAACGAGAACGGGGCAACCGTTTGCGGCGCCGTCGTGAACTCCGCCCACTCGCTCCATCCTTTCTTACTCCCCACGCGGTAGGCATAGGTGGTGGCAGGTTTCAGATCGTCCAGCACGGCGGTGAACCTATTGTTCACGGGATCGTTCGAGGTCCCCGGGTCTTCTACTTCGGACATCCCCGCGTTCTTCTCAACGTACTCGTTTGTCTGCGAACTCCTTTCGCGGAAGTGAACGATGCCTTTCTTCACCTTCGGCGACGTCCGCCATTGAATCGTCTGCGTCGTACGAAGATCACCGCTCCAGGTTAGGCAGACCTGATCCGGTTGTGTACTCGATGGAAAGGCCGTGATTCGAGATGCTGATTCGGCATGGACTATCGGAGAACACTCAAGCAATCCCGCACAGAGCAGCAATGCCCCTGCACATGTCGCCGCCAACAAGCTAGACCAGATGATGCGATGTCTCTTCATGCCATACCTCCTGTTAGATTGTTGCCGCACGGACTTCTATCGGATTCGCATAAATCCACGGTGTCCATTCGCCTAAGATGTTCAGTTCCGCCTCGACACGGTATTTGCCGGGCATTCTTACGGCAAAGACGAGTTCCGTGCCCTCGGACTGAGCGACGTTTTCGCCGTCCTTCACCACGGTGAATCGGCAGCGGTTCGGCGCGGCGGCCTGCAGCTTCAGCCCTGGCTCCAGCGCGATGCTTTCACCCATGACGGCTTTCTTTTTTGAACCTTGCATGAGACACGTGAAACCTTTGGCATCGGCCAGCATGCTAAAGGCTACGAAAGCACGCCCGGCACGGAGGGAGTCAAGGATGTCCTTCTCCGTGCAGTCCTTTGCGAGTACGTGGGTGTTCACATACCGGCAGGAACGTTCGTAGGGGTCCAACTCAAACCGCAGGATTTGGCGGTCGGGCTCAAGGGGCCCGAAAAACAAGCGAAGCACGAGGCGCGTGAAGAAGTTCAACTTGTACTCACCCGAGATCTCCGTCTTCTCGCCCGTACCCTTGAGGACGAGCGTGTCTTTCGCTGTGTAGAACCCGCGGATTCCGACGTTTTGGTGTGAGTCGTTGGCGCCGATCCCCGTGATGTGCCGCGTCTTATTCAGGTCGTCCCAACGGGCAAGGAACTCCTTGGGGCGGTCGAAGATAAGGCGCATCGATTGATCGGGATAGGCGTTCAGGCATAGGAGAATCTGAGGCGCAAGCTGGCGGATGTTTTCATCCGAAAAGTCAGGGTGGATGTTGTAGATCTCCATACCGTCGAGTTCGGGGAGGTCCCACATCCGCTTCTGCTCGCAGTGCGAGAAGAAGAGAACCGCACCGAGTTCGTGGATACGTTTAGCCAAGGCTCGCGGCTCATCCGATTTCAGGAATACGGTTCCTTCGGGGATACCCCATGGCATAAGGCCGTAATCGAGTTCATATCCCCGGATGAACAGGATGCCATCGTGCATGCCGCTCCATCCGAGTGAATAATCGGCCTTCCCGTCCTCATAGTGATCCGTCATGCAGATAAAGTCCACGTCGGCGATCTCCAGCGCCTTGACGATATCCGGAAAAGAAATGGCCGAGTCATGGGAGAGTTCTGAGTGGCTATGGAGGCAACCACGATACTCATTCCAGCCGTCATCCAGCGTCGGCTCTATACGTTCGGCGCGAAATTGCGCCCATGCCTTGGCCTGTTTCGGAAACAGGTAGAACCGGTCCCACAGCGCGGTTCTGCAAACAACGCCAAACGCCAACACGAGCGCTACCACAAGTACCGTTACACCGCGGATCGTCCACCTCAGCCCAACCCGCAGGCACCCTCGCTTTTTCTGGTCGTTCATCTGGCTCCTCGCTTTTTAAGCAGCATGTTATTCCTGGGGATCCAATCGCGCTCTGTGGTCCTACTTCTCCTTTTCATAGGGCCACATGGCTATGCCGCCGTCCAGGACCTTAACGTCTTCGTATCCAGCCGCTTTCAGGATAAGGGCGGCTTCGTAACCTCGCAGGGAGATTTTGCAGAAGGCGATGATCTCCTTGTCCTTTGGGATCTCGCCAAGGCGCTTGCGCAGGGCGCCCAGAGGTATGAGCGTGCTCTTGGGCAGCCGTACCTCCGCGTGTTCCTGAGGCGACCGGACGTCCAGGAAGACAAAATCCTCGCCCGCTTGAATTTTGCGATAGACCGCTTCGGACGAGATGCCGACCATGTATCCGTCACGCTTATTTCGGGCCACATTGGCTGCAGTGATCAGGTTGTCCATGGCGGGTGCATAGGGCGGAGCATAGGAGAGGTCTAAGTTGGCCACATCGTCGATGGTCATTCCAGCGGATATGGCCGTGGCCGCGACATCGATGCGTTTCGCGCCTTCGCCCGGACCCACCGTCTGCACTCCCAGAAGCCGCCCCGTTTTCCGATCTGCGACAAGCTTCATTAGCAATGGCTTGGACTGAGGCATGTAGTGGGCTTTGTCAGGCCCGGGCGCCAGCGCAGTGATGACGTCGTATCCGAGTTCACGCGCTGTTTTCTCGGTCAAGCCCGTGCGCGCTACGCAAAAGTCAAACACCTTGCACACGGTGCTGCCCAAGACGCCGGGGAAGGCCTCGTCTCCGCCGCAGATGTTCACGGCGGCCACACGTCCCTGTTTGTTCGCCGTGGAGCCCAGCGGCACGAAACATGGACGGCCCGTCAATCGGTCAATGCATTCCACGCAATCGCCCGCGGCATAAATGTCCGGGTCGGACGTGCGCATGTGGTCGTCCACCTGGATAGCTCCCGTCTTCTCGCCGATGGCCAGTCCGGCCTGCTTGGCCAAGGCGACATTCGGACGGACGCCAATGGACAGGATGACCATATCCGCGGGCAGCAAACCATTGTCCGTGCGCACTTGGGTAACGACGTCACCCGCTCCAACATGACTCTCGAATGCGAGCGCCTTGGTGTTGGTCATCACTTTGACGCCTTTGGATTCCATGTGTTGTTCCAACAGCCGGGCGATTTCCCAATCAAGCATGTTGAGAATCTGCGGCAGCATCTCCACTACGGTCACACGACAGCCATGGGAGGCCAGCGCCTCCGTAGTCTCGACGCCGATCAGCCCGCCGCCAATGATGATGACGTCCTTGGCATGGCCTTCCGCCAGGGCAGCTTTGATCCCCTCGGCATCATGTACCCCATGAAGCTTGAATACGTTCTGCTTGCCCACTCCGGGGATCGTCGGCACGATCGGTGATGCACCCGTGGCCAAAACAAGCTTGTCGTAGCGAAGCCAGGATTCCTTGCCCGCGGGCATGCCATACACGCGAACGCGCCTGTGTTGCCGGTCTATCTCCAGGGCTTCCGTGCTGTTGTGAACCTTCACGTTCTTCACGTTCTGAAAAAACACGGCGTCTCGGACTGCGCCGGCCGGTGTGGACATCAAGTCTTTCTGTTCTTTGACCTCGCCCGAGACGTAATAGGGAAGCCCACAGCCGGCATACGAAAGCAGGACTCCTTTCTCGATGATGGTAACCTCCGCGTCAGGGCACATGCGGAGGATCTTCGATGCGGCTTTTGGCCCTGCCGCCACGCCTCCAATGATAAAGACTTTCATGGCGTCTCCTTCCGTAGTTTGGTTGGGTGGACTCATAACTAGACTTCTCCCGGATTCGCTCCGTTCGATTTCTTGGATGGTGGAGGAAATGCTTGGCCCGGTTCCCGCCCCGTTGGCGTCACGCCCATGTTCCTCCAGTTGATAGGTCGAGCGATCCTCGTACCTCGGGGTTTCCTGGCCAGGAACTTCTCATAGTTCCTGAAGAGCACTCCGTCCAGCAGTTCCTTGGACAATGTGACGCCGCGGAGGGTTTCGCCGGGGATGCAGGACGTGGTATAGGTCTCGCGCGTCAGCATGTCGAGGTAGGCGCGGAACTGGCTGTGGACCCACTCCTCTGACTTTTGCTGGGACTCGGTGAGCACCAGGTCGGTCCCGAACATGAACCGGTTGGGATAGTCTGCAAACAGCTTCTGGAACTTTACGGGGTTCTTCGAGATTCGCGTGAATCCCGCCTTCATGAAGAAACTCCCGAAACTGATGTCTGTGTAGAGATTTGGAAATACATCGAGGAATTCCCGCAACCGGCTGTCTTTAAGCGAGGAGAGCATGAAGTGCGGACAGTTCACGACCATGTCCGGGAACTGCTGAAGCACGGAAACAAACTCCTCGCAGAAGCCCGGTTTGATGGGCGAGGGATTCACGTGAATGAGTACGGTGATGCCGTTCTTCTCGCAGTGCTCGTACACCGGCATCATTTGCGGGTCGTCCATGGCGATGGGATGGAAGATGTACTCGTTCGTCTTCTTGGTCGTGTAGCCATGTCCGGTGAACAGCTTCAGCCCGGTTGCGCCGCGATCCATCAGGGCCTTGAACTTATCGAGCTTCTGGGGATCCACGGGATTGATCACGGGCCAGGCGTCGAATCGCCCAGGATACGCGCGGACGATCTTCATCAATTCTTCGTTGTTCTCGTCATAACGCGTAAACCCGACTTCGTCACGAAGTGTAATCGTGAACCACGAACTGCCCAACAACGCCATCCGCTCCACGCCAAGCTGGTCCATCACCGTTACGTGGACCTTGGCTTGTTCCAGCGACTGGATATGCTCATGGACGTTGATTATGCTGCTCTTCTTGGCTGGTTCAGGGTCGGCGGAACAGCGCAAGAGGCTCGCAGAACCGGCGACCGTAGCCAAGTTGCGTCTGAGAAATGCCCTACGGTTCATCTTCATTTCGCCCAATCCCTCCTGGTGGTCCAATGCCTCACAGTCCGGCAACGTCTGGGGCTATGGCGCGCTCCGCCCCGTGGCCAGAAACACAGGAAAGGCTCTCATCTGCCCGTCTGCGCCCGGTTTGACGACCTCGGCGGCCGTCTTGCAGTTGACATCGACGAAACCCGCCTTCACGAGTTGCTGGCCGATGCCTGAGCGCTCGAATCCAAAGTGAAACACGCCTTCGTTGTTACCGTGAAACTCGCCGTTTTCGAGATCCAAGTCCGCAATGCACACGCAGCCTCCGGGTTTGAGGATTCGCGCGAACTGCTCCAAGAGCGGGCCGATATGCCACACATGATGCGGGGTCATTGTGGACGCCACCACATCGTACGAACCGTCCAGAACATCCCCACGATCCAGGTCAATCCGGCGCGTAGTGACATTGCAGGCCTGGCACGACCTTATCTTGCTCGAGAGAGCATCCAGCATTGCCTGCGAGCCGTCGACACCCGTGACTCGGCCTACCCGCTCCGACAACTGAAGCGTTACCAGACCCGTACCACAACCAAAATCGAGGATGTCCATTGACGGGGTTAACGGAACCGCTTCAGCGATGGCACGGACCAGATCCTTCGCTAGCTGCACTCGCCGCGGTTCCTCGTCCCACGTCGCCGCCTCCAAATCAAAATCGCGTTTGCCGCTCGCCACAATCACTACTCCTTATTTGCGCATGCGCGCCATGCTAACAGGCCGCGCACAAGTGACCCATTCCGGAGCTAGAATCAAGTATCCTGGAGGACTTCAGCGACTCGTATCGCGCGGGATATGCTTCGCGGACCCACTGCTTGAAGGGCATGTTACTTCCTTCATAAAGATCAACCACACGCCCGATAGGAGCGTCCTTGAACATCGGGCCGAACTGTTTGCGCGCCGTCGCAGTATCCGCGCCCTTCAGGAGCAAGTAGCAGGCGCCAGCCACCCCGGTGCGATGAGTTCCGCCCTCGCAATGGGCCAGAAACGGCTTCTTGCCGGACTCGATCACGTCAACGAGTCTGGCAAGCGATTCCGGATCGGGCAACTCTCTTCTCGACCAGGCGAAGTCCTCGTGCGCCATGCCAAGCTTCCGACAGACCGCCACCTCATCGTCGTACCACGGCGTTCCCGGATTGTGCCCGCGCAGATTGATAACCGTCTGGATACCGCGTTTCTTGATCGCCGCCTCCAGTGCTTCGCCACTCATCTGACGGGAGCCATAGAAGACACCCTTTTCGACGGTCCGGAAGTTGTGTCCCGGGAAATACGTCCAGAGAGGGACAGCCAGAGCCAAGCCGGCAAAACCCACAACAAGCGCCGCGATCTTTATCGCCGTTTTCATTGACGCCGCTCCATAGGCAAGTTCAGTGGTCGCAGACGTTCTCGCCTGATTGCAGGGTATCGTCGAGATAGGCCTTCACGAGGTTCTCGAGAGTGTCAGCAGGCGCCCCGACCACAACCTGAATGCCTTGCTCCGCAAACAGGGTCTGGGCGCGTGAACCCATCCCGCCCGCGATAATAACGTTAGCGCCCTTTTCGCCCAGCCAGCGCGGCAACAGCCCCGGCTGGTGTTCGGGCGCGTCCACCATTTCGGTCTTGATAACCCGCTTCGAGGGGCGATCTACATCCACAAGGGCAAACCTCTCACAATGCCCGAAATGCATGGCGAGTCTTCCATCGGCAAGTGGTAAAGCAATACGCATTTGTTTCATCTCCTTTTGTGTTTGTGGCGGCGTCTTTGCGCCGTCGAGTGCAAGAATGGGTTGAATCACGTGTTCGAACGCCTTGGCGGTTTCGCTTCGGGCATAGTGATGTACATACGGCGTGCCTGCGTCGCAGGCTTCGCCCACCTGCGGGTCCAGCGGAATGCGTCCCAAGAAAGGGACGCCCATTTCATTAGCCATGCGCTCACCCCCGCCTGTCTTGAAGATGTTCGTTATCTCTCCGCAGTGGGGGCAGGCAAACCCGCTCATATTCTCGACGACGCCCAGCACCGGCATGTGCAGCGCGTGGCAGAAGCTGATGGACCTGCGGACATCGGCGACCGAGACGTCCTGCGGTGTCGTCACAATCACGGCGCCATCGGCATTTTCGATCAGTTGGCAGACCGACAACGGTTCATCGCCCGTTCCCGGCGGCGAGTCGATTACGAGGTAATCCAGTTCGCCCCAGTCCGTATCCTTGAGAAACTGCTTGATGACGCCCATCTTCATCGGGCCACGCCAGATGACGGCGTCATCCGTGCTGCGCAGGAAGAAGCCAATCGACAGGACCTTCATGTCGCCGATTTCTATCGGGAGGATGATGCTGCCTTCGTTCATCACGGGTGCGCCTTCGAGGCGAAGCATCTTTGGAACGCTCGGGCCGTGGATGTCCACGTCCAGCAGTCCCACCCGCTTCCCCGCCAGCGAAAGCGACACGGCAAGATTCACCGCAACCGTGGTCTTGCCGACGCCGCCCTTGCCGGAGAGCACAAGGACCTTGTGTTTGATTTGGCACAGCCGTTGCGCGAGTTCCTGGCGGCCCATGTAGTCTTCGTCGCTTTCTCCTTGTCGCCGGCCCTTGGATGAGCAACCGTCCGTAGCGCAGGACCCGCAAGAGCCGGTCTTGTGCGTATCCAGGAAGTCCTGTGCGGCAGCTTTCATTACAGTGGCCGCCAACAAGGCGCAATGCCGGTGATCTTCGGGTAGAGGTTCCAGTTCTTTCAATATGTCGCCTTGTTCCATCGCTAGCGCCATTTGGATACTGCGGCCCACGACCAATTCCGTGGCCATACTCCCACAGGCGCGAGAAGGTCCACACCCGGTCGTAGTAAACGCGGCATCCCGCACCACTCCATCTTCGACGCCAAGCCATATCTCCACCGTGTCGCCACAGGGGCCGGTTATGCAAGCATGCGCGTTGCAGCTATCGAGTGGCCCATAGTTCCGCGGCTTCGTGGCGTGATCGCGGGCAACTTCCGAAAGACCTTCAAGATCCATGCATTCCATTTCTTGTTTCTACCTCCAATAAGCTGAAAACACCTCACATCCGCCAGACGCCCTCACTGAGCATCAGACACCTTAAAGACATCCATGCGACGCGGCTTCTTCCGCGACGCATGCCAACGCCTGTTTCAGGTCGGCCAAGAGCTTGTCAGGCGGCTCGATTCCTACCGACAACCGAACGGTATTCTTCCTGACACCAAACGTTGTTCGCCGTTCCGGCGGCAGATACAACATCGTCGTTAGATAGGGCATGCAAATAAGCGACTCCGTCGCACCAAGACTGACTGCGTGGTAGATCCTGTCGAGTGCCGCGACAAAGCGTTTGGCGTCCTCTTCGTCTCGTCCTACATCGAAGGAAAGCATGCCGCCGAATCCCCGGTGCATCTGACGCGCGGCCACATCATGGCCTGGGTGGCTCGGTAAGCCCGGATAGAGAACACGGGAGGTCTTGGGATGATCGGCCAGAAACTCGGCGACGGTCTGAGCGCCGCGCGCTATTGCTTCCGCGCGCAACTCGAAGGTCTTCAGCCCGCGGTCCAACAGAAAGGCGGAATACGCGTCCAGGGTTGTGCCTATGGCCTGTCGCGTGAACCAGAGCTTGTTGTAGTGCTCTTTCGAGCCGGCGATTGCCCCCGCCATCAGGTCATTGTGTCCCCCCAGGGCCTTCGTGGCGCTGTGGACGACCAGGTCCGCCCCGAGCGCCAGCGGATTCTGGTGGTAAGGGGTGGCGAAGGTGTTGTCCACAACGACCATGGCGCCGACAGTGTCCGCGGCCTTGCGCATGGCCGCAATGTCGATGATCTTGCAGAGCGGGTTGGTGGGCGTCTCGAGAAAGATCATACGCGTATTGGCCTGGAGATGCTGACCCATTTCGCCCGCGTCGTCGGCATTCATCCAGGTGAACGTTACGCCCAGTCGTTCCAGAATCAGCGACACCTTGTAGTTGGCTCCGTAGGTGTCGTGGAAGATGACTACATGGTCGCCCGCCTGCAAATAGGTCAAAAAGACCATGGTGCAGGCGGCCATGCCGGAAGTACACACAACGCAATCCTCGGCTTCCTCCAATAGCGCGATCTTCTTCTCGACTACGCGCACCGTAGGATTGTCGTCGCGGTGATATGTGTAGCCATCGATCTCGCCGTCGGTGATTTGGCGCAGCACGTCGAACGAGGTGTATTCGTAATTAACGGCATTGACGATGGGGGTGACCATCGGCCGGTTTCCATATGGCGTAAGTGGATCGGGACGCATTATCGAGATTCCTATATCTTGCCGGCCAGAGGTGAGGGCACGGCGAACGTGCGAGCACCCATTCCACGGTCCATCATGAACAATCCGTGTCCGCCGCCCTTCATGAGTTTCACTCGGCCAAGGACCTCGCCAGCATGCGCCTCTTCTTCCACTTGTTCAGTCACGAACCATTGAAGCATCACCCGAGTGGCGTGGTCGGACTCCTTGATCGCCAGATCCATCAGTTTGTTGATGGAATCCGTGATGAACTGCTCATGGGCAAGGGTCTTCTCAAGGACGTCCTGAGGCGACTTGAACTTAGCCGGTGGACCTTCTATCGCGCCGAGCACGACCTTGCCGCCTCTTTCACACACGTGGTTGAAGAAAATGAGAGCATGACAACTCTCCTCCTGCGCCTGGAGACGCATCCACTTCGCGAACCCCGGCAGGTTTTCGCCTTCAAAGTATGCCGACATGGCCATGTACAAATAGGCCGAATGGAACTCCTTGGTGATCTGGTCGTTTAGCGCCTTGAGCACTTTTTCACTCAACATGGGATGATCATCCTTCCTTCTGTTAGCGGCTACACCGTATCGTTGCTAGAATCATCTGAACCCAACAGGGATTCGATGTTAATCCACAAGTCCTTGATGTCCTGACTGACTCCATCATTCGTATACTCGATCACGTTCTTGCCGGCCACCTGCGCCGCGGTAACGGCGCGGTCGTATCGAATCCTTCCCGAGGGCTTCGCCCCCAGCGCCGATGCGGACGCTTCAATGGCCTCGCTCATAGCGGGATTCAGATCCCACTTGTTGACACAGACGGCAGCCGGGATACGGAAATGCCGCGCCAGTTCGGCCACGCGTGTGAGGTCGTGCTGGCCGCTAAGCGTAGGTTCGGTAACGATGAGTACCAGCGACGCGCCGGTGAGGGTTGCGATGACCGGACAGCCAATCCCCGGGGGACCGTCAATCAAGACAAGATCCTTGTCATTATCCTTGGCAAGTTGCCTCGCCTGTTGGCGGACGATGCTGACGAGTTTTCCGGAGTTCTCCGCTGCAACGCCGAGTCGCGCATGGACCATGGGACCGTAGCGCGTGTCCGATATGAACCATTCCCCAGAGAGGCGTTCTGGAAAATCAATGGCCTTAGCGGGGCAAATATCCACGCACACGCCGCAACCTTCGCATAGGATAGGATCAATCTCCAATGTCACCCTGGCCGAATCCCCGCTGGTCTCTTTCATGACCTTGATCATGTCGGCGGCCCTAAGCGGACAGGACCGCAAACAAACGTCACAATCGTTACAGTCGCCGGCAGAGGAGCGAAACATCCACGTAATGTCGCTGCCGGAGGTTTGTCTTATGGCTCCGAAACGGCAATTGGCCAAACAGGCCCCACAACCAATGCAGGCTTCCTGCCGGATGACCGCCTCATGCCCGCTGCGAAACTCATGGCGCGACCGGATCTCAGGCGCAAGGACCAAATGAAGGTCAGCGGCATCCACATCGCAATCCGCAAGCACCTTGTGGGACGCCAAAGACGCGAACGCAGCGACGACACTGGTCTTGCCAGTTCCGCCTTTTCCACTGATCACGACGAGTTCCTTCATGCGTCCTTGTCCTTCATGTTCGGCTTCCTTGTCCCATTTATGATGTACAGAACCGCTTCGGTCGCATTCCTGCTCTCGAATACAACATCGCTCTCCACGCCCAGGAAGTATTCCGTCTGAACGCTGTAATTCTCAGCAATCACGTCTTCGATCTCCCTCAATCCTGAATGCCTGATCTTGCGCACGTATGAACTTGGATCACGGAGCTTTTTCTTAAAGAAATCCGACTCCGGGTTGAGCAACATGACGAGGAGCGCGCCATCGGGTCGCAGCACATGCGTCGTTTTCTCTATGGCTTTCCTGAAGTCCTCGATGAATTGAAGGGAAACCACATAGATCACGGCGTCGAAAGAGGATTCCGGGAAAAACATGTCCTCGGCGCAACCTGCCACCGTTCTAACGCTGTCCGGCACACGGTCCAGCGCCTCCCTCGAGACATCCAGCCCGGCGACACGGAATCCGCGCTGGCTCAGCGCACTTTCAATCATCGCGGGGCCGCAACCCACGCTCAGGACTTCCGCGCCGCCCGGCAAGTGCCGCACAATGTAATCGAGTTCAACCCGGAAGACCTCCTGCCAGAACTCCTTCCGGCAGGATTCAAGATAGCGCTGCGCTATACTCTTCTCGTCCTTCACCGCAGATTCCTTCACGACACACAACTCCTGAGCCGGAGGGTCATATTGTCACAAGCCTGTCTGAATCTCGAACAATCTCGTAGTGGTCCTTCAACGTGGAAAGCGGGCAGACTTCCGAACCTTCGGAATGGCGCAGCTTTAGGCAGGTCCCGCAGGCAAAGAATTGGCCGCCGGCATCAAGGACCTTTTGCGCCTGAGCTTTCACGTTGAACCTCTGATCTTTGATCTGGTCGATCTCAACCCCCCTGCCCGAAAGAAAGATGCGCACTTCGTCTCCTTGCTCGAGGCTGTAGAGCGCAAGACGCAAAGCGTTGAAAACAGTCTCAGGGTCGGTTTGAGCAATGATCATGCCGAGCCTCATGCCGCTTTTCCTTCCAGATTGAGTTCGAGATCCTTCATCTGATTGATTCCTCGTTGCCTTCATGGACGCACACGAAGAATGTGTCATTTCCGAAACGCCGTTCGGCGATCATGTTCTGGCTAGAAAGGCGCTCGACGAGCTTTGACGTTTCGATCACCCGCAGGCCGAGCGTGGCGGCGATTTCATGCAGTGAACACGGACGCCGTCCGATGAGTTCCAGTATGCGGCCCGAGTCGGGAGAAAGTTTGATCTCTTGGGAAGGCCCGGAATAGTCGGCAATGATCTCGGCGCGCGGATCGAACAAGGTGGCCAGCAACTCCAACTGCTCATGCGGAACCGGCAAGGCAAAGGATTCCGCAGGCGGCCGCACGACCGTGTTCAATTGAACACGGTCTGGCCGTATGCGGCGTGCCCAGTCTGCGATCTCCCGAACCTCGGATTCACCCGAAGTGACGCCGGCCAGCAATAGCACTTCCAACCAGATCGCGTTCCGAAAAGACTCGCGAAATCTAACCAACCCGCATAGCATCTGTTCAAAAGAGATGCCGTCCACCGGACGGTCAATGTAATCGAAGAGCCGGGCGTTTCCGGCATCGAGGGACGGAAGCACGACATCGGCGTCACGCAAAGCATCCCGAACAGTCGGCTCCCAGAGGAGCGAACCGTTCGTGATAACGGCCAACGGCACTCTTGTCAGTTTCTTTACACCTTGCACGATGTCGCCGAGGCGTGCATGCAGCGTGGGTTCACCCGCACCGGACAAGGTGATGTAGTCGGGCGTCGGCTGGGAAGACAGGAAGTCCTTCAATTCGGCAAGCACGTCGGATGTGGGAACATATTCCTTTCGACACGCCGTGTGGTTCGTGGTCCGGCCCTGCTCGCAATACACGCAGTCGTAGGTGCAGGTCTTGAAAGGCATGATATCTACGCCCAGCGAACGCCCCAAGCGGCGCGAAAGTACCGGTCCGAAGATGTGCCGAAATCCGCCCTCAATCATAAGTCACCTTTGAACGACGATTTTATAAAGCGCTCATGTCGGTCACGGCGTTCTTTGCACGAGGTTTCAGGCGAGGCTTTGGAGTAATATTCATAGATTTGCATCATTCACCCTCCCGGGGCATCTTGCTGTTCATTCTCTGTTCATCGCTTCGGATCGGTCTCGTTCGTGCGATGACAGTCTCTCCTGCGCGCACTTTGTCGCCGGGCGTAACCACCACATCGACGTCAGACACGGGCAGGTAGATATCCATGCGTGATCCGAATTTCATCATGCCTATTCTGTCGCCCGCCTTGACCGGCACAGGAGTCTCAAGGTCTAGCCAATAAACAACGCGCCGAGCGACTGGCCCCACTATTTGAACAACCAAACAACGGGTCCGTGTCCCTTCAATGAGAATCTTGTTGTTCTGGTTGTGCTCGGATGACTTCTCCCGAAAAGCAAAGAACTTTTTCCCTGGAAAGTACCCGAGGAACTTCGCATACCCAGGCATGGGCGAACGATTGACGTGTACGTTGAACACATTCAGGAAAATACTGATGCGAATACTATCCGCATGGAGATACGTGCGCTCATCGTGTCGCGTCACCGACATCACACGGCCGTCCGCCCCGGCGAGAATTCCCGATGGATCAGGCGGAGGAATTCGCTCCGGATCGCGAAAAAAGTAGAGCAGATAGAGGGTTCCTAGTAAGAACAGGAATGCACTCAGCAGCATATGTTCCAGTAGAAGACCCATACATGTGGATACAACGGCAACAATACCGATAAACGGTAATACCTCATGGCGAATTCTCATCATGCTATCTTTTCCGGAATATTCTCCGCGATGTTTTTCAGGCAGATGATTCTTTCAACTAAGGTCCGGAAAGTCTGTCGATACTCTGGAAGCACATCCACGACAAGGTTCCCGCACGAATACGCCTCGGCGATGCGTCGGTCATCGGGAATGTCCAGCAAGATGGGCACGTGCTCACCCCGGCAGTACTCCGTCACCCGGTCGTCGCCGATATCGCAACGGTTGATCACGACGCCGAATGGAATGTCGATTTGGCGTATGGTCTCCACGGCAAGCTTCAAATCGTGCAGACCGAAAGGCGTCGGTTCGGTGACCAATACGACGAAGTCGCTGTCTCTAACGGCGGCAATCACGGGGCAAGAAGTACCCGGAGGCGCGTCGAGGATCACCGTTCCATCGGAGGGCGATGCTCGTTTGACTGCGCGAATCAACGGGGGCGACATCGCCACGCCGACGTTCAAGCGGCCCTGAACAAATCCGATGCCATTGGCGTGTCCCTTTTCGACCACACCAATGATGTGGTCTGTCTCGGATATCGCGTGGACCGGGCACGCAGACGCGCATCCCCCACAACCGTGGCACATTTCTGCGAATACCAACACCTTGCCTTTTATGCAAGCGATGGCGTTGTAACGGCACACTTCTGCGCACCGGCCGCATCCCGTGCATTTCTCCATGTCTACAACAGGGACGGGAATGCCCACGGCCTTGGAGGTCTCGATGGTGGGCTTCAGGAAGATGTGGCCGTTGGGCTCCTCCACATCACAGTCTACATACGTGACGGGGCCTTCCGTCACAGCGGCCAGATTCACGGCAACCGTGGTCTTCCCTGTTCCGCCTTTTCCGGATGCAATAGCGACTTTCATGGTGTGTTCTACTCCGCTCTACGGGATCAGAACCGCTGCCGAGATCACCGTGGTCCAGCGTCCGTTCTTGTCGCCAAGGGCAGCCTGTGTGCTGTTGGTCGTCCGGACGAACTTGCCGCTGATTCGCCAAATCTCACGCTTCTCGTCCCAACTCTTGTCCGGATCAAACTCAACGCCCAAGACCGTCGCCAGCATCTCGGCCGCCAAGTCTTCTGCGTAATCCCCGGCCTTCTGCCGCGTCTGACCGTAACCGTGGTGCTCAGACAAATAGCCGAACTGATTTGCGTCGCGCGGAATCGCCACGCCGACTGAGGCAGCCATCAAGCGCCGCGGTTCATCGGTCGCGACTTCGGCCATCACGGTGTGCACGACTTGCCCATCCTTCATCTCTGCCAACCCTATTTCGGGCTTCACGAATTTGCACCCGGACGGATAGATGCTCGATACGCGGACCAAGTTGAACTGGGCTATACCACAGTCCCGCAAAGCCATCTCAAAACTCGATAGTCTCTCGCGATGGCGTCCCACACCTCGTGTGAGGAAAATCCTGCTTGGTACGTACACGTTTCTCATTTCCTTACAGTTGTCTCGCCCTGCAATGCGCCGCACGTCTAGTCGATTCTTCCTGTTCCACCTGTCTCTGAAGCGACCGCAATGCTCACTCCAATGTCCTCTGCCTGCTTCCTAGGCGGGCTTTCCCAATAGCGAGACGCCCTCAAAATCGGAGGGGGTATCCACTCCGAGGCAGGCAAGCGTCGTAACCCCTATGTCGATAATCGCCGGACTCTCAGCCAACAGCCTATTGGAAAAGAGCACGCCCGGTGTAGTGGCCATATCCGAAGCCGCGTGATCACCACTCCACTTATCATCGTTCAATGAGAAAACGTCTTTGGGCGCAGCCCCTGCTGCGGACGGCTTATCGGTCTGGTATCCATCGGCATAGCCCAACTGAAGATCCGGCGCATCCTGCTCCGCGACGCCGCGATACGCCTGGTCGCGCGTATAGACCGCCCCAAGAAACTTCTCGCCGGATTCCGTATCCGTGGCGCTCATGAGCTTCTCTCGAATCTCGGCCCTGAGTGCCGGAGCATCTTCCGGGGATATGGTCCCTTGTCCTTCGCGACCTTTGAGGTTCAGGAAGATGCTTCCCAGTCCAAGCCCATACGCTCGGCTTCGCGGCCAGTCATATCCCTCAAGGTACTTGACCTCGTTGAACGCCGTTTCCGCATTTGTTTGACCGGCGACCGCGAGATAGCCATTCCGTATCAGCCATGTATTGACACTGAAGCCTTTCCTGAAGTCATGGAACCCATGATCGGACAGCACAATCAGCAGGTCGTCTTCATTCAATGCCTGCATGACCTTGCCAACCGTGGCGTCCATCTTCCCATAGGTGTCCTCAATCGCGCGTCCAAAGGTCCTGGCGCCTGCTTCGTTGTACTTCGGGTGTTTGGGATCGCGAAAGCGCCAAAACATGTGCGCGATGCGGTCGGTACTTGTCCAACCCGCCACAAGAAGATCGAAACTGCCGGAGCGGAGTTCATCCAGCACGAGCGATTCTTGCCAGCCCATGGTCTTCCATGCCTCTTCCAAGAAGAGCGGCTCATCAAGTTCTTCCTGCTGAAGCGCCTTGGTGTCGTCACTCCAACCGACGGTCTTGAACAAACCGTAACGGTCGGCCAGCCGGCCGGCGTAGTCGCCCGGCACGCTGATGGGAAAATAGGGTTCCTTCGGGTGGATTTGAAGACACGTCATGTACAACCGCACATGTGTCCCGGCCTCGATCACGTTTATTCGGCTGATGGCGCGCACGGTGAACTTGGACGTAACCGGAAAAGCCCATTCAATCCATTCCGACCAGGCGTGTTCAGAAAGAGTAAGCGTTCGGCCTTGGATTTCGAGACCAATGGTGTGCTTTTCGCGGTCCACGACCACAGTTATGGGCACTTCCACCAATTTCTTCTCCGAGGGATGGCGAAGCCCGGGCACTTGCACAACAGCCTTGTTCCCTTCGAACTTGAGCGGTAGTCTTACGCCACCTGCAACGTTTTCCACCTCCGGGAAAGTGTCTGAGAAGGCAAAGAAGGTGCTTTGTGTGCCGCGAATGTCCGGCACGTCCAGCCCGCACAGCATCGCGCTCTCGGAAAGCGGTTCGGGCGGATAGGCGTAGGGGACGTTCAGCAGCTTACAACGCACACCCTGGCGGTTGGCCACAGTCCAGAAGGTCTCACCTTTGCGGTAATTCACATACTCAGCGGGACGCAGGAGGCTTCCGTCGCCCGCGAGTTGTGGAGGCTTCATCGCACCGAAGCCGAGTCCGGGAACATAAGTCTCCGGATTTCGTCGGAGGAAATCGTAGATGCCGTGATTCCCAGGCCGCTTGCAGGTTGCGAAAGACGACCACGCTGTGGGCGACTGTGGCGGATTGCTGGACAACAACCGCTGGTAGTTGCCCTTGGTCTGCAGCGCGAGCAGGTTCGGCAGCGCGCCGGACTTGAGCATGCCGTTAATGATGGTGGGCTCGACCCCGTCGAAACCAAGGATAACCACGCGGCCGCGCTTGGCCTTTCCGCCAACGTCCGAGGCAACGGCAAATACCCGTTTCTGCTTTCCAGCAACACCTGCCATTGCCAAGGGAGCCAGTGCCGATGACGTGCGCGCGAGAAACGAGCGCCGGGTGATGCTACTGGTTGTCCCGCGCTTCTTCATGCCCAGTGCCCCTCGACGTTTGGCGCATCCGTTGGGGCGAGCGCGCCCGACTTGAACGCTTCAATGGCTTCAGCCACCGTACCTTGCGCGCCGACAACGATCTTGATGCCTGCTGCGGAAAGCGTCCTGAACGCCTTTGGGCCGCAGTTTCCGGTGATGACGACTTCCGCGCCAAGGCGGGAAACCGTCTCGGCGGACTGAATGCCCGCGCCTTGGGCTGCGTTCAAATTCTGTACATTGTCATGCGCCTGAAAGGCGCCGCTCTCCGAATCCACGGCGACAAAGAACGCCGCCCGTCCGAAACGGGGATCGACCTGCGCGTCAAGCGTCTTGCCTGACGCAGATACAACGATAATCATCTTCATCTCCAAATCGTTGACTACAAATCTGGGAAACGGTCGTCGCACTTACTTGTGCGGGCATTTCTTCTCGCAGAGAGACGGACATTTCTTGAGAACCATGAACCAGTCAAGAACCTTGGTACCAGCGGCGGGCTTCTCGACGCGCTCCTTGGCCGAGCCACAGGATCCCGGCGGTGGGACAATCACGTCGTCGCCAGGTTGCCAATTCGCGGGCGTAGCGACTTCGTATTTGTCCGAGTGTTGCAAGGCGATGAGCAGTCGCTTGATCTCCTGCATGTTGCGCCCGTTGCTGAGCGGGTAGTAGAAGAGCGCCCGGACGATCCCTTTTGGGTCGATGATGAAGACCGCGCGCACGGCTTGCGTGTTGCTAGCGCCGGGTTGCAGCATCCCGAATTTCCGCGAGACTTCCATCGTCAGGTCGCTGATGACGGGGAACATAACCTCGACGCCCTTCATGCCGTTGTATTCGATCTTCTCCTTGATCGTTCTAAGCCACGCGATATGGCTGTACGTGCTGTCGATGGACAGGCCTAGCAGCTCGCAGTTCAGGTCCTTGAATTCCTTCGCCATCGTGGCGAAGGTCATAAACTCCGTGGTGCACACGGGCGTGAAGTCGGCCGGATGCGAGAAGAAGACAACCCATTTCCCCTTGTAGCACTCGGGGAAGTTGATCTCCCCTTGGGTAGTCTCCGCCTTGAACGAAGGCGCCTTTTCACCAATGAGTGGCAAGCGTTCAGTCGGCTGTTCCATGATCTCTTCCTTTCAGTTGGTTGAAGAACCCGTTTCAAGATAGACCGCACAAAGAGACTACTCGTCCGGAAACATGTCCGGACGCAGACCGATATTCACAATGCTGCACGCTTGGATGGGACGCAGACCGAGGGCCTCGGCCTCTTTCACGATCTCGGCGTCTTCCGAGCCGGGGTTGAGGAAGAACTCCGTCGGCGCCTTCGCAGCAATGGCTGCAAGCATCTTCCTGCCTATGTTTGGAGGCACGTACATGGAAATGCGGTCAATGGGTCCTGGCACCTCAGCAATAGAGGCGTATGCCCGCAAGCCTTCCATCTCGAGGACACTCGGATTCACGGGGTAGACTGTCCACCCACCCTGTCTGAACGCACGTACGGCTTTGTTGCCGTACTTGGCGCGATCCGCCGATGCACCTACAATTGCTATGGTCTTACCCATGGTCAGATCTCCAAGAACCATTGGCACACGTACTGCGTTCAGAAATAGAGATCACGTTGTTCTGTCTCCGCAATACAACGCAGGCGTTTCAGTAACTCCACCTTCTGGGGCGTTTCGGAAAGTTCCCGAAGCTCACGCGCAATCGCGCGTTCTCCAGCCCCACGGGTCTCCGGCGTGGCATAGTCCACGAGATATTCCATCAAGGTTGTCAGTGCATTCGGCGTACAGAAGTTCTGAATGAACCCCGGAATGGCGAACTCCATGAAGTGCTCGCCGGTACGTCCCAGGCGATAACACGCCGTGCAAAAACTGGGGATGTACCCGTCCTGGAGCAGCTCGCGCATGACTTCATCAAGAGAGCGAATATCGCCCAGCAAGAACTGCTCGCGTTCCATGACTTGGGCATCGCCCAGTTCCGTGTATCCACCCAACTCGACCCGGCTTCCGGCATCGATCTGGGACACCCCGAAGGCCATTGCCTCGCGCCGCAACTCAGGCCTCTCACGTGCAGTCAGGATCAGGCCGGTGTAAGGTACGGACAAGCGCAGAATGGCGATCACGCGCTTGAAATCATGATCACTGACCAGATACGGCCATTCTGTGTCCACGCCATGCGCCGGACGCAGCCTCGGGAAACTGATCGTGTGGCACCCGACACCATAAACTTGCTGAAGATGCAGGGCGTGACTCACCAATCCCAGGACTTCGAACTTCCAGTCGTAAAGACCGAACAGTACTCCCAAACCAACGTCGTCACAACCCGCTTCGAACGCGCGCGAAAGCCCGTCAAGCCGCCAGAGGTAGTCTGACTTGCGCGTTCCTTTGGGGTGCATCCGTGCATATGTTTCGTGATGATAAGTCTCCTGGAAAATCTGGTACGTGCCAATCCCGGCGGCCTTTAGCTTCCGATACCCTTCGTGATCGAGCGGTGCTGCGTTGATGTTGACCCGCCGGATTTCCCCGTGTCCGACCTTGAAACGGTACGTCGTCCGCACACAGTCGGCCATGAAATCGGCGTTGTACTTCGGGTGCTCACCAAAAACGAGGATGAGCCTTTTGTGCCCCTTGTTCTCCAATGCCAGGAGTTGGTCTTCAAGCTCCTGCGTACTCAGCGTACGACGCACGGCACCCGTGTTGGAACGCCGAAAGGCGCAGTAGCGGCAGTCGTTGATACAATCGTTCCCAATGTAGAGCGGCGCGAACAGAACAATCCGGTTTCCGTAGACCCGTCTCTTCAAGTCTCGTGCGGCTTCGAAGATCTCCTCGACAAGGTCAGGCTCTTCCGCCGCCAAGAGCGAGGCCGTTTCCTCAATCTGTAGAGGTTCTTTGGCGAGGCTCTTGGCAATGACCTCGCGCACACGCAGGGGATCTGGCGACGCACACCTCAACACGGCGCTGAGACGCTCGTCGTCGACAAAGTCCACAGCGTGCTTGCTGAGGCCGCTGTTCATCGTCGTCATGACTCGGTTCTCGATATCTGTTATCCCCCTCCCTTGCGGATCCGCCCTAGGGGGGCTTGGGTGAACCCGTTGGGAAGAGGAGGTGGAAGGAGAAACGCACCTCCTTTGCGATCTAGTCCGCCGATGGCTTCACGGCATCAGTATTGGTCGCCAGCGCGTCGAGCCGCTGCCTGATCGCATCAAGTTGCTGTTGGAGCATTTCTGCTTGGCCCTGCAACATGCTACGCTCGGCATCACTGGGCGACGCGACGGGAGCGGCCTGCGCTACCCAACCGAATCGCATCCAGCCGGGCAGGCCTGTGGCGCGATACCAGTGCCGCCAGCCGCGGCCACCTCCACCGCGCCCGAATCCGCGGCCCGCAAAACCTCGTCCGGGAGCCGGATTTGCGTATCCCGGTGCATTGAAACCAGCGCAGAGCCCTGCGCCACGTCCAGTCATAGGGCCCGCTCCCAGCGGGCCTGTTCCGTCTCCACCTGGCATGTTATGCCTCCTTTTCATTGCGGGTCTTCCCCGCGTTCTATTCGCTTTTTCCCACAAGCAGGTCCCTGACTTCCGCCGGGGTCATGCCTTTCTGTTCCGCCAAAGCCTTAAGGGTTGACTCCGCCTTGGCTGCAAATCCCTGCTGCTGCAAAATGCCCAGAGCCTTCTCCAGAGGAAGGCTGTTGCTCTCGCACAGGCCCTGAACCGTCTGGCGCCCCAAACGGGCGCCATGTCCTTTCCCGGATACTGCGGAATCGTCTTGGAACGCTATTCCCGCAACCGGAGGCTCCTTGGAGTCAGTGGACGCTGAATTTCGGAATTGTCCGTTTCCCTTAGCGTGACTATTCAGCGCTACGATGTTGCTGAAGGGTGGAACCTCGAATACCGTACCGGCAAAAACTACCGTTACCACGACGACGGCACCGATCATCTCACGCTTGAGATGAAGTCTCCGCTTCTGCACTAGGTAGCGAACCAGCGCCTGCCAATTGAAGTACACGTGAAAACACGACGCGATTACGAAGAGCAGGGCCATTGTGGTATGTACTGCGATCCACTGCTGCTTGGTCAACCCCAGGACGTTCCAACCGGTCCAATTGGCCACGCGCCCCTGTGGCGAGATGTACATGATCACGCCCGTCGTCGCGAGTACGAGAAAGGCCAGTGTAACAATCAGACTCGTTAGGCCGCGCCAATGCAGCCGTTCCCGTTCGGTATTGCTCGTTTCAGACATAGGGGCTTTCTCCATGCTCACGTCTGAGGTTCAACTGCGGCGCATGGCCACGCCACACTTCGGGCACATGACCTGCGCGCATGGCACGCCGCGCTCATGAGGCTGGGAATGCCCGCATTGCGGACAGACACACATGCCATCAGGACCGACTGCTGTCCCACCTTGGCGGCCACGGCCACCAGGACCCTGTCCTCTGCGGGCTCCACCTTGTCCCTGACCCGCGCCGGCTCCAGGGCCTCCTTTTCCTCTTCCTTTTCCAAATCCAAACATCAGTATTTCTCCTTTTCTGGTTCGATGTTTTGAGATGCATATCGCGGTTTCGCGCCACAGTTGCCGCGTCGGCCATGAAAACGACGGCCTTGTCCGCAACGGCAGCCCGGCATCGCGAACGACGGTGCTGGCAACCCTCCCTGTAGATAGGCTGCAAGGACCTCTTCCGTGTCGCCAGCCACAAACGGAATCACGCGGATACCTGCTGCGGCCAGCATCTCTGCCAACGGCCGCGAAATCGCGCCGCAAATGAGGGTGTCCACGTTCAACTCACGCATTCGGTCCACGCGCAGCCCAAGCGCCTGTTGCCCGAGGTCCTCCTGCTTTCGCTCCAACAAATGTTGGCCATCAATTTGGGCAACAAGAAGTTCGCGCGCCGTGTCGAACACCGGTGATACCCGGTTATCCCATATCGTTATTGCGACTCTCATACGTGGATTCCTCTTGCTGCCAAAGGTGAAAGCAACAACAATGCCAAGCGAGAATGAAGTAACTGACAATGCCGATAACCCCTTTTATTACAAGAGATTACGCCAAGAAGAGATAATGAATGGACGTCGGTGGCGCAGCGAGATAAGTCGCACTATTGCGACTTCACCCCGGACACAGTCGCTTTTACGCGACCTTCGGCGCTTGCCCAATCCATCACGTAAGCTACGGCTTCACAAAGAAGCCGTCTCGATACCGTATCCGACGAATCATTGCTACCCGTACCGGTAAGAACCAGAACAACGCCCATTGCATCAGTGCTGAACCAACGGGGGGCGAAGTTCCCAAAGAAGGCGCTTTCCTCAACATGCGCGCAGTCCCAGCCGCCGCAGAACAACACTGTTTGTCAAGGTACCCACTGATGCGGTGCCTCATAGATGCCGATGTTGCCGTTGGCATTTTCGGTATGCCCAATAAGAGGACTCTGTTCAAGGCAGGAACGAACGCGGCGCTGACGCGTCTGACGCCATTCAGCGGATCCTACAGGATCAAGTTCATCGCGACACCGGTGAGGAGACTAACCAGGATCATTACGCTGATGCTCTTGAGTAAGCCAGGCAGGCCCAATTCGCGCGCGAGCACGATGAACGTGGCAATGCACGGGAAGGATATTGCCAACAGCGTAACGCTGATAATCATCTGCTTCGGCGTGAGATTCAGTGATGCCAGCATGCCCACGGCGACATCCTTGCGCAGGAATCCCAGCACCAGCGCCAGCACCGCTTCTTTCGGCAGGCCGAAGAGGTATGTGACGACCGGCGCGATAACACTAGCCATGCGGTCGAAGACTTGCACGTAGTCGAGTACGTTCACGATGAGCACGCCGAGCAGTACAAAGGGTACCGCCTCTTTGAAGTACTGCCTGATACGTGTCCAGAGTTTGTACGCAATGGCGCGCGGCGAGGGTAGCCGATAGGGTGGAATCTCGATGATAAGTTCCGGACTTGCGCCCTTGAGCAACGCGTTCAGCACCCAGCCTAGGACAATCCAGACGAGCAATAGTATCGCAAATACACCCGCGACGTACCTCGCTCCATGGTGCCCGAGGACACCCCACATCATCGCCTGCAAACTGGCGCAAGGCACGGCAATGGAAACCAGCGTGGCGGCGATCCAACGTTCGCGCGGGCTTTCGAGCATGCGCGTGGCCAGGATTCCCGGCACGTTGCAGCCGAACCCCAGCAGCATCGGGATGATAGCCCAGCCATGCAGGCCCATGCGATGCATGAGTGTATCCAAAAGCACCGCCAAACGTGGCAGGTAACCGAAATCTTCCAGCAACCCAAGGATGAGATAGAATGCCAGCACGTAAGGAAATACCATCGTCACTGCAACAAACAACCCGGTGGTCAACATACCGAACGATTGGACAAAATCGATCTGGCCGTTGACCAGCGTCCCTATGAGTAGTTGATGCCAGAATCCGCCTGGGTGCATGTGCCCGTCTAGCCGAAGCAAGAGTGGTTTCCAAAGCGCTTCGAACAGCGGCTGGAACGCCAAGTGGACGAGACCCTCGCCGATCAGCCGAATCATCGTGAAAGACAGTACGAGTACGACTGCCGCTATGGGCAAGCCCATCAAGGGCCGGACGGACGCGTCGCTCAACAAATCCCAGAATGTATGATGTCGGTGCGTGAGCGCCTGCACGGTGTTTACGATGCGGCCGACTTCTGTCCAACGCTGCTCTTCCGACATTGGCGCAAAGGTCGGTACCGGCGCGTCTGTAAGACGCTTGACGAGTTCTCTGATGCCTTCGCCAGTCACCGCGATAGTGGGGACCACGGGGACACCCAAGATGCCCTCGATTTTCTCCAGGTTAATATGGATGCCCTGGTGTCTCGCCTCGTCCCACATGTTGAATGCGACGACCATCGGCACGTGCTTTTCGAGCAAGTGCCGCGTGAGGTGTAAACTCCGTTCGAGGTTCGTCGCGTCGACAACATTAATGATCGCGTCGGCATCTTCGATCATCTTGACCGCTATTTCTTCGGCCTTGCAGGAGGTTTCGAGACCGTACACGCCAGGTACGTCGATCAACAACGCCTTATCCGCCTCAAGTGCCATCTCGCCTTGCGTGAATTCGACTGTCGTCCCAGGATAATTCGACGAGATGACGCGTATACCTGTCAGGCGGGAAAAGACAACGCTCTTCCCGACGTTCGGGTTGCCCATGAGAAGGATGCGTCTCATCAGGTTATCGCGACGAGGATGCGCCGCGAGACACCGTTCCCCAAAGCCGTCTGCGAACGTCCGTGGCGCACCACGACGGGACCCCATCCCGCGCGTCCGCTTATCTTTACGATGGTAACACCGGGCCGGATGCCGAGCGTCTTCAGCCTCTGGCGGATATGAGGTCCGCCTTCAATGTCGACGACAAGCAATGCTTGCCCATCCTCTGCTTGATTGAGAGACATTCACTTCTCCACTAACTTCAGTCGCTTTATTCTGTGGACAACTAGCAGCAGTTCGTATTCATCGGCATCGCACATTTGTCGAGCGCAGCGCTTTGGCTTCCGTGGCCTGTGGCGCTGCAGCACCTTCATTCAGCGGATCTGTCACCTTCGGCGCGCTTGAAACGCGAGGGTAGCGCAAGCTCGAGTGCCTTGATCTTTCGGAAGAGCGTGCTCTTGTGCATCCCCAATGCCTTTGCCGCTTCATTGCGGTTCCCGCCACATTGACTAAGAGCGTCCAATATGGCCTGGGCTTCCGCCGCCTTTACCGTTGAGTCAAACCCGGATGTCGGGAGAGGAACCCCTGGAGAATGCTTTCCGACCAAAGACTCCGGTAGGCAACGTGCTCCGATGGCCGCGTCAGGACAGATCACGAATGCATGCTCTATGATGTTCTCCAGTTCGCGGATATTGCCGGGATAGTCATGGGCCATCAGAAGCGCCATAGCCTCCGGCGAAACACCCGCAACCGCACGCCCTTGCGTCTGGTTGAACCGGCGAATGAAGCGATCCACCAGCAGGGGAATATCCTCCTTGCGCTTCCTCAATGGAGGGAGTTCGAGACGCACAACGTTGATGCGGTAATAAAGGTCTTGCCGGGACTGACCGTCCTTGACGAGTTCCGCCAAGCTCTTGTTGGTGGCCGCAATGACGCGGACGTCCGTCTTGACAGACTGCGTTCCGCCCAGTGGTTCATACGTTTTCTCTTGGAGTACGCGCAGAAGCCGCACCTGCAACGCGGCACTCACGTCCCCAATCTCGTCGAGGAACAGGGCGCCGCCTTCCGCCCGGGCAAAGCGTCCGGGCTTGTCTTTGTCTGCCCCGGTAAAGGCGCCCGCCTTGTAGCCAAACAACTCCGATTCGAGCAGCGTATCTGGAAGTGCACCGCAGTTAATCGCCACGAAAGGCTGGTTCTTTCGCGGGCTCAGATTGTGGAGCGCGCGCGCAAGCAGTTCCTTGCCAGTGCCCGTTTCCCCCTCGATAACGACCGTGGCGTCGCTTGCGGCCACTTGCGGCAAGATGTCAAACAACTTCTGCATCAAGGCGCTTCGGCTCACCATGTCGCCGACCTCATAGCGCTGCTCGATTTCCTTGCGTAATTCTTCCACAAGACTCAGGTCGCGGAAGGTCTCGACACCACCAGCGATGTTTCCTTGAGTATCCCGCAACAGTGCAGTCGATACGCTGATGGGAATGCGACGTCCGTTGGCGTCCACGATAAAGGCAGACTTGTTGATAATCGGTTTGCCCGAATCCATGGTATGGCGCAGGGCGCATTCGGTTTCGCACATGCTCGCGCGAAAGACCTCGCAGCATCGCCGCCCAATCGCTTCCTCGCGCGGAATTCCCGTGAACTCCTCCGCGGCCCGATTGAACGAGGTTACCCGCCAGTCGTGGTCCACCGTAAACACGCCATCCGAGATGCTCTCGAGGATGATGTCGGTCGTATTGACCGTTATGGGTTGCCGCTTTCTCATGCGTTTAATGGAATCCGATCCGAACACATCTACACGATACGCATTGTATCATCGGCTGGGGGCTTCAGAATAGCTTCGATACTCGAGGCAACTGGAGATGCCGACTTTTCCATGAACGTCTTTCTTCTTCATCCACGGGATTCATCGCGCCGACGCGTTCAGAGCGCAGGGGTATCTTCTTCGGGTGTCGCCGCCGGGAGCTGATGGTGGCGCCGATATCGTTGCTGGGCAAGGTTCAATGGGTTTCGACCGTCCTCGCCTGTGTGTGCAGGTAAAGTCCGGTCACTTGCCTGAGAGCGTCAACATCCTTCGTGAATTGCAGGGGGTGATGAAGAATCTCGGGGCCGAACAGGGGCTCCTGGTTTCGTGGGGTGGTTTCAAAGACTCGGTCTACAAGGAAGCCAGAAGCCT
>Ga0315274_10000764_pt1 | contig 50015 bp, 31 predicted proteins | sample YL17G02_20_MG_FD_203700 | JGI IMG/M metagenome (GOLD analysis project Ga0315274, IMG submission 203700) | Sediment microbial communities from Yellowstone Lake, YNP, Wyoming, USA - YL17G02_20 | ecosystem: Environmental > Aquatic > Freshwater > Lake > Sediment | place: USA: Wyoming | collected... | reverse complement strand
GGTTAGGGGAGGGAGGAGGAAAAGGTCGTGGAGGTCAGAGAAGAAGAAGGAGAAGAAGAAAGAAGGAGATGTTCGTCGATGGTCTTTTTCTCTGTTCGCGTCTTTCTTTCTTTCTCTCTTCTCCTTTCTTTTTCACTTTCTCTTACCTGCTTGTACCAGTCCTCGAAAGACTGTTGCGTTGATGTGAGAGGAGCGCGAGGAGCGTGTCGAGGAGAAGGAAAGAGTGGGTTGTGTGAGTGAGGACGTGAGCAAGAAGAAAGGATGGGGGGCAAACGGAAAATCGATGCCCCTGAAGGGAAAAAAACACTCTTCGATCGCCTCTCTCGCTCTCCGTGTGTGCACGGAACGACGAGGGAAAATGCACCATGACTGTGTCGGGTTGACAAGCTCTACGAGCGCGCGTGGACAGAGAGAGCGGATGGAAAGAGAGAGAGAGGGCAGGTAAGGCATGCAACACGCTCTCTTTTTGCTTCTTTGCTTTCGAAGCTTCGATCGAACAAGCGAAGTGAAGAACGACAGACGAGCAGAATCGAAAAGGAGAAAAAAAAACAGTCCGAGATGCGTCCTCCTCGCTCTCCGCGCCTCCGCCCAGCAGCTGCTCCATTCCTTTCGAGCAGAGCACCATGCCAGAAACTGGGAGCTCTCCTTGTCGTCTTGCTGTTGCTCGCCTCGAAGGCGACGGGAGCAGCCGCTAGAAGAGCAGACGACGCATCCGAATTAAAAGCGGCCAGCGTCGGCGGCGGCGGCGATGCCGACCTCGAAGAAGACGGTGAAGAAGCCCCAAAAAAACTCGGCCTCCCGCTCGTCGTCCACACGTGGCCGTGGACCCAGGCGGCGCGCGCCGGGTACGCCGTCTTCGAGAGAGCCGAAGAGGAAGAAGCACGGGGAGGAGGAGGAGGGGCGGCAGCCTCGAGCACGCTCCCTCTGGACGCCGCCGTCGCCGCGGCCGAGAGGGCCGAGCTCGACCGCTGCGACGGCACCGTCGGCCCGGGCGGTAACACCGACGAGCTCGGCCGCGCGTCGCTCGACGCGCTCGTGATGGACGGCGAGACCATGCGCGCCGCGGGAGTCGCGGCGGTCCGCGTCAGGGAGGCCGCGGCGACGGCGCGGCTGGTCATGGAGGCGACGGAGCACTCGCTGCTCGTCGGCGAGGGCGCGACCGAATTCGCTGCCTCCGTCGGGGGCTTCGCCAGGCACCAGCGGCTCGAGGACGAGGTCTCGGACGCGAGAGCGGCCTCGTGGAGGAGGGCCTCGTGCCAGCCCAACTTCAGGAGGGAGAAGGAGGGGCTGCATCTGAGGCCCGACCCTCGGAGGCACTGCGGTCCCTACCATCGTCGTCGAGAGGAGGAGGAAGAAGACGAAGGAGGAGAAGGAAGAGAAAAGAGAGGAGCAAGAAACGCGGCCTCCTCCTCTTCCTCTCCCCTCTCCCCTCACCCCTCCGCTCCCCTCCCCTCGCGCCTCTCGCACGACACCATCGCGGTCGTCGCCATCGACGCCCTCGGCCGATCCGCCGCCGCGGCCTCGAGCAACGGCGCCGCGCACAAGGTCCCCGGCCGCGCGGGCGACGCCGCCGTCCCGGGAGGCGGGGGCTACGCGACGCCCTTCGGAGGGTGCGGCTCCACGGGCGACGGCGACCTCCACCTGCGGTACTGGCCCTGCGTGCGGGCGATGGCCTCTCTGGGCACGGGGAAGATGGGCCCGCAGAGGGCCGCGGAGGACGCCGTCAGGGCGATCGCCGAGAGGGAGCCCGGGTACGTCGGCGCGCTCGTCGTCGCGTGCTCCAGGACTGGCAGGGTGGGGGCCGCGGCGCACGGTTGGCGGTTCTCTTACACCGTGGCGAGGAAGGGGGTGGAGGGAGGGGAGCCGCAGGTGGTGGAGGTGGAGCCTCTGGTTGTTGAGAGAGGGAAGAAGCTCTCATAATTTCTCACGAGTTCTTTTCTTGGCATCGTTTTTACTCTCTCCCGCTCTCTCTCTTTCTCGTTCTCTTCTCTCCCTCCCTCCCTCCCTCCCTCCCTCTCTCTTCCCGGGTTCTTGTTTGTACATTCTGTCCCCCTGATCTCTCTGTCTGAAAAAAAACTGTATAGAAGAAGAGGAAAAAAGAAGGAAAGAAGCAGGCAGTCGGTCTCTCTCTTTCACCCCCTCCTCGACAAGAACGACGGCTGCTGCTGCTGCTGCTGCTGCTGCCCCAACGGCGGAGGAGGAGGCCCCATCGCCCCCGTGACCGGCGCCCCGCCGGCCCCGGGGACGGGGTAGCCCATCGCCCTCTTGTACGCGAGCTCCTCGGCCCACGTCGCGCCGTCGTCGGCCCAGTTGCCCGACGAGCCGCGCCGGGACTCGTCGTAGCGCGCCGCCGCCGCCGCCGCTGCCGCACCGCTGCCGCCAGTGCCTCCGCCAGTGCGGAGACGGTCAGGGTGCCCGAAGAGCTCGTCGAGCGGCACGGTCGTCCTGCGCGCCCCGAATATGACGTCGGGGTCGACGTGCGCCTGCGCCTCGAGGGCGTCGCGGAGGTTCTTGCCGCGAGCCCAGTCGGGGATCGTCTTGACGCTCCTGGCGTTTCCGGGCCCGTCGTTTTCGCCGTCGTCGAGGTCGTCGTCGTCGTCGTCGTCGAGGTCGTCGTCGTCGCGGTAGGGGGAGATCTCGTAGTTCTCCGGGTGCTGCTTGTTGTTCTTCTTCTGCTGCTGCTGCATCTGCTGCTGCTGGAGGGGCGTGTTCGCGTTGGCGGCGTTCAAAGAGGCGCCGCCGCCGAGGACGGAGGGAGCCCGAGCGCTGCCGATCGCAGCGTTTGCGGCGTTCGCAGCAGCGTCGCGGGCCCCCTGCTGCCGCTTTCGCTCCTCCGCTTCCTGCGCCGCCGCGACCGCAGCCTGAGCCGCCGCTGCCGCCGCCGCAGCAGCAGCAGCAGCGGCAGCGGCAGCGGCAGCAGCGGCGGCAGCTTCCTCCTCCTCCTTCCTCTTGGCCGCCTTCTTCGCCTCGATGGCGGCCCGCATCCGCGCGTGCTCGGCCGCCTCGCGCTCCTTCTGCCTGGCGGCGGCGGCCGCGGCCTGCTCCTCGGCGCGGCGCTTGTCGGTAGCCACGGCGGCGGCGGCGGCCACGGCCTCCAGCTCCTTGAAGCGCGCCCTGGCCGTCGCCGGAGAGACGTGGGACTGGGCTTTTTCTTGCTGCTGCTGCTGCTCCTGCTGCTGCCGCTGCTGCTGCAGCAGCAGCTGCAGCTGCGAAGACGCGGCTGCAGGAGGGAGGAGGAGGGTGCTGGACTGCGGCAGAGGGAGGGCGCGAGGCGGGGCGAGAGGGAGGGGCGCGGGGTGTTGCTGCTGCGTCGAAGTCCCCGCCGCCGCCGCCGCCGCCGTCGCCGCCGTCGCCGCGGTCGGTCGCGAAGAAGCGACGGCGTGTCCCTCCTCCTCCTTCTCCGCGTCTGCTCCCGCGTCCTCGCCCTTCGTCGACGCCGCTGCCCTGGCTGAGCGGTTGCTCTCCGGGGAGTCTGCGTAAGGGATCAGGGCCTCGAGGCCGCGGCCATCCTCTTCGTCTTCCTCTTCTTCCTCCTCCACGTCGTCGCCGACGACGTCGTCGTCACCCTCTTCGACGTTTGCCAGAGGAGACGCCGGCACCGGCATTGGCGGCGGAGAAGGCAGCAGCGCCGGAGGGGGCTGCGGTGCCCTGGGAGGCGGAGGTGGGGCCTTGGTGCGGAGCTGGGCCGCCGCGGCGAGGAGCGCCGGAGGGGGCCGGTGGCGGGAGGCGGAGGAGGGAGGAGCGAGGGCGCCCGCGGCGGGAGCGGTCCTGTGCTGCGGAGGGGGAGGAGGAGGGGGAGGAGCGGCGTCGGGAGGCGCCGCTTCGGCGTCCGGAGGGGCCCTGGGAGCAACAGCTGCGACAGGAGGCTTGGCGACGACAGCAGGGGCTGCGGCGGGCGGCGCCGCGGCGGCGGCGGCGGAGGCGGCCGGAGCAGCGGCGGCGGCGGCGGCGCGCTTGAGGGAGGAAGCTGCTGCCACTGCCGCTGCCGTCGGCAGAGGAGGCCTCTGCTGAGGAGCAGGAGCTGCAGCGGGGGGGCGCGCTGCCGCCACCGTCGCTGCGACAGGAGCAGCGCGAGCAGCCTCCTGCTGCTGCTGCTGCTGCTGCTGCTGCTTCTGCTGCTGAGGCGCAGAAGCAGCAGCGACCGCGGCAGAGGGCTCGGCGGCCGGGGGCCATTGCTGCTGCGCTGCCGGCGCTTTCGGAACCACGGGCTTCGGAGCAGCGGCCGCAGCGGCCGCAGCAGCAGCAGCAGCGACGGGGGCCTTGACCTGCTGCTGCTGCTGCTGCGAGGAGGCCGCCGGGGCAGAGACCGGAGGAGGAAGCGGGGCGGCAGCAGCGCCAACGGAGCCGAGCGAGGCCTCGTTGTCCTCCGCCGCCGCCGTCGCCGTCGCCGCCGCCGCGGCCGCGCCCGCGGCCGGCGCCGCCGGTGCCGCGGCCCTTTCCGTCGCCGCGGCCGTTTGGGCGGCGGTAACCGCCGTCAGAGTCACGCTGCTGCTGGGGGACGCTGCTAATGCGGCTGCGTCAGGGCCAGAAGAGCGCGCGGCGGCGGCGGCGGTTGAGGGAGCAGCAGCAGCAGCAGCAGTGGCGTCGGCAGCTTGCGGAGGCGGCGGGGCTGCAGCAGCCTTGATGGCAGCAGCAGCGACTGGAGCGGGAGGGGCGACCGGGGGAGCTCCCGCGGGCTTCTGCTTCTTGGGCTGCGGCTGCTGCTGCTGCTGCTGCTGCTGCTGCGCCGCAGGAGGAGGAGGAGGGGCGTGCGCCCTCGCCGCTGCTGCCGCGGCGCCCCAGCCCCCCGCGGCGGCGGCGGCGGCAGCGGTGGGCTTTGGTGCGGGAGGCGGAGGCGCGACTGGAGCGGCAGCAGGAGCTGGAGCAGGCGCCGCTTCCGCTCGCTCTCCCTCTGCTTCTCCTTGCACGGCGGCATCGGCAGCAGCGGCGGAGGACTTCGCGGCCCTGTCGGAGACGATCTCTGGCGGCCTCTCGGCGGTGGGGCCCGGGGCCGCCACTGCCGCGGGAGCAGCAGCAGCTTCGACCTCTTCCCTCTCTTTCGCGGCGGCGGCGGCAGCCGCAGCAGGTTCCGAGGGGGGAGACGCGCTCTCTTCTCTGGACCCCGACGCCGCCGCTCCGCGGCGGAGACCGCCGCGTGTGGATCTCGCGGGCACGGCTGCTGCTGCGACTAGCGCTGCTGCCGCTGCTCCTGCCTTCTTGGCGGCCTCCGCCCTCTTCTTCGGAGCGGGCGCAGCGGCCGCGGCCTCAGCGCCCCCGTCGTCGTCACCGGCGCCGGCGCCCTGCGTCGCCGCTCCTCCTCGCCCGCGCTTGGGGCGGGAGGCGGCAGCAGTGGCAGCAGCAGCTTTCGGAGCTGCTGTCCTCGCTCCTCCGCGCCGGCCTCCGCGAGAAGCAGCGGCAGCAGCAGGGGCAGCAGCGGCGGCGGCGGCCCCGGTCGTCGTCGCACCGGCCCCGGCCGCGGCGCGCTCTGCACTGTCGGCCAGAGTCTTGCGCTGCTCTTCTTCTTCTTCCTTCGCTGCTGCTGCTGCTTCTTCTTCCTCTTCTTCTTCGATCACGTCGAGCTCATAGGGGTCCTTCTCTGCTGTTGCTGCTGCTGCTGGAACAGGAGCTGAAGGAGCAGCGACAGCGCCAGGAGCCGGCGCGCGGAAGGAAGAGCAGGCGCCGACGGCGAGCCACTTTGTGCATTTTTGGGAGAATTGAGAGGTGAAGGAAAAAGAGAAGGAAGAGTGAGCTTTACGTCATGCTTCGCTCTCGCGTTGCTCTTCTTCCTTGCTGTTCGCGGCGAAGACCCAGAACGCTCACAGAGCGCGCGCGTGTCGAGAAGGAGAGAAAAAAGGGACAGAAAGGGAGCGAAAACCAAAAGAGCCACGAGAAATCACGGCGGGGGGCGAAACCGGCGAACCAAAACGAAACCGAAAAAAGACGCGACGATGGGAGGCGCCCACGCAGCAATTCGCTTCTCCCTCCCTCTATACCTTGTCTCCGCCGGCCTTGGCAGTGACGGCGAACACGGTCGCGTCCTCTTCCTCAGTCGGGCATTGCTCCCCCTTCAAAGAAGAGCAGCTGGGGGCTTCGACAAAGGCGGCGAACGTGGCCCGCGAGCCCGCAAACGCGCCGTCGAGCCACCGATGCTCTCCGCCCACTGTTCCCTCGAGGCGCGGCTCCTTCGGGGCGCCGCAGAGCGAGGCGAGGAAGTCCGCCGGGTGCAGCAACAGCGGGGACGACTTCTGCTGCTGCGGAGGTGGCGGAGGGTCCATGGTGACGACGGGAAAGAGCGTGCGCGTTTCTCTCTCTCGTCGAGCGAATTGCACTCGCTCGATGCTCGCGACGGTTTTTTTTCTCTCTTTTGAGAGCGAGAAAGAGAGAGAGTTTCTTCATTTTCTTCCTTTTTCTCTTTTTCTTCTCTCTCTCTCCCTCTCTCTCTCTCTCTCTCTCTCTCTCTCTCTCTCTCTCTCTCTCTCTCTCTCGCTCTCTCTCTCTCTCTCTCTCTCTCTCTCTCTCTCTCTCTCTCTCTCTCTCTCTCTCTCTCTCTCTCTCTCTCTCTCTCTCTCTCTCTCTTTCTCTCTCTTTCCTCGAGGAGACATGGGGCACCTCCCGAGGGTCCTCTCCGTCTCGGCAAGGCTTGTTGGTCTTCTGCTCCTGCTCTTCCTCTTCGCCGCCGTCACCGCTTTCGCTGCAGCGGAGGCGACGGCGAGCGGCGACGACGGCGACGGAGCGCCGACGACGGCGACGACGGCGAGGGTCCCCTCTCAGCACGAACAAACGCCGCAGCAACAGCAGCAGTCGCACCACTCACCCTGGCGCGTCAGCCCGCTCCCACAGTCCGGACTCGAAAAAGGTGAAAGCGGTGAGAGAGAAGAAGAAGCGGGAGATCCGCGGAGGCCGCAAGACAGGGGCCGCTTCTTTCTTTCTTTCTTTCTTTTTTTTTCGAGGGGAGTTATCAAAGCTGACAAAGACCAAAAAAAACTCCTCCTCCAAACAAAAAAACAGAAATCGCTTCCTCCCCGCTAGCCGCTTCCCTCGCTGCCGTGGCCACGGGCACGCCGGGCGCCGGAGACGCCTGCTTCGCCGCAGCTCTGAGGAAAGCGCTTTCTCCAGGAGCAGGAGGCGAGGAAAGAGCCGAAAATGACGACGACGACGACGAGCTGCCGAAGATCTTGTCCTCCTCCCCTTCCTCCTCCCCGCCTCCGCCGCGGCCCCCTCCTCCGCAGGAGCCGCAGCCGCTGCAGAGCTGCGACCGCCTCGACCACGGCTCGCGCGTCAGGCTTTCGCTGGCCCTGCTCGGGTGCCAGGCCGCGGCGCTGGGCGAGAGGCTCCCGGCGTGCGTGAGCGACGCCGCCGTTCTCAGTGGTGCTCCCTCCCGCAGCGGCGGCGGCGGGGGCGGCCTCTCCTGGAAGAGGAACAAGAGGCGCAGCAGCGGCAAGAACGAAGGCGGCGCCTCGTCTTCTTCCTCCTCCTCCTCCTCTATGAGCAACGTCGCCGCGGGAGCCTGCGCCCGATCGCTCGACGACAGGCACTACGCGACCTTCAACGAATTCTTCGTACACGTCGGGACGTGAGTCTTGAAAATCGGAGAGGATATTTTTTTATATCTTTTTCCTTTTTTTCCGTTTTTTGAGGTTTTTTTTCGTTTTTCGGTCGCGCCGCGCTTCCTTCTTCGCTCTCTCTCCTCTTTTCTTTCCCTCTCTCTCCCCTCCCTGACCCTCAAAAAATTCTCTCTCTCTCTCTCTCTCTCTCTCCCCTCCTCCGCCTCTCCCCCCCCCCCCCCCTCCTATTCCCCATTCCGGAAACGATCCCGAGCGACCGTCAGAATGTGCCTCCTCATAGCCAGGCGCGAGTTCGAGGCCAGCGCCAACCGCCTCCTCCTCGACCTCCAGCGCGGCGCGGCGGGCGCGGCCTCGGCACTCCAGGACTTGCGAACCGGCGTGGGCGCCTCGGCGGCGGCCCTGGACTCGCTGTCGCTGGGCATGCAGTCGCTGCGCGACGAGCAGCGGAAGAAGGCCGCCGAGGACGCCGAGAGGGCCGCGGAGGCGCTCGCCCGCGTCGAGGAGCGCGCGCAGGCGGCGAGACTCGCAGCCGAGAGGGCCGCCGAGGGCGGCGAGCGCGTGCTCGCGCGGCATTCGGCGCTACGGGACCTGCTCGCAGGCGTCGAGGCCTCGCAGGCCGACCGCGCCGCGGCGGCCGCGGCTCGCGCCGAGCGGCTCGAGGCGGCCGTCGCGGGGGCCGCGCTCTCGGCCGAGGCGGCGCGGGGCGCGCAGGACGCCCTGGTCGAGGGCGTGCGGGAACTCCGCGAGGGGGCCTCTGCCCTGTCGGAGATGCTTCGCCGCAGCCTGAACTACCAGAGGAGGCTCGAGGCCGCCCTGCACGCGAGGCTCCTCGGCAGGCTCGCGGCGGGGGCGGCGAGGTTCTACGGCGGCGCGGCCGCGGCGCTGGCGGCGGCGGCCGCCTCGGGGCCCGGGAGGCTCCGCGCAAGCCTGGGACCGGCCGCGGCGACGCTCGGGGCTGCTCTCGGAGGAGAGCTCGCGCTCGACGCGGTGAGAGAAAAAAAACGTGTTTTGCGTCGGCGCGCGCAGCCCTAATTCCGACGCACACTGACAATTTCTTACTTAAACCCTCGTATCAAGCTTCTTCATTTTTTTCCCTCTTCTTGGTACAAAAACTCTCTCAGCTCCAGCACGTCGTCCCTCCCTTCCTCTCCTCGGCACTCCCGCGCCTCCTGCGCCGGGCGGCCGCCACGCTCGCCCTGCTCCTGGCGCTGCGAGTGGCGTGGCGCTGGGAGTCGAGCGAGCGCAGGCACTACCGGAGGGGTTTTGCCGCGGCAGAGGCGAGCGCGGCGGCGGCAGTGGAGGCCGACAGGAGGAGGTGGATAAGGCAGCAGCAGCAGCAGCAGCAGCGGCGGTTGATGATGCAGAGCCAACACGAGGAAGGAGAGGAGGAGGAAGAGCCGCGGCGGCGAGCTGCTGCTGCTGCTGCTGCTGCTGCTGCTGCTGCTGCTTCGGCGGCGGCGACCCCACCTCCCGCGGCGGCGGCAGATCTGGCGGCGGCACCTCTCTCTCGGCCCCTCCCGCCGCTCCTGCCCTTCCCGATGACGGCGGGGAAGACAGCGGCGCAGCAGCAGCAGCATCAGCAGCCCGCGGCGCGCCTGGAGACGCCCCCGACGGCGAGGAGGACGTCGCCCCGGCAGCAGCAGCAGCAGCAGCAGCAGGAGCAGCAGCGGGCGAGCCAGCGCAAGGCGAGCGCCGACGAGGAGGAGCGCGGCGCCACTCTGCCGAAACCGACCGCGGCGCCGAAGAAGGGGAGCTGCGGAAGGACCCCCTCCTCCTCTCAGCAGCAGCCTCCAGCGTCAAAGGCGAAGATGACGACGACGACGCGGAAGAGGAAGGCCGTCAGCAGCCCCGCGACGGGGGGCGCAGCCAGGACGAGGAGCAAGACGGTCGCTGCTGCTCCCTCGGCGAAGCGGCGCAAGTGAAAGGAGGAAAGTTGAAATTTTATCTTTTCGACCTCTCTCTTTCCTTCACTCCCTCTCTCCATTTCCTCCTCCAACTTTGCACTCCCTCCCCCGAAAGCCCACGATGAACTGCGCCCTCGCCACCCGCTCCACCTCCGCGCTCCGCGCACCGACCCGCCAGGCTCGCTCCGGGCGCGTGACCGTCGCGCCCAAGGCGTTCAGCGACGTCAACCTCGTCATCGGAGGGGGTAAGAAGATCTGAAGAGGATGGGCTCGCGTTGCTCGTCTCCCTTTCGCTCGTCATTCTCCCTTTGCTGGACACCTTCGCGCACCTTGTCCACCTCACCCTAGTGTCCGAATTGCCGCTTTCGAACAGCACGCGTCGAAAGGGGCGAAGAGCCCGGCGATTCGCTGCTTGCAATCGACGGTCGCCGCACCCTCGCGAAGGAGGAGCCATTTCTTCTTTGTCGTCGAACGGAGAGCCGAACAAAAAAAACTCGACCCTTTTCCCCTCAAACTCGAACTCAAACGAAACCTTCTCCCTTCCCTCCAAAACCACAGCCACGGTCGCGTGCCTGACGCTCGGCCGCTTCGTCTTCACCCCCCAGCAGCGCAAGGCGTCGGCCAAGGCCGGCCCGCCCATGCAGAACGGCAAGACGCACAAGGAGGCCGGCGACCGCCTCGCAGAGGTACGGTCGTTGAATTGCGATGTTTCATGCAGTTCGTACCTTTCCCTCTCTCTCTAGCCATAGCTCGGCGCAGAGGGGGAAACTGCAGCTCTAAAGCTTGCGAGGTCGCGGGGAAGGAGAAAGCGAAGCGTTCGAAGAGAGAAGCGACGGCGAGCGACCAATCTCTTCGACGTCCGATCGCGTTTTCCTCCTCGGCGCTCACCACCCCACCCCACCCCCGTTACCCATTCGACCTCTCTCAACAACCCCAACCCCAACCCCAAACCCAACAACAACAACAACTACCAACACACGACGACGACAGGAGGCCTCCTTCGCCCTGGCCACCAACGACCCCTCGGGCTTCAACGCCATCGACACGCTCGCCTGGGGCGCCATCGGCCACGCCCTGGGCTACTTCGCCCTGGCCACCAACTCGCTCTCGGCCGCTGGGTTCGACGCCAAGCCGTTTTGAGAGAGGAGCTTTTTCGCTGGCGATGAGAAGTTTCGACCCCTAAGAAGGGGGGGGCGAGTTTTTGACCAGGGAAGCGAGAAGTGGGTAAGCCGCGTGCATTTTTCTTTCGCCTCTTGCTGAGAGCGCGACGAGGCCCAGAAAAAAGAAACGAGAAGAAACAAACAAGACAGAAAAGGGGAAGAGAGATGATTTTTGCAACAAAACTCTCTCTCGATGTTTTCCTTCTTCTGTTTTTCATAACCACAGCACTTTCTCTCCCTGTCTCTTCCGCTTCGCCCCCCCGTTTCCCTCTCTCCTCCATTCGACTAGTAGTGCTGATGTTTTTTAGGGGTGCTTTTGGTTGTACAAAAAGGGAGAAACACAACAACTTTTGCTCTTCCTCTTCCAGCAACGAAACGCGCAACGCGAAATTTCTCGTCTCGAAAAAGAAGAAAAAAAAAGAAAAAAAAAGAAACGACAAAACTCTCTCTCTACTTCTCGTCCGCGAGCTTGTCAGCCCGGTAGAATCTTTTCCTCCAGGCCGTGAGCCACGTCCACGTCAGCGCCAGGAGGACCGCGGCCGCCGCACAGGGGAGGCCGACCTGCGCGAGGGCGGCGACGGTGAGCGGAGGAGGAGGAGAAGACGCGGCGCCCGAAGCCGCGAGCAGCGCCGCGGCGACGACGCCGGCCGCCGCCGCCGCCGCCGCGGCCACGCCCGCCGCGACCGCGACGAACGCGCGCGCCCTCTCGAGCCTCCCCAGCGCGGCGAGGCACACGGAACAGTGCCTGGTGTGTCTCTCCCAGTGATTCAATAGCTCCTCTTTCGGGAGGGGCTTGAGGGACGCGGCGGCGAGCGAGGAGGCCCCGAGGTTGGCGCCCCAGGGCCCGCCGCCGCCGTGCCGCTCGACCCAGTCGTGGAAGGCCCTCACGCCCGAGTCTGCCTGCGTCGCGAGCCAGTAGCTGGACTTCCACCTCGAGGAGGGGGAGGGGGAGGGGGAGGGGGAGGAGGAGGAGGAGGCGGCGTCTGGGTCGGGGGCTGCTGCCGCCGCGCCAGACGAGGGGGAAAAACCTCCCTTCTTCGGAGGCCCGCCCTCCGAAGCCGCCAGCGCCATCATCCTCTTGTAGATCCCGTGCATCACCAGAACGTCCTGGTCCGCCAGCGACTGGCCCAGCACGTGCGCGAGGGACGAGTCGAGGAGCTTGGAGATCAGCGACGACTGCAGGCGGGACAGCAGGGGCGGCCTCTTCGGCTCCGTCTTCCTCTCCTTCGACAACGACGACGACGACGACGACGGCGGCGGCGGCACAGCGGCGGAGGAGGTGCTTTCTCGCCAGGCGTCCGTCAGGGGAGCCCTCTTCGCCTCCCCTTCCTCCTCTTCCCCTTCCACTCTCCTCCTCCTCGTGAAGAACTTGGCGAAGATCATGCTGACCCCGGGCTCGCTCGGAACGAAGTAGATCAGGGCGCAGGCCTCTTTCCCCCTGCTGGGCCCCGAGTCGAAGGTGTAGCGCGTGAAGACGCTGCACGGCGGTTGGAACGAGCGCGTGGCGCGCATGCCGTGGAGCTGCTGGGACTTTGTGTAGCCGCCTGAGAGCGGAGGAGAGGGAGATAAAGAAAGAGAGGGAAAAGGTGAGCGCGTTTCTAGAGAGAGAGAAGAGAGAGAGAGAGGCGAGGGAGAAAACGTTGAAATTTGTGAAGAAAGAGAGAAAGAGGAAGTCCCGAACTCTCTCTCTCTCTCACCGTGCTCCACCTCGAAGCCGGCGAGCGTCACCGGCCTCTCTGCTGAGATCCGCATCTCCATCGGACGCGCACTCTGCCTGGTGTTGGGCCCCATCGTGGTCTCGTGCTGCGAAGGATTTTTGTTTTTTGTTTTTTGAGGTTTTGTTGTTGTTCGTGTCGAGTTTGTTTTCTTCGGCGCGAGTTTTTTTCCCCTCTTCTCTTTCTCTCCTTTTTCTCCGTTCTCTCCTCTCCCTCTCTCTCTCGAAAGAAAAACTGCTCACGAGGAACGGCGCGTGGTTGGGGTCCATGCTGTTCTCCGCCATCAGGAGCCAATCCACGGGCGGCCTCTGGAAGCCCCAGTCCCCTCCGACGCCCGAGGCGCTCCCGCCGTTTTCGACCGCCGCCCTCTCGGGGTCGCAGTCTCCGACGAGCGGCAGCGGCGTCCCCGCGGCGTTCTCGAACCCTCCCTCCCGCTCCTCCTGGGGCCACACGAAGACCAGGTTCTGGGCCGCCCTGCAGGGCAGCGAGCGGAGCCTGGACCGCGGCGACGCGAGCACCGCAGCCTCGGCCCTGGCATCGCTTGCCTGGGGGCACCTGGAGCACAGGCCGCGCTCGCCGCCAAACTCCCAGCCGTGGTAGCGGCACGAGAGCACGCCGCCCTCGAGCCTCCCGTCCGACAACGCCGCGAGGCGGTGCGGGCACTCGTCGGCCGCCGCGCGCCACGAGGGGGGGGCGCCGCCTCCCTCGCTGCCGTCGAGCCACACGACGAGGTTCCTCCCCAGGAGCGTGACCTTGTTCGGCTTTGTGGGGTCGAGCGTCGAGAGGATGGAGCCGATTGGGTACCAGTGCGCTGTCCAGTCGAAAGAGGAGGAGGAGGAGGCGGAGGAGGGGGAGGAGGAGGAAGAGGGGGAGGAAGACGTGGAAGGCGGGGGAGGGGAGGCCGCGGCGGCGCGGGCGGCGAGGGAGGTGAGGTGGCGAGGTCGAAGCCGCGGCGACGACGACGACGTCGATGACTTTGCAACTCGGCGGAAACATCCTTTCCCTTGCGCATTGGTCGGCCTGCCCGCGGCCTTCGGGGACCCGCGGCCGGCAGCAGTTCCTGCAGGGCACTGAGAGGCCCTCAGCATTGGTGCGAAGCTAGAAAATCCGGGGAAACGCGGGGGTTTCTGACGAGAGAGTGTCGATCGACCGCTGTTCGTTTTTTTTTGTTTCGCGAGATGAACGAAGAGTCACTCAGCAAGAGAGAGGGAGAGCGAAAACAAAAATTCATTTTTTTCTCTCTCTTTCTCTTTCCCCTCTCCCTGCAGCCCGATTGCGCGCACCGGCTAGCAGGCACCTTTTCGCCGTCTCCCAAGCACACGCGACGCGGAAAGCATCATCACCAGCATCATGGCGCAGCCTTTCGCCGACCTGAGCAATCTAGGCAGCAGCGCTCGTGCCGCTACTGCTGCTTCGCTCAAAGGAAACATCGTCGGGAGCAGCACCGCCGACGCCGACGACGTCCCCGGAGCCTCGACGCAGGCCGCCCTCGACCGCCTCCTCGGCGGCTCGAACGCCCACCAGCTCGCCCTCGACGCCACGGCGGGCCACTCGGGCTGGCAGCCGCGAGGGAGGGCGGTCGTCGCGACCAAGGCCGCCGCAGTCGCGAAGCCGAGCGCCGCGAATGGTGTCTCGACCTCGGCGGCGGCGACGCACCCATTGAATCCTTCTTCGAGTTTGAACGCTCGAGCTCCTCACGTTCCTGCTCAAGCTCATGACGACGCCGGCGCCGAGGCCGACGACGACGCGTCTCCGCCCAGCAGCGAAGGGCGCGTCACCCGCGACGCCGGGGCGACGCCGCCGATGAGAATTGGCGGCGGAGGAGTGGAAGCGGCGGGGGCGGGAGATAACGGCGCCGCTGATGAGCTCAACGGTCGCGACGACGAAGAAAATGCCTACGGCGACGACGGCCACGAGAGCGGCTCGAGCGGGCCCTGCCAGCTCCCGCCCTTGGCCGCTCGGAGCGCGATCGTCAAGCGGAGGCAGGCCGCCGCGGCGAACAGAGTGAGTGGTAGTTGAGAGAGAGAGAGAGAGAGAGAGAAAGGGCGAACGAGCATTTTTTCAGTTACGGAGAGAGTTGCCTTTTTTTCCCCCCCTTCTGAACCTCGACGACCTCTTCCTCTCTCTTCTTCAAAATCGCTTTTCTTCAACAGGCCGCGAGAATGCCCATGCTCGAGGCTTCCAGCGGAGGCGAGGAGGAAGAAGAAGATGAAGATGAAGAAAATGCTGCCGCGCCCTCGAGGCCTCTTGCTCAAGCTGCTGCCGGAGCCGCAGCAGGGCGGCGGCGGCAAGCAGCAGCTCCCCCCGCTCCGGCAGCGGCAGCAGCGGCAGCGGCAGCAGCGGGCGGCAGCGGCGGCAGGAGGGGCGCGGCGACCAGGAGGAGACCGGCAGCAGCAGCGAACGCAGCATCGAGCGCAGCAGCGAACGCAGCACCAGCTCCGAAGCTCCCTGCCTTGCCCCGCAACGACGCGCTCGCCGCCGTCAGCGAGCTCAACTCGCTCGCCGACGCCCTGCTGCCGGCGCCGACCCCGGTCGCCGAGAGGAGAGGGGCCGGCGCCTCCGCCGCCGGCGGGCCCGAGGGAGGCGCCCCGCGCTTTGCGCCCGACGGCACCCCGCTGCGCGAGAGGCTCGCCCGCGCCTGGAACGGCAAGTCGTACTACGACCGGCTCGTCGAGGCCGCCGGCGCGCCGGGCTCGCCGGCCGCCAATGCGCTGCGGAGGGCCGGGGGGGGAGCGGGCGGCGGTCGGAACGGTCCCCCCTCGCCTCCGCCCTCGCGAGCGACGCTGGGGAGCCACGGGCACCCTCTCGTGCCCCGGGTCGCGGGCCTGGCCAAGCCCCCGCTGGCCTCTGCTCGCGGCGGGGGCGCCGCTCCCGCCGCCGCCGCTGCTGTCTCCGCCGCGGCTGCTCCGCCTCCCTCCCCGCGCCGCGCCGCGGCCGTCTCCGTCGCCGCGGCGGGCCGCGCCCGCGACGCCGCCGTGCGCAGGGCCAGGGACGCCGAGGCCGCGCTGGCCCTGGAAAGGGCGAGCTCGGCCGCGAGGTTAGAGGCGCTCGAGGCCGAGGTGGCGGCGCTGCGGCAGCAGCAGCAGAGGGCGGGTGCGCTGGCAGGCGTCGGCGTCTCTTCCTCTTCCGCCGACGCCGCGGCCCTCCGAGCGCTGTCCGCCCGGTTCCAGCGCCTCAGGGAGGAGCTCGAGGGCGCTCAGGCCGACGTCGAGAGGATGCTGGCGGAGCGGAGGTAAGGCGATTTGTGAGAAAAAGAGAAAAAGAAAAAAGAAAGAGTGCTGGTTTTTTAATTTTTTGAAGAAATTGATCGTGAAAAAACGAAAAATTGATTTACTTTTTCTTTAGTTTTTTTTCTTTTTTTTTTCCACACGAGAAAAGAGAGATATACTGATGGAGGAAATTCTTCAAGTGCTTTGCGTTGTCGTTGTTCCCGCTGCGAAGGAAGAGGAAGAAGAAGACGTGAAAGAGGCCCCTCTCGTCTTTCACCGCCTCACTCTGGGAAGCTCCACCGACGTGAGCGCCGCCGGAGGCAGCGCCGCCGACAGGTCGCGCGCCTCCGCGTCCCCGTCCGCTTCCTCCTCGCTCGGCGGCCGCGGCCTGTCCGACGCGGGCGACGCGACGCGCGCAGCGCCCGCGGCGACCCCGCGCGCCACGCGGGCCGCCGCGGCGGCGACCGGCCGCGCGAGCGCCGAGGCCGCGGCCGACGCCCTGGCCGAGAGCGGCGGCGGCGACGGCGGCGCCTCGTTGGCGTTCTCCTCCTCCTCCTCGAGGCCCTCGGTGATTCGGAGGCCGGCGTTCCCCGAGCGAGCGGCGGGAACGGCAGCAGAGCCGCCGCGCTGCTCCCGCGCCGCCGCTGCTGCCCCCGCGGACTCGACGTCTCCCGGAGCAGACCACCGATTCTGCAGCTGCTGCTGCCGCTGCTGCTGCTCCCGTCTCAGCGGCCTGTGCTGCTTCGAAGAGGGAGCCAGCCTCGGCCCGCAAGAGCCCGCGTTGTTGGAGGCCGGGAGGCAGGGGTCGTCGTCGTGGGACGCGACGGAGGCCGCGGCGGAGCCAGCTCCTCCTCCTCCTCCTCCGCCGCCGCCGACGGCGCCGCCGCCGCCGCGCGGCAGCAGCCCCTCGTAGGGCACAGAGAACAGCGACACCGCCGCCATGGCCCCTCCCGGCGGGCCGAGACCCAGCAGCGGCCTCAGCGAGCTCGGCGCGTCGACGGAGAAGTCGTCGGCGAGGTCGCCCATGAGCGAGTTGCAGGTGCGGCGCCTGACGCGCGACAGGGAGGAGGAGGAGGAGGCGGGGGCGGCGGAGGGCCGCGGCGCCGAGGCCGAGGCCCCGCTGCCGCTGCCTCGCCCCCAGGGCCCTGCGCCTTCGCCTCCTGCTCCTCCTCCGAGCGCGACGTCCTCCCACCTTGGGGGAGAGGACCCGGCGGCTGCGGCGGCAGGCGCCGAGCTGTGGGAGCCAGCCCCCGCCGAGGAGGCCGGAGAGAGGGCCTGCTGCTGCTGCAGCTGCGCCCGGCCCCACTGCTGCGGAGGGGAATGCCCCGCCGCCGAAGCAGGAGCCCCTGCCGCCGCGGCGGCGGCGGCGCGCTGCTGCCGCCAGTGCTCGTTCGCAAACGGAGAGCGGGGCGTGCCCCTCCCTGCCCCTGCCGCCTCCGCCGCTGCTGCTGCGACGCCGCCGAGCTCCAGCGGAGGGACCCCCGCCGCCGCGGCGACGGGAGAGCCGCCCCATCCTCCGTCGAGTGACGACGCGGCGGTCGCCGCCGCCGTCGATGGTTCGTCCCTCCTCTGCCTCCGCCTCCGCCTCCGCGCCCTCTCCCCGTCGTCGTCGTCGCTCCGCACTCCTCTTCCCCCCGTCTCCTCGTCTTCTTCTTCGTCTCCAGAGGTGACAAGGGCCTCCACGCTGATGCCGTCGTCGTCGAAAACGGGGACGACGGCAGAGGCAGAGGGGGCGCCGCCACTGCCGTCGTCTTCTGCCCTCGCCGCCGCCGCCTCGCCCCCTCCGTCGCCCCGTCCCTCCTTCGCCTCCGAGGCAGCGGCGCCGTTGGCAGCGGCAGCAGCAGCTCTCGCCGAAGGAGGAGAAGAAGAGGGCACGACCGCCGGGGTCAGCAGCCAGACCCCCACAAACACCACCGCGACGCCCAGGGCGAACATGACCGCCGAGAGCGTCGAGAACGAGCGGTACTCCTGGTAGTAGACCATGCCCGAGACGATGGAGAAGAGCGTCCACGAGATCTGCATCGTCGGGACGATCACGACGGCGGGGAACAGCCTCAGGCCCTTGTTCAGCCTCGAGACCCAGAAGAGCGCGGTGACGATCAGCGCGAGCAGGCTCGTCCAGAAGAACCACGAGCCGAGCTGCGAGCTCCCGTGCAGCGTCGTGCGTAGCAGCGTCGAGAGCGCCTTGCAGAAGAGCACCGACTGCGTCCCGAGCAGGCCCGAGAAGAGGGCGTAGGAGACTGGCAGGGACCGGGACCAGCGCGAGCGGGCGGCCGCGGTGCGGCGCGGGTCGAGCGAGGCGGCCTTGCCGTGCCTGTAGAGGCAGTAGGCGACGGCGACGCCTGGGGTCGAGTTTTTTGTTTTGTTTTGAAAAGTTTGAGTTTTTGGAGTTTTTTCCCTTCTTTTTTTTTTTTCGAGGAAAAAGAAAACGAAACGGGAAAGAAAGAAAACTCTCAACTCACCGACGACAGCCAGGACCAAGTAAGCGATGTACGCCGGGTTCGTGTAGGCCTTCATGAGCTGCTTGGCGCTCAGGAGCTCGGAGCCGTGGTTGCCAAAGGTGACGAGGAGGACGCAGCCTATGAAAAAAAGTTTTTTCCCGTTTTTTTAAAATTTCCGTCTCTTTTAGTTTCTCCGTTTTCTTCTTCTCTCGCCTTTTCGCCGCGCTCTTTAAAAGAAAACGGAACTTGCTTGCTCTCACCTGTCACGATCAGCGCCGTGGCGCACAGCACTCTCCACGTCACGGCCTCCTTCAGCACCAGCCTTGCGAACACGACGTTGCTCACAAACTGGACGCTACCCAGGGCCGCGAGCAAGGACTGTGCCGCGAAGCCGAAGGAGACGAAGTTAAAGACGTTCCCTAGGGCGAAGAGCGCGATGCCTGCCTGCCACTCCCTGAAGGAGCGAGCCGGGCGAGGCTTTGACGCGCGCTGTCGCCGGAGCTTGGCCGCGAGGACGGCGGAAGGGCCCTTCCCTCCTGCTCCGAGCGAGGAGGGCGGCGGGGAAGGCACGGTCGAGGAGGAAGGGGAGGCCGGGGCGTTGTTCCTCTCAAACTCTTCGAGGGCCAGGGACTTGTTGTGGCCGAGCTTCATCAGGTTCTGGAGGGCAAGAGGGAGAGCGAGGTGTTCGGGTTTTCGATCGGAGGGCGAGAGAGAAGGGAACGAGGAGGAAAGCGGCGGCGGCGTGAGCGAAAGCAGAGAGAGCGTCAGACGAAAAAGAGGTGGAGCCTTTTTCCCCCTCTCGCACGAAGAAAAAGGGGAAACAACAAACAATCAAACGAACGAACGCACCGTCCCGAGGTTAATCAGGATCGAGCCGAGCTGCGACGAGATTGCGGAGTGATGTTAATCAGACGGAGAGGGGCGGGAGAGAGAGGGTGACGAGTGAGTGAGCGAGGACAAAGGAAGGAAGGACGAAAGAAAGGAAAAAAAACCGCCGCTTTGGTCGCGTTTTGATTTCGTCGAGAGCATGGAGCCATCATCATCGTTCTTCAAACTCCCAATCAGCTTCCCGTCGACACGCCTCATCGAGGCGTCTTCGGGCCCCGTCCGCGCGCCCCTGACGGTGCCGAATCTGATTATCAACGCGACGCACCAGGTTGACTGTCGCCCCGACGACCCAGGTCGGCGCCATCGCGACGAAAAGAAACGGGAAAGAAGAGAGCGAGCGTCGTCAAGTGAAAAAGCGATGGTTCTGATCGGAATCTTTGGTGCTGCTCTCTCTTTCACTCTTGGCGCCCTCTCCCGCGCGCGTGGCGTGCGCCAGGAAAGTAAGTGGAGAGAAGAGCACTTCCCTCTCTGCTGCTACAGGCGGCGAGCAGAAGGCGAGCACACGGGGAAACGAGAACGCGAGAGAGAGGAAGAGAGAGGAAGAGAGAGAGAAAGAGAGAGCGAGTCTCTCTCGCTCCGTCGAGAAGTGTCGTTTGCGTCGAAGAGAGAAGAATGCCGACGCACAGTGTCTTTCGCCGCCGCCCCTCTGCTCTCTGCTCTCTGAAAGGGCAGAGGGCCTTTCGCGTTCTCTTCCTCTGCTTTCTCTCTCTCTTTCTCTCTCTCTTTCTCTCTTGAGAGAGAGACAGAGAGAGACATTTGTCTGCTCTCGTGGGCCGGAGCACGACACTCGAGAAACGGAGAGAGAGAGAGAGAGAGAGAGATAGAGAGAGAGAGAGAGAGAGAGAGAGAGGGAGAAAAAAGAGCGAATGTCGTCTGATGCAGCAGCAAACGCTGCAGTCGGCGGCGAGTTCCTCGCGCGCGCGCTGGGCACGGTGCTCGCGGCCAGGATAGGAGGGCCTCTGGTCGTGTCGAGCGATGCGAGAAGCAGCAGCGGCAGCGGCGCAGAGGAGAGGCTGTGGGTAAGGCAGTGCTGTTTTCGTCGTCCCTCCCCGACGCTGCATTCGTTTCGTCGTCGTCCCCCTTGTTTCTCTCACACTCCCTCCTCTCTTCTCTAAATCACCTCAGTTCAACCTCGACTCGCCCCTGCCCGTCGCCGCGGCCGCAGCTGCTGCAGAGGCTCGGAGCTCGACGACACGCGGAGGAGGCAGAAAGAAGGCAGGCTCCGACAGCAACACCAGCTCTGTCGTCGTCGTCGTCGACGTCCTCCTCGAGCCCGGGGCATCATCTTCGTCCTCGTCGTCGTCGTCGTCGTCGCCCGCGACGGCGGCGGCGGCGGCAGCAGCAGCAGCGCCTCCTCGCGATGACGGGAGGCCCCCGCCACTGGGCGAGGCGGAAAACGGAGGTAAGGAGAGAGAGTTGACGATAGAAGCAAAATAGAGCCCTCAATGGAAAGATAAAAACCTCGTTCCGAGAGGGTTTTCCCGCGGCGGTCGCACCTTACCCTTCTCCCTCTTTCTCCCTCTCTCTCTCTTACGCACGCAAACGAAACCCCAGGCCGCGCCCTCCTCGAGCGCTGGGTCCTCGAGTACGTGCCCCCGCCCCCAGCAGGAAGAGGAGAAGAAGGACAGAAGACTGGAGGCGGCTCGAACCTGATGTACAAGTCCCTGGTTGTCGCGCTCCGGGCCGTGCACGCCTCGGCGAGGGCGCTCCCTGCGCACTCCCTCTTCCTCTCTTCTTGCTCTGCCGCTGCTTCTCCTTCCTCCTCCAGCTCGTCGTCCAGGCTCCCGCCGCTGCTGCAGTTCCGCTCGAGCCGCGCCGGCTCGTTCCAGGAAGCAGCAGCAGCAGCAGCGGCGGCGGGAGGAAAAGAAGGAGAAGAGGCGAAGCTGTTTTCGGCGGCCACCGTCGTCGAGGCCTCACCCTCCGTCGGGGGCGCCACCGTCAGGGTCCTCTACCGGCCCCCGGCCGCCGTCGCGGCGCTGCGGGCGAGCAGAGAGGGTCAGAGAAGCAGTGGGAGCAGGAGCAGCAGCAGCAGTAGCGGCAGCAAGCAAGCGCCGCAGCCTCCTCCGGCAGCGCTCGCCCCCCACGAAAACGACACCGGCGGCGGCGGCGACGGGGGGGACCCGGCGGAAGGAGACTCCTTTGTCTCCGGCCTCGGCAGCGGCTTCGTCGTCAGAACTTCTTGTTCTTGTTCTTCTTCTTCTCCTTCCCCTTCTGCTGCGCGCAATAATGAAGGGAGCTTCTCCTCCCCGTGCCGTTCTCTCGGGGGGAGGAGCAGCAGCTACAACAACAACAACAACAACAACAACAACAGCGGCAGCAGCGGCCGCCTGCCCCTTGCTCCGCAGGCGCTCTCGGCGTCGTTCCGCTCCACTCCTGCTTCTTCTCTCCCGACAGAACCGCCGTCGCCGCTCGCCGCGGCCGTGAGAGGGGCAGCGCACGGGGCCGTGTTCGCTCTGGCGGTCGCGGCGAGCGGTGTGAGCGGGCTGCTGCGGGGGAGCGGAGGAGGAAGCGGGGGAGGAAGCGGAGGAGGAGGAGGGGGGCAAGCGACGGCGACGGTGACGGCCTCTTCGCCGCTCGCCTCCTCGCCTCTTCCCTCTTCCCCGTCGCTCGATGCGACACTGCGGCAGCAGCCTTCCTCTTCTTCTCTCTCTTCGGCGACGAGACTGCGGCAGCAGACGGCGCCGATGCTGATCCCCGGAGCAGCCGCGGCCGCGGCCGCGGACGCCAACGGCCAAGCCCTGGCCGCCTCTGCCTCTGCCGGCGGCGGCGCATCTTCCTCCCGCAGCGGCGGCGGGAGCAGCCTCGGGAGGCCGCCCCTCTCTGGCCAGCAAACGACTGTGGGGTCTGCGCCCGCCCTTCGAGGAGACGGCGGGAGCGGAAGCGGCAGCGGGATGCATGCGCTCTCTCCGCTGGCAGCCTCGGGGAAAGCCGCTCTGCCGCCGCCGCCGCCGCCGTCGGCACTGTCCGCCTCGCCGTCGGCGGCGTCGCTGGGCTCGTCTTCTTCCTCTTCTTTCCAGATGCAGCAGCAGAAGCAGCAGCACCATAACCAGAGCTACGTGCGACAGCAGCAGCAGCAGCAGCAACAGCGAGCGCCGTCTTCGTTTCTGCGCTCCAGCTCGATCCCCGCCTCCCCGAAGCTGCCCTTTGCGCCCTCGTCGCTCTCGGGCTCGCCCGGCGGAACCCGAAGCGGCAGCAGCAGCTACTCAGCAGCGGCCGCCTCCGCCTCCGCCGCGGCGGCTAACGCCCTCTCGGACCTGCTGGGCTCCTCGCCGGCGACGGCGCTGCTGGGCGCCGCGACCGCGGCGGGGAGCAGCGCGCTGGCCGCCTTCAGGACCAAGGGCGGCGGCGCCGGGGGCGGAAGCGGCGGCGGCGGAGGGTTTGGAGGAGCGGCCGCGGCGGCGGCGGGACCCTCTTCCTCTTCCTTTCCCTCTCCCTCTTCCTCTTCGCCGTCTTCTGCCCTCTGGGCCGCGGCCCGCGGCGGGCTCTCGCTGCTCGAGCAGCGAGGGGACGGATCCTCTCGAGCGGCGGCTCCCTCCCACTCTCCTTCCCCCGGGGGCGTAGGAGCGGCGCTCGCTTCCTCTGCCGCCGCCGCGGCGGCCTCGTTCTTTTCCCTAGGAGGCAGCGGCGGCGGTTCCGGGAGCCTGACCCCTCGGGGGAGCTTCGGAGCGACTCGGACAACGACGATCAGGATGCATTCGCCCTCGCCCTCGTCCTCCCCCTCTTCCTCTTCTGCTGCTGCTGCTGCGGCGGCTTCTTTGCTGCGGAGCGGAGGGGGAGCGGGAGCGGGGCCAACAGCCAGCGCGAGCTGGAGCGGCGGCGGCGGCTCTCTGCCGCTTCTCTCTCTGGGGCCCCCCGCCTCGCCTTCCGTCCCTCTCGCCCCTTCTCCTCCTTCCTCATCTTCAAAGGCCTCCATGCTGTTTTCGCTGACGGCTCTGGGAGCAGCGGGGACAGAAGAAGGAGGGATAGGAGGGGCGGAAGAAGAGATGCTGCTTCCGTTTGCGCTCGAGGGCGACGACAGCGACGACAGCGACGGCGCCGGCGGCGACAGCGGCAAAGAGGAAGAAGAAGACGCGAGGCGCGAACGGAACGAGAAGGGAGGAAAGATCACCCCTCCTCCGCTTCCTCCCCCTCCGCCGCGGATCCGGACGACAGCTGCGGCGGCGACAGCGGGAGCGGGCGCCGCGCCTGCTGCTGCTCCCGCTTCTCCTCTCGTCTCACAGCCGCCACATCCGCTTCCCTCTTCTTCCTCCGCTGCTCCCGTCGCCAACCTCCTCGCGCTGCTCGACCTGAGCGAGGCTCCCCGGAACGAAGAAGAGAGCAGCAGCAGCAGCAGCAACGACGGAGGCGAAGATGACGCAGGTGAAGAAGAGGGCAGGGGCGGCAGCGGCGACCCGCTTTCCTCGCCCCGCTTTCCTGCCGAAAACCGCGCTTCTTCCTCTTCTTCCCTGTCTGCTTCTCGCCTGTCCTCGTCGTCGTCGATGACTGTCGCAGAGGGCCTGGCGCGCGTCCGGGCTCTGCGCGCGGCGCTGCCGAATCAGGTCTGAAAGAAAGAAGAGGAAGAAACAGAGAATGAGAAGAACGAAGAAGAAAGTAGAAGAAGAAACAGAGAATGAAAAGAGAATGAGAAGAACGAAAACATTTCTGTGAAACAAAGTGAGTATGAAATTATGCGCATCTCTTTTTTACATTCACCCGAATCAGAGAAGGAGGGACAGGTAACAAACAAGCGGGAGAAAAATAAACAGAGACTCGGGGAGGAAATCGGAAAGAATCGCCGGGCGCAAAAAAATGCAAAGGTGAAAAAAAAAAAAAAAGACAGAGAAGAAAAAGAAGAGGAAATCTCTCACTCTTCCGAGGCTCGAGGAGCGCCAGCAGAGCCGTCCTCGCTCCTTCTCCTCCTCCTCTCCTCGGCGGCCTCCCTTGCGGCCTCGACCACGGGGGCCCACCTCAGCACGGGAGAGCACCTCTCCGGGTCCTCCCTGACGGCCCTCGCCAGCAGCGCGACGGCGGCCCTCGCGTTCCCGCGCTGGAGCTCTAGGAGCGCCCACGCCTGCGCCAGCGGGGCGGTTGCGGCCGGGGGACCCCCGCGGTTGAGGGAGAGGCCGGCCTGGAGGACCGCGACGGCCGCGGAAGGCTGGGGGAGGCGGCCGCTGCCGCCGCCGCTGTTTTCGTCGTCGCTGTTGTTTCTGCTGCTGCGGCTCCCGCTCCTCGTCGCTCGCTTCTCGGCCTGGGCCCAGCTCACCCAGGCCTTTGAGTTCTCGGGCTGCAGGCAGACGACGCGCTCGAAGACCGCGAAGGCTCGCTCGTAGTCCTGTTGTCATTTTTTTTTGTGGAGGAGGACGGCGGGCGACGGCGGCGATGGCGAGGGCGAGGGCGAACGACAGCGGCGGAGGGAAAAAAAGGAAAAAAAACCTCGGTGAGCCTGAAAGGCGAGAAGGAGCAGGCAGGGCGCACGCTTGCAGCTTGCAAGCTCACGCCGTTTCTTTTTTTCCCTCCCTTTCCGGTTGTTCGCTTTTTCTCTCTCCTCCTTCTCTCCTCTTTCTCACCTGCTCCCGGCAGAGGGAAAGGGCCCGCGAGTACATTCTGGGCGGCAAGTCCGAGCTGGAGGGCGCGGAGAGGAAGCGGGCGATCCTGGCGCAGAGGGCCGGCGGCGATGACGACAGGGACTTCGGCGGATTTGTTGACCTCAGCATCGGCGACAAAGGCGAGGGCACTCCGCTGCTCGCTCTTGCGACTGCGACCTGGGCTCGCACGCTGGGGCGAGGAGAAGAGAGGCGAGAGCTCCGTTGCGGCGCGCCCCTCGAGCTCGGATGGCCTGCCATGGGCGCGGTTGAGCGCGAGAGAGCGCGAGAGCGACTTTGCAAAAGTTACACCGCGACGACGTCGAGCCGAGCGAGAGGCCGAGAAAAAGTGTTTCGTTTTTCCGGTCCCGATTTTCCCCTCCTATTTTATACTTTTGTCTTTCACAGAGCCCCCCTCGCTCGCCTCCCTGCCCTGCCCCCCGCTCCGCCCCCCAGCCCCCTCTGCGCCGCGACCACGGCAACCGCCGCCAAGGACCCCGCGGCGAGCCACTTGGTGGAAGAGCACCTCCCCGCGGCGAGGGACAGCGCCGAGAGGGGCGCCGCCGCGACGAGGCCGATTTTTCCCGCGACGCCCCCCGCTCCCCTCCCTCCCGCGCCGCTTCCTCCCCCTCCCCCCGCGCCCCTCGCCCACAGGTGCGCGAACAACAGCGCGTGCGCGGGAAGGGCGGTCAGGACGAGCCCGGTCTCCCTCACGGCGTCGCCGAGGACCCCCGAACCCCCGGCGCCCCGAGAGCCGAAGCCCGCCGCCACCCTCCCCCGCACCGCGGCGTCCCTCGCGAGCGACAGCAGCGTCGCCAGGGACAGGGACAGGGCCGCGGCGAGCGCGGGCGGGGCGCGCCCCCTCGCGGGGGAGAGCCCGGCGAGCAGCAGCGGGTCGGGGCCGAGCAGCAGCAGCGCGGGCGCGAGCGCGGCGGCGGCGCGCGCGGCGGCGGCGAGGTCCCCGAGGGCGGCGCCCTCGGCGCCCTCGCCGCCGCCGGCGCCGCGCGCGCCCCCCGGCGAGGAGGCCGCCGCGGAGGCCAGGGCGGCGGCGAGCACGGCGAGGCCGTAGCCGCAGAGGGCCAGCGCGTTGGCGAGGAGGGGCAGGAGCCGCATGTTGGCCCCGCGGGAGCAGGCGGCGGCCGCGGCGGCGCCCGGGGAGGGGCGGCGGGGGCGGTCCCCGCCTCCCCGCCCCCCTCCCCCGGCCACGACTCCCGCCTCCCCCTCCCTCCGCACCTCGACCGAGACCCGCAGCCTGCACGCCAGCGCCAGCAGCAGGGCCTCGGCGGCGGCGATGCCCGCGAGGGTAGACCGCTCGGCGGCGCCGGCGTCCCTCGCGGCGGCGCGCAGCGCGTCGGGAAAGAGCCGCAGCGGCTGCTGCCAGGCCGCCGCTTCGTTCGCCGCCGCCGCCGCCGCCGCCGCGGCGCCCTCGCTCCTCCCCGGGTCGGACCTCCTCAGGGCAGCCGCGGCACAGGCCAGCGCGCCGACCCAGGGCACCAAAGCCCCCCCGAGGGCCGTCCCGGCCGACCTCGACCTCGACCTCGCGAGCAGCGCGCAGAGCGCCAGCGCGACGGCGGAGCCGAGGACCGAGAGGTGGAGCGCCGCCCTGTTCGCGAGCCCGGGCAGGAGGAGCGGGCCCGCCGCGCCCCCCGCCCCCGCTCCCCCCGAGGAGGGGAAGGCCTCCCCGGCGACAAAGGCCCCGACGGCGGCCGCGGCGGTCGCCGCGAGAGAGACCGAGGAGGCGCCGCCGAAGAAGGCGGCGACGGCGGACAGGACCCCGCCGCCGTCGCGCCGTCCCTTTCCTCCTTTCCTCCTCCCGAAGCCTCCGACGGCCGCCGCCGCGGCCCCCGCGGCCGCGGCGCCCACCAGCAGCCACGAGGGGTAGCGGCCCCCGCCCCTGCCGGAGAGGCCGAGGTCCCCCCAAACAGCGATGTCGTCCGCGAGAGAGACCGAGGAAAAGGACGAGGAGGCCTCGGGCGCGTGCCGCTCGTCCCAGCGCAGCAGCGCCGCCGGGCAGAGCGCCCCCAGCGAGCACGCTCCCCCGAGCGCCGAGGCGGGCAGCGGGGGCTGGAGCGCCAGCACTGCGAGCCCCGAAGCCCCCAGGGCCGACGCGAGGGCCAGCGGCGCGCCCGCGACGCCCCCTGCGAGGAGCGCCGGCGCCGTCGCCAGCGCCAGGGAGAGCGCCAGCGCGCCCGCGGCGCTCGCGTGCGTCGGACGGACCCCCGTCGCCGCCTCGAGCGCCTCGAAGACGAGGAAGCGGGCATGGTAGGTCGCGATGGTGCCGAGCAGGGCCAGGGAGACCGCGGCAGTCTTCGATAAGGGAGGGGAGGAAGGAGACGTTCTTCGGTCGAGACCCCTCTTCCGCTCGTCGTCGCCGCCGTCGTCGTCGCCGCCGTTTTCGACCTCTTCGTTTCCGGGAGGAGGCCCGCCGCCTCCGAAGAACGCCGCGGCGACCCCCGGGCCCGCGCTCATCAGCCACAGCGCCGCGGGCCACAGCGGCCTCGACGCTGGAAGGAGGAGAACGGAAAGCTTGGCGAGGCAGAGCCACCTGGTCGCGGAAGCGAAGAGGGCGACGACGGCGTCTGCCGAGGTCGTGGTCGACTTTGACGACATGGAGGAGCGCGAGGAAGGAGAGAGCGCGCGCGCGGCCGCGGAGAGCGCGACCGACGTCGCCACCACAAGGTAGGCCGGGTACATCTCCGAGCTCGAAGAAACCCACGAGGACCCCCCCCGGAGATCGCTCCCTTGGTCGCCGCCGCAGTACAGCGCCTGCTCCAGGGCGGCGAGCCCTGCCGCGTGCAGGAACAGCGCGAGCCCGGCGCCGAGCGCCGCGCCGGCGGCCGAGGCCCCCGCGGCCGCCTCCGTCGCCGCGGCCTTGGCCGCGAGCCCGGGCAGCACCGCGGCGGGCGTGGCGACGACCACAGACGCGAACGCCAGCGAGCTCAGCGACGAAGAGGAAGAGGAAGAAGGGAGGGACAAGTGGCCGTAGTGGTGCCATGCAAACCAGGCCGCCGACGCCACGGCGCCCGCGGCGAAGAGCAGCGAGTGCCGCGTCCTCCGCGTCTCCCAGAACAGAGCAAGCCCGGCGGCGGCGCTCAGAGGGGCAGGGAGGGCCCAGAGGGGCACACCCGCCGCCGCGGAGAGGGCGCAGGCCGCGAGGACGAGGGCGGGCCCGGCGGCGGCGGCTGACTTCGGAGAGGAGGAAGAGGAAGAAGAGGAACCGAAGACGCCGTCGGCGAACGACGCCGAGACGAGGCTTCCGCTTTCCTCTTCGCCGCAGCCATCGTCGTCGTCTTCGAGCAGGCCCGAGGCGTGCATTGCCCCGAAGGCGGCCAGGGGCGCCAGAGCGACTCCTATTTTGCGCGAAAGAAGAGCGCGCGCGAGAGAGGGGGGGGGGTCAAAAAAGAAAAAGTGAGTTTTGTGGTCGTTCAATTTTCTTCTTCTTCAACTCTCTCTCTCTCTCTCTCTCTAAAAAAAAGGGAAAAAACCCTCAAAACGCACCGAGGGCGATCGCGGCCCAGGGCGAAGGCAGCGCCAGATACTGCCCCGCCGAACGGAGCAACACGCGACCCTCGAGCCCGGCGACCGTCCCGGAGCAAGACACCAGGAGCAGGGCGCGGCGGAGGCGACGGTGGGCCCGGCGGGCGGCGGCGCGGGCGGCGGCGCTCGGTGCCGCCGCCGTCGCCGCCCCTTTTCCGCTCGCTCCCTTCTTCTCGAGGAACCAGAGCCCGCGGCGGGATGAGGCTATCGCCGCCAGCGGGAAGCTCGCGAGGAGCAACAGGGCCCAGCCGTGGACGTCAGAGTGCGCCCGGAGGACCCTCCGGTGCATCGAGAGGTACTGAAGAGGCGGAAGCGAGACGAAGAGCGCGGCGCCGCGGAGCGCCGACGCCCGCGTCACCGCGAGCGAGGAAGGAGAAGAAAAAGAAGAAAGAGTAGCTTCCTTCCCCTTGGCCCCTCCCTCTTCTCCCTTCTCTTGGACGACGAACGATGACCTCAGGGGCACGCAGAGCGCGAAGTACAGCACGAAGAGCGCCGCAGAGGTGCCGAAGGGCGCGGCGGCGGGGCTGAGCGCCGTCAGAAAGACGAGCCCGGCCGCGGCGGCGCCCAGCGGCAGGGCCGACGAGAGCAGCCCCTTCTCGAGAGACAGCACCGCCGCGGGGTGCTGCCGCTGCACCCACCGGAACTGCAAGGTCGCCCAGCAGCCCGTGGCCAGCAGCGTCGCCGCGTTGAAGGCCGCCGCGAGGAAAGTCAAGAACAGAGGCCTCGCGCCTCCCTCGGCGGGCGCGCCCGTGAGCAGCAGGCCGGCGTTCGCGCCCGCTAGCGTGGCCCAGGCCGAGAGGAGCGTGGCCTGGCGCGCGCCGGCCGCGTCGAGCATATAGGTGATGGCGGCGCCGGCCTGGGGATGGGAGTTTTTTTGGTTGAGTTTTTTTGGAGGAGGTTGAGAGAGAGTTTCGTCGTCGCCAATGGTCGAGATCAATTGGCTTGAGTTTTTTTCAGTTCCCCGCACTTTTCCTGTTTTTCGCATTCCCCTCTCTCCTTCTCTCCTCACCAGCAGCACCCAGAGCACGATCGCGTCCGCGGAGCCTGCTACGACGGCCAGCGCCGGGAGCAGGGCCAGCGCGACGCGGTCGTTGTGGCGGAAGCGCGCGCGGGAAAACTGCAGCGTCAACGACGACGCCGATCGGCCGAAGTGAGATCGATGGGCGTCGTTGTTGTATCCTCCTCCTGCAGCAGCGGCGCCCTGCTGGCCCGCAGAGCCGCGCCGCATTGGAGAGAGAGAGGAAGTACTTGCCAAGTTGAGAGAGAGAGAGGGACGTAGCAGCAGCAGCAGCAGTTCCTCGTTCGTCCTGCTCCCCTTTGAGCGAGCCTTCTGACGAGACCAGGCTTGTATCGGGCTTTTCTCTCTCGCTTCACTCTTCTTCCTCTCCATTTGTCGGAAAACCCCCCCTCTTCCAAAAAAAAAACTCAAACATGCTCTCCTCCGCCGCCTCGACCGGCACCGCCCCCTCCCGTCTCGAGCGCCTCAAGCGGTGGTACAGGTCCGAGACCATCGACCCCGTCAAGCGGTCGTGCAACCTGGTGAGAGAAAGAGAAGAGAGAAAGGAGAAAGGAGGGAGAGCAGAGCGATCAAACTCGAGTCGCATCTCAATCAGTCGTCCGCTCATTCTTCTCTCGTCTTCTCTCCTCTCTCATTCCCCACGCAAACAACTTCAACAGAGCCTCCTCCGCGCCGTCGGGCTGTTCGTCGGCGGGGTGATCGTGGCTCGCAACTTTGGAGACGCTTTCAACGTTTGAGCGGAGAACGAGAAGAGAGAAAGAGAGAACGAGTTGATTCCGAACAGAGCGTTTGCTCGACCTCGACCTCTTCTCTACTCTCTCTCTGAAACCCCGCGCCTCCCTTCGCTGTTCTCCTTCGCTCCCTCCCCCCCCCGCTTTTTGTAACCCACATTGATTAAGATAAAAAGGAACTGCACATAATTAGCGACAGTTGGCGAGGAGCAAGGGAAAGAGAGAGCCAGAGCTTGCTTGCTTCTTTTTTCTCTCTTCTCTCTTTTCCTCTCTCACACACACCTCGATCTCGCCATCGGTTCGCTCGGATGGAAACATGGACGCCGACGCCGCAGCCGTGAAGGCCTCTGCTCGCCAGAAGTGGTCTTCGTCCTCGCGCTCTCGTGGCCGTGGCGGAGGCCTAGGCCGTGGCGCTGGCCGAGGGCGAGGAGGAGGAGACAACGAGAGCGAGCGCGGCGCGAGAGGCGTTGTTCATCCCGCCGGCGGTGACGCCGACGACGCTCGTTCGACCTCCTCCTCTCCTTCCTCCTCCTCCTCTTCCGACGAGCCCCCTCCCCCCGCGGCCGACCTCCGCGAGCTCCTCGCCTCCCTCGGCCCCCTGGACTCCACCGTAGCGCGCCGACGCCGCCGCTTCTCGCTGCTGCTCGCGGACGTGGGCGGCGGCAGGGGCGGCGGCGACGACGGGAGAGACCCCCGCCGGCACTTTGCCGTTGACCCGGGCGGCCTCTCGGCGCTCCTGTCTCGCCTGCGCGCCTCGGAGGTGCTGGGGCTGGAGCGCGGGGTCATCAGCGACGGGGAAGATTGGAGCGGCGAGGAAGAGGAGGAAGAGGAGCGAAGCGAAAGCGAGGGCGAGAGCGAGGGCGCCAGCAGCAGCGGCAGGAGCGAGGGCGTCGAGGGCGGCGAGGAGGAGGGGGAGGGACGGCGGCGAGCGGCGGCGGCAGCTCGTGCTCTCCCTGCTCAGCAGCAGCCCCCGCCGTCGCCAGCTCCGGCCGCCTCCTCCGAGAGTAAAAACCTCGACGACGAGCTCGACGCGCTCCTCGGACTGTAAAACAAAAAAGAAAGAAAGGAAGCGAACGAGACCGGGACAACGAAAGATTTCACATCATTTTTCCCTTTGTTTTTTTTACATTTTCCCTTTCTCTCTCTCTCTCTCTCTCTCTCTCCCTCTTACTTTTCATCCTCCTTCCAATTCTCCTCACGCGCTCACCGTCATCGCCGCCACCGGAGAATACGCCGCGAAAACGGGAGGCGGCGGGAGCGGCGGCAGGGAGGCCGAGGCGAGGAGGTGGGGAGGCGGTCGAGGAGGCTGAGAGAGAGCGTCGTCGTTGTCGTCGCCGGTGCTCTCACCTCCTCTCCCGCCCCCGCTTCCGCTCCCTCCTCCTCCAACCCCCCCGCCGGGCGCGGCGATCAGCTTGAACAGCCCCGTTCCCGGAGCCATCGGCATCCCCATGATGATGCACTCGCTGACCCCCCTCACGGGGTCGGCCGCGCCGCGCAGCGCCGCGTCGAACAGGTGGTCGGTCGTCTTCTCAAAGCTCGCCAGCATCAGCACCGAGTCCTTCATCTTGGCGATGCCGAAGCGCGTGATCCCCAGGACCTCGCCCTTGTAGGTCATGCAGTCCGCGAGGAGCATGTTGTGGCGCGCGTCGACGCTCATGCCGTGGGCGCCCTGTTGTTGTGGACGTTTTTTTTGAGGAAAAAAGTTTTCTTTTTGGTTGGGAAAAAGTTCATCGACGCTCGGAAAAAACCCGAAAGCAAAAAAAAAGAAAAGGTCTTAGAAAAAGTCTCCTCTCTTCGTACCATCGTCGACGCGACCTCGGCCGCCAGCGACGCCCTCGCGGCCTCGATCCCCAAGACGCGCTCGACCTCCATCACGTGGTTGGTCGTCGTGCGGGTGCCGTCGACCCCGGGCGCGGCGAGGACGGCTCCGAGGTCCCTGCCCTCGACGGTCAGGACGCAGCGGTCGCCGTTCCTCGCGTCGCCGCCTCCGTCGCCGTCGTCGTCGCCGCCGTCCCCGGAAGGGTCCTTCTTCTTCCCCTTCTTCTTGTCCGCCTGCTTCCTCGTCAGCACGGCCCGCTCGACGCTGGCGACTCCCCCGACGACGGCAGCGGGGAGGGCGCGAAGCAGGGCGTGGAGCAGGAAGAGTGTCGAGGGGGTCGAGGCGTTGGCGGCGGCGGCGGCGGCGGGGCTGACGCCGCGAGAGGAGGCCCGCCGGGTCGGCCCCGCGGAGCCCGACCTCGCCCTGCCGCTCCCGCCCCCTCCCTCGAGGGACGCCTCCTTCTCCGCCGCGGCGGCCTCGCCCGCGACGGCGGAGGCGGCGGCGGAGCCCCTCCGCGCCGTCCCGGCGGCCGGGTCCCTCTCCTCGGGCGGGAAGACCCAGAGCTCTCCCCCGCCCCCTCTTCTGGTGCCGCCGCTTCTGCCGCTCTTCTTTCCTCTCTTCCTTCCGGGGTCGACGACGCGGACGTGCTCTTCTTTGAGGCGGAGCTTGGGGGCCGCGATGAGCGCGGCGGCGACGGCGGAGGCCGGAGGGGAGGGGATGCCTCCGTTGGTGTCGTTCTTCTTCTTCTTCTTTCCAGCTCCTCCTCCTCCTCCTCCTCCTCCCCCTCCTCCTCCTCCTCCCTCGGCCTCCATCTCCTCCTCGTCGTCCTCCACCTCCCCGCCGTCGCCGTCGCCGTCGCCGCCCCTCCGGAGGCGGATCCGGATGTAGGCCGCGCCGCGCGAGCCCACGACGGCCTCGACGGACTCCGCGACCTCCGCCAGCGTCGTCCTCTGCAGCGCCTCCTGGACGCGCCTCGCCGCGGCCTCGCCGTCGTCCTCGAGCGCGACCTCGATGATGGGCGTCGAGATCGCGCGCGCCGCGTTGATGATCTCCTTGACGCGGGGCACGCCCAGCGTCACGTTCATCGCGGCGACCCCCGCGAAGTGGAACGTCTTGAGCGTCATCTGCGTCCCGGGCTCGCCGATCGACTGGGCCCCGACCGCGCCGACCGTGCCCCCCGGGGAGACGCGCTTGGCCTCGTACCTGGCGGCGGCGGCCGCGACGAGCGCGAAGACGTCGGCCGCGGTCGTGTCGGAGCAGAGCGAGCAGGCGAGCTCCGCCGCGGAGGCGGCGCCGCCCCCGGCCTCCCCCGCTGCTGCCGCCCGCGCGTCCCTGGGGGCGCCGAGCCGCTCGCGCAGCTCGCCCGCGCGCGTCGCGACGCCCGCGAGGAACGAGGAGAGGTCGTCGCGGAAACGCTGCGAGACCGGGATGGGGAGGTCGACGGCGTGGCCGCTGGCGGTGATGAGGACCCGGGGAGGGGGGGGGCGGCGGGGAGCGCCGTCGCCGCTGCCCGCCGCCGCCGAAGCGGCGGCGGCTGCCGCCGCCGCTTCGGCGGCCCTCTTCGCGGCCGCGGCCCTCTGCCTGCCGCCGCTCCCGCCCTCGCCCTCCTCAAAAACGGTGACGAACGCCGCCACGGCCTCTTCGGCGGCCCTGGAGAGCTCCTCGGGCAGCGGGGCCAGCAGGGGAGGCGGAGCAGCAGCAGCAGAGTCCCCGTTCTCCCCGCTCCTCCTCGCCGCGCGCTCCCTCCTCGCCCTCGCGGCCCTCACTCCGTCGAGCAGCCTCCCCAAGTCCAAAGGCGCCTCCGTGTCCCCGCTCCCCCCGCCGGCGTCCCCGGACCCAGCTCCCTCCATCGTGCCGGGCTCGAGCCCGTCGTCCCCGTAAGAAAGCGCGACGACGGCCCCGGCCGCGTTGCGCACCGTGCCGTCGTAGGCGACGAACAGGTCCTCGAGGGCCTTCATCAGCCTGCGGGACATGTAGCCCGTCTCGGCCGTCTTGACCGCGGTGTCGACGAGTCCCTCCTACGTTGTTGGTGTTTTTTGGACAGGCGGGAAGAATCCGAGGCGGGAGGTGTGAGAAAGAAAGAAGAGGCGGGGGGAAAGGAAAAAGAAAAAAGAAAAAAAACGGAAAAAAAGCCCCGAAAAACTTCAAAACAACTCCCAAAAAACTCAAAAACTCGACCCCCCCCCCCCCGGACCTCTCTCGACTTACCCTTCCGGCCATCGCGTGGAAGAAGAACTCCGCGGGCCCCAACCCCTCGTAGAAGCTCGACGCCACAAACCCCCTCGCCGCGGGCCTCCTGTCCCCCCGCGCGAATGCGGGGAGCGCCCGGCCCCGGAACCCGTCGGGCGGCCTCGCGCCGCCGACCGACTGCTGCCCGACGCAGCCTACCATCTGCGCGATGTTGATCGGCGAGCCCTTGGCCCCGCACTGGGACATCAGCAGCGGCGCGTTGTGCCTGCCCAGCCCGGCCATGCAGAGGCGGGAGACGCCCTCGCGGACGCCGTTGAGGGCCGCGGCGGCGGCGGCCTCGAGGGCGGCGCGGGCGTCGCGGGAGGCGGCGGACTCGGGGGGCTGGTCGGAGGGGGACGAGGAGGTCTCGTCCTTGACCCCCCCCGCGCCCGCTCCCGAGGCCAGGGCCGCCGCCTCCGCGACGGCCTCTGCGCGGGCGTACGCCTCGACCAGCGCGGCGCTCTTGGCTCCCTCCAGCCCCGGAGCCGGAGTGACGTCCCCGATGCCGACGGAGAGGCCGCGCTCGCCGATCCAGCGGGCCGCGAGCGCGGCCAGCCGCCGCATCGCCGCCGCCGCCGCGGGCGCGCCGCCGGCGCCGCTCGCCAGCGCTGCAAACAGCCCGCCCTTGCCCCCGCCGCCGAGCGTCCCTTTCCCCAGCCGCCCCAGCAGCAGCCTCGAGTCCCTGAAGAGCACGAAGCCGTCGTTAGGGCACAGCGCGCCCGTCCCCGAGGCGTGGGTGCGCTCGGTGAGGCAGAGGTTGACGGCGGCGGCGGCGTCGGCGGCGGCGAAGCGGCGCGCGTCGTCCGAGTGAGAGGAAGGAGAGGGAGAAGAAGAGGCGGCAGTCGCGGCGTTCCCCTCCGCGCCGCCGCCGCCGCCGCCGCAGCCAGGAGGAGCACCGGCGACGGCGCTGCCCCAGCTGTCGCCCCCGTCCTCGCCGCAGCGACCCCCGCCGCTCTTCCCGTACGAAGACGACGAAGGAGGCGAGGGCGAAGGGCCGCACCCGGCGGCGGCGGAGGCCGCGGCCGAGGCGGCCGAGGGGCTCACGAGCACGGAAAAGAGCTGCTTGCCCGACCAGCGCTCCACGGGCTTCAGCAGCGCCGGCACGGGCAGGTCCACGGCCTCCGCTCCCCCCGTGGCGTGCGCGCAGAGCTGCCCGAAGCTCGAGCGCGGGAACCAGCTGTCGCGCGACGTGAGAAGGTGCGCGGCCGTCAGAAAGTCCTGCGTCGCGGCGACGGTGAGCTCGCCGTTCTTCGGCGTCGCGAGGTTCGCCCCGACCGCCATCAACTCGCGGGCCTCGGCGCGGGCCTCCTCGGTCTGCGGGACGTGCACGTTCATCTCGTCCTGGCGGTGTTTTGTGGGAAGAAAAGAAAAGGAGGGAAAAGTAGAAGGGAGAAAAGAGAGAGAGACAGAGAGAGAAAAGGTGAGTTTTTTTTTCGCCTTTATCTCCCTTCTTTCGACTTTATCTCCCTTCTTTCGACTTATCTCTCTCTCTCTCTCAGCGCTCTCGACCCCCGACGACCCAACTCTGACGACCCCCCCCCAAAAGAAAAGAAAAGTTAAAGAAAACAACTCTTCTCACCCCGTCGAAGTCCGCGTTATAGGGAGCACACACGCACTCGTTCAGCCTGAACGTTCTCCCAGGGAGCACCCTGACGCAGTGCGCCATCAGGGACAGCCTGTGCAGGGACGGCTGGCGGTTGAAGAGGACGACATCGCCGTCGGCCAAGTGCCGCTCGACGACGTCTCCGGGAGCGAGGTTCGCGGCGATGCGGCGGCGGTCGCCGTACTTCAAAAACCAGCGCCCTCCGTCGGGGAACCGCACGAAATTGGCCCCAGGCCAGCGAGACGCGCCAGCCAGCACGCGAGCGCGGAGGGCGTCGACGTTGTGGGCGGTCACCCGCTCCGGATAGGTGAGCGTCGTCGCGACGCAGCGCGGGACGCCCACCTCGGCGACGCCGAGGTTGGGGTCGGGCGAGATGACGGTCCGGGCGGAGAAGTCGACCCTCTTCCCGGAGAGGTTGCCGCGGAAGCGGCCCTGCTTGCCCTTGAGGCGCTGGACGAAGCCGCGGAGGGGCTTGGCCGAGGAGCCGCCGCCTCCGCCGCCGCCTCCGCCGCCGCCGCCGGGCCCGCCGCCGCCGCCGGGGCCGCCGCTCCCGCCGCCTCCCGCGTGATAGGCCGGGGGCAGGCCCGGAAGCTCCGAGTTGATGTACATCGCGGCCTGCACCTGCAGGAAATCCCAGTGCTCGAGCAGCGAGGCCACGTGCGCGCCGTCGCTCAAGGCGCGGCCGACGATGTTGTTGACGTCGATCAGCGTCATCAGCTTCATCGTGACGTCGTCCTCGTTGGTCCCGGCCCCGGCCCCGCCGTCGACCTCGACCGAGGGCCTGATGCAGACGGGGGGCACGGGAAGGTGCGTCAGCAGGAGGTGCTCTGGCCTGCCGGCGAGGCCCAGGAGCTCGGCGTCGGCGTCGGGCACGGCGCTGAGGAGCGCCGCGGCGCGCAGCGGGTGGAGGTCGTCGGCGAGGCGGCGGAGCCCCGCCTCGAGGGAGGCGCTGGCGTAGGAGTTCGTCGTCGCCGGTGGGGGGGAAGAGGGGGCGCCCGAGGAGGAGCCGGGCGCGGCGGGCTCTTCCCCGTTGGCGGCGGCGAGGGCGGAGGCGGCGGCAGCAGCAGAAGAGGCGCCGCCGCTCATTCCGCCGCCGCCGCTCTCTCTTCCTCCGCCTCCCCCTCCCCCGAGCGCCGCCGCGGCGTCGGCAAACTCCGAAGCGTACGCCGCAAGCGCCTCGCCCATGTGCCTGCCGGAGAACCGCTCGTGCGAAATCTTGAGCGACCCGGGCACCTTCTTCACGGGCCCGTTGGCGGCACCGCAGTGCGGGCAGGCGCGCACGCGGCGGCAGCGGTCGGCGGCGCGCTTGAGCGCGGCGGCCCTCGGTGCCCGCTCCGCCGGCGCGTCCGCTGCCTTTTCGGAGCCGCCGTTGTTCTCGCTCCTGTTCCCGCTCCCTCCGCTCCCTCGGATGGCGCGCATCGCCCTGGCGCGCTCCTCGGGCGGCAGCAGCAGCCGCGAGCAGGTCTTGCAGACGCACTGGAGGGCGTGGAGCGTCGCCTTGAAGTAGCCGATGTGGAAGACCGGGAGCGCGAGCCGGATGTGGCCAAAGTGGCCCGCGCAGTCGGCGAGGGAGCCGCCGCAGGTGGCGCAGGCGGGGCCCTTGGAGGAGACGCCGAGGCGCGGGTCGAGGACGCCGTTGGGGGCGGGCTTGCGGTCCGGGATCTGAGAAAGAAGTTAAAAAAAAAAGGTTTTTCGGTTTTTTTGGTTGAGGTGAGGGTTTTCATCATCGTCTTCTTCTTCTCTCTTCCTCTCTCTCTTCCGCTCTGTCTCTTTCCATTCCCCCCTTCCGAATACTCACGTTGTAGAGTTGCCTCTCGAAGACCTGGAGCTCCGAGGTGCGCACGATCTCGTCCGGGGACATCAGGCCGAAGCGGATTTGTTTGCTGTTTTATTTTTTTGATGTCGGTGTTGAGGTCGAGAGGGAGAGGGTGAGCGAAGAAAGGAAAGGAAGACGACGGCTAGCAAATGCTCTTTTTTGTCAGTATCTTCCCCTTTGTTGCCTCTTTCTCTCTCTAGTTCCTTCAACTCTCATCCGAATCTGAAACTCACATCCTGCGAGGCACGTCAGGGGCACGATAGCTCTCATGCTTGGGAGGCGGAGGACCTGAGGGGGCTTCGCCCGCGGGAGCGGCGGAAGCAGATGCCAGAGGACCGGCGGCCATCGCCGTTGCCGGCTGCCTCGCTCCGCTCATCGCAAGAGCTTTACTTGTTGCTGCTGCCCTCTCTTTGCGCGCTAGAGCTCTTCGCTGAGAGAAACTGCGATACTGTTATCCAGGATACTGTTATCCAGGCGCAGGGAAGAGGCAGAGAGCGAAAAGAGCGACCGAATCGAATGAAGTCGAACGAGTCTCTCTCTCTATATCTCTCAGCAGCTCTCCTCTGTTTCGAAAGTTTTGAGGAGTTCAGAGCTCATTTCGATCGAGACGGCGAAACCGCATCGATCGAACTGCCCCATTCTTCCTCTCGCGCTTCGGAATCGCACTTTATCTGTCCGACGAGACCGGCCTTTTTTTTCATTGGTACCTCCTGTATCAAGGGGGACGCACTCTCACCTCCACCTGCGGGCGCGAAAAAGGACAAGGATCTGAGAGCGAGGGCTCGAGAAGAAGAAGGAACGAAGAAGAAGTCGAGGGTGACTTCGATTCCCAACGATGGGCGTCGAACCCCCACCCTCTCTTCTGTCGGAAGGCAACCCGGCCTCTTCTTCTGCTGCCGTGAACCCGAACCCGACCGCGTACGTCGACGAGATCGAGCACCTGGGGTTCCCCATCTTCTTCGCAGAGCTGGAACTGCTCGTGTCGAGGCTGAAGAGGCGGGCTAAGGAGGAGGAGCAGCAGCGAGGAAGCGGAGGAGCAGCGGCGACCTCGACGGCGACCTCCTCTGCTCCTACTCCTCCTTCCGAGGGCGGCGGCGGCGGCGGCGACGACCCCCCGGGCCTCGCCGCCCTCCGCACCCTCCAGTCCCTGCAGGCCTCCCTCTCCTGTCGCCCCCCCGCGGCGACGGTGCTCCCCTTCCAGAGGGCCTGCGAGGAGTGCCTGCTGGCGCTGCTGCTCGACGTCGGCCCGCTGGCCGCGCCCGTGCGGCGGAGGGCCGCCGCGGCGCTCGCGCTGCTGCCCGCCGTCGGGGACCGCATGTCGCTGTACGCGCTGGCAGGGAGGCTCAAGGGTGCGCTGAGCCCCGCGGCAAGCAGGGGCGGAGCCGTGGCGGCCGCGGCGGGGCCCCTGGCCCCGATGGCGACCGGCCGCGCCGCCGCGGCGGCAAACAGGGCCGGCTCCCTCTCCTTCCCCGCCGCCTCCGCCTCTCCTTCCGTTCCCCCGCCTCCAAACTCGCCCCAGGCCCTGGGAATGCTCGCGAGGAGGTCCGCGGCGAGGCGGACGGGGGCCCTACAGGCCCTCGCGGCGCTCCACGGCGCGCATGGCGCCCTCCTCGCCGGCGGCGCCGCGGAGTCCTCTTCGCTGGGGGGGGCCCACGCCGCGGCCGCCGGCGCCGTCGCCGCGGCCTCTTCTTCCCCGCTGAAAGGAGGAGCAGGAGGGAACCTGATCCCGGGAGACCCCACGGGGGGCCCCGCGGGCGCGGTGAGGGCCGCCGCGCTCGAGCTCTGCGCCGCCGTGGCGGCCTCGACTCCGGGAGAGAGGGCCGGCTCCTCCGCGGCGCTGGCCGCGGCCGCCGCGGCGGGGCTCGCCGCGCTCAAAGACGAGGCCTCAGGGAGGAGGCACGCCTCGACGGCGAGGGCGGCGCTGCGGTGCCTTGCCGCCGTGGTGGAGGCCGGGGGGGAGGTGCTTTGGGGGGTCGGCGGCGGCGGCGGGAGCGGGAGCAGCGGAGCAGCTCCCTCTTCTTCCTCGAGCTCTACCGCCGCTGCCTCCTCCTACTCCTCCTCTTCTTCTCCCGCTCCTCCTCCCCCTTCCGCAGCAGCTTCTTCTTCCTCCTTTTCCCGCAGCAGCAGGAACACGGGAGTCGGCGCCTTCGACTCCATCAGGGACGCGGCCCTCGCGAACCTCGACGGGCCCGCGGGTGCCGAGGCCGGCGCGCTGCTTGGCGCGCTGGCAGCGGCGGCGGCGGCGCCGGCGGCCGCAGCACTTGCTGCGGCCCTCTCCGCGGCCGCGGCGGCGGCGGCGGCTCCTGCGTCCAAGTCCCCGCGAGGAGGCTCCGCCCTCTCCTCCTCCTCCGCGGCCGCCGCCTCCCGCCCTCTGGTCGTGGCCGCCCTGGCCCTCAAGCCGCGGGTGCGGGCTGCCCTCGCGGCGCGCCTCTCGGGCGCCGTGAGGACGTGCCTCGTCTCCCCCCTGGCCTCCGCCGTCGCGGCCGGGAGGCGGCTCGAGGCCTCGAGCCTGGCTAGAGGGTGGGTCGCGTTCGCCCAGCTGTCGGCGACGAGGGGGAGCGGCGGCGAGGCGCGGGGGTCGGGCTCCTCCTCTCGGCGCGACGACGCCGCGTGCGTCGCTGCCGGCGTCGCCGCCGTCCGCGCTTTGGGGGACGCCGCCCTCGCTGTCGCGCGGTCCCCGGCCCCGCTGCGCGCCGGGGTCGCCGCGGCGGACTGCGGCAGCGCCGGGCTGGTGGTCCTCGTCGATGGGACGGCGGAGTCGTGGGGCCCGCTGTGCTGCGCGCCCGTTTTGGGCAGCTCCTCGCCGGCGTCTGCGGCCGCTGCCGCCGCCGGCGCCGCCGCTTCTTCCTCTGTTTCCGCTTCCGCTTCCGCGTCCGCCGCTTCCGACTTCGCCTCCTCTGCGGCGTCCGTTGACGACCTACCGCTGGCCTCGGCCGTGGCGGCGGCCGCCCTCAGGGACGGGTGCCTGCGCTCCCTCGGGGAGGCCGGCCAGAGGGAGCTGTTGCGGGCGCTCGCGGCCCTCGCGGCCGAGGGCGTCGCCGGCGTTCACGAGGGAGGAGCGGGGCGAGGACAAGGACAAGGAGGACCCCCTCCTCCTCCTCCCTTTTCTTTCTGCCCCATCGTCACGTCGGCGGCCCTTGACGGCGTCTGCGCCTGTCTCGACGCCTTGGGGGAGGTCTGGCCCGAGGACGCCGAGGCGCTGCTGCTCCCCCTGGTCTCGCACGCGCTGCTGTCGTCGCCGTCCCCAGCGGTGCGGGCCGCCGCCTCGCGCGCCGCCGCGGCGCTGGCCGTGGCCGACCCCTCGCGCCTGGCCCCGCTGCTGGCCTCCGCGCTCGACTCTGTTGTGCGGTCCGCGGGAAGGCTCTCGGAGGCCGACGCGGCGCTCAGGGGAGCGGAAGAGGAGGGAGCGGCGAGCGTCGCCAGGGCCTCGCTGCTGCGGAGGGGAGCGGCGAGGGGCGCGGCGAGGGCGGGCGTCGCCGCCGCCGCGAGCGGGCGCTCCGCCGCCGCGGCGCTCCTCGAGGGGGCCGCCGCCGGAGCTGCCGCCCTGCTCGCGGTCAGCAGCAGGGCCGCGCCGCTGGGGATCCCCGCCGCGCTCTACTCGGGGGCGATGGCGGCGGCGGACTCGCTGCTGCTCGCAGGCGCTGGCGGCGGCGGCGGCGGCGGCGGCGGCGGGGACGAGAGGAGTGGAGAGGAAGCCGTTGCCGCCGGTGCTGCCGCCGGTGCCGCTTCCGCTTCCGACGAAACTCCTCCTTCTTCGACTCCTCTTTCCGAGTTTGCCCGCGGGGAGTGCCTCGCCGCAGGGTACACGCTGCTCGGGGCATGCTGCGCCTCCCTGCCCCTGCCAATGCTGCTCTTGCAGCAGCAGAGGCAGCAGCAGCAGCAGCAGGGCGGCTCTTCCTTCCCCTCCTCCTCGGCTGCCGTCTCGCTGCTCTCGCGCTGGCAGCAAGCGCTTCCTCACGAGGAGGGCGCGCCCCATCGGGAGCGGGCTCTGATCCGCTCCCGCTGGCTGGCGCCGGCGATGCAGGCCCTGGAGGCCTTCGTGGCGAGGCCGATGCGGGCCACTTCTCGAGGTGAGAGGGAGAGGCTGGCGAGGGCCGTAGGGGCCATGCTGCGGAACGCGCCCGTCGTTGGAGGAGCGACTGCAACAGTGACGACAAGAACGACGACGACAGCTTCTCTCTCGCCTCCTCCTCCGAGCAATGCCCCGCTCCTGCTCGCTTCGGCGGCCTCCGCGGCCCTGCGCTGCCTGGCCTCGCTCCCGGACCCGGGGGGCGCCGCCGCCGCGGACGCCCCGGCCTTGGCGAGGGCCGCGGTTAGGGCCGCCCGCGGCGCGGCGAGGGGCGCCGGCGCCGCGGCGGCGACGCGCGTGCTCTCGCGCAGGCTCGCCGCGGTCTCTTCCTCTTCTTCCGTTTCTTCGAGCGCTGCTGCTGCTGCTCGTGCCGCCGACGCGCTCGACGGCGCCCCGGCGGCCCCAGGGTGCAGCGCGCTGCGGCCCCCCTGGGCCGTTGCTTCTTCTTCTCCTTCCTCCGCAGCCGCTCTGCCCCCGCCGCCGCCGCACCCCGTCTCGGCCTCCGAGGAGCTCCTCGACGCCCACATGACGCTGCTCGGCGCGATGCTCCCCTCGCTTCCCGAGGCCAATCAGGTTCAGGTGCTCTCTGCCCTGGCCTCCGCGGCGGGCGGCGGCGGCGGCCAGAGGGGCGCGAGCGGGGACGGAGCTCTCGGACCTCGAGCTCCCTCGCCGCCGAAGGCTCCGGAGGGAGCGACGGCGACAGATGGGAAAACGCCCCCGCCTCCTGCTGCTCCTCCCGCTCCCTCTCCCTCGGTCTTGCGCCCGGTTGGCCGAGCCCGAGCAGCAGCGGCGGCCGCCGCCGCGGCGGCCGCGCTCGCCGGCCTGCCGCCGCTCGCCGCGAGGCACCGCGCCGAGGCCGCGTCAGCGAAGGCAGTCGCCGAGGCGGCGATGACGCTGGCGGAGGCTGTCCTCGCGGCGGCGTCGAGCTCCGTGAACGCTACGACGACGGCGAAGACGGCCGCGCAGGCGAACAGGAACGTGGAGTCTTCCCCGAGCAAGGGTGCGAGCGCGAGCGCCGCCGCTGCTGCCGGCAACGACGATGACGACGACGAATCGGCGGCCGCCGTCGCCCCCTCCTCCTCCGCTGCCGCGGCCTCAGCCGCCGCCGCCGCAGGGCTTGCCCTCCGCCGCGCCTCCGCCGAGCTCTTCGCCCTGGGCGCCGCCATCGGCCCTGACGCGCTCGCCGCCGTCGCGGTGCGCGCGCTCGCCAACGCGGCGGCCGCCACGCCGTCCCCGCCGCGCCGCGCCGCGCTCGCGCTCGCGGCTGGCGCCGCCTTCCGCGCCAAGGGCGGGCTCGCGCTCTCGTCGTCGACCTCGGCCGCCGCCGCCTCCGCCGTTGCGGCCACGCTCGTCGCCATCGTACGCGCCACGCCCTCGGCGCCGCGCGCCGGCCTGGGCGACGCCAGGGCGGCCGCGGCGGCGGGGCTGGCGCTCGTGGCCGAGCACGGCGGCCCGGCCTTCGGCCCGCGCGCGGCGAGGCCGGCGCTCTGCGCCGCCGCGGCGATCCTCCTCGACGAGGGGGACGCCGGCGGGGGGAGGGACGTCCCGGGGCTCAGGCCCGCAGCGGGGGCCCTCGCCAACGCCGCGGTGGCGGCGCTGGGCCCCGAGCTGCTCGCGGGCGGGGGCGAGCACGAGACGGCGAGGGCGGTCGCCCGCGAGATGCAGTCGCTGGCCGAGGAGGAGGGCTCGAACTCTCCTTCTTCGACTTTGACCCCGGCCTCTTCCTCCTCCGACGACGCCTCGGCGGCGCAGCTCGCCTCGATCCTCTACTCGCAGATGCTGATCCTGTTCGCGCCGCAGGCCGCTCCGCCCGGGGCGCACGCCCCCGCGTTGCTCGCGGCGCTGCTGCCGTCGAAGGCCTCGAGCTCGTCTTCCTCGGCAGCGTGCAGGGACGCCGCCGCGGCGACGCTGCGTCACCTCGCCGAGAGGCCCGGAGGGGCCAGGGCCCTCTCGTCCATGACCGTCAGGGTCGGGAGCGGGAGCGGCAGCGGCAGCGGTGGGATGAGCGCCGAGGTTGCGACGCTGCTCGCGCTCGACGCCGAGGCGGCGGCGGCCTCGGCCTTCTCTTCTTCTTCTTCTTCTTCTTCTTCTTCCTCTTCTTCCTTTTCTTCCTATACTTCGTCGGCGGCGACAACGACGGAGTGGCACCTCCGCCGCGTCGTCCTCTCGATGCTCTCCGCCTGTATCTGCCCCCCCGACGACGACGAAAAAGGACCCTCTTCTTCTTCCTCTGACGTCAGCGGTGCCTGCAGGAGGTGGCTGTCGCTGTGCTCCGACGTCGTCTTGGCGACGGGGCCCGCGGTCTCTGCCTCTGCCGCTGCTGCTGCCCGCGGGGGCGACGGCGGCGAGGGCGACCTCGGCGAAGTCGTCGACGACGACGACGACGACCAACCGCCGCCTCACGCCGCTGCCGCCGCTGCCGCCTCGTCCTCCTCCTCGCCCTCGGCGCAGCTCACCACCTCCCCCCGCCCGCGCACGCGCGCCTTCGCGGCCCTATGTCTGCTCCGCCTCGTCGGCGACGCCCCGCGCCGCGACGTGAAACGAGGGATCAGCTGCTCGGACCCTCTGGCGCCCCTGCTTGGAGACTTCGTCGCCGTCGGGTTCCGGCTCGCGACGGGCGGCGGCGGCGGCGAGAGGAGCGGCGGCGGCGGCGGCGGTGGAGGGGCCTCGGCCGCCCTGCTCCGCCCGGTCGGCGTCGAACTCCTCTCGGCGCTCGTCCGCCGCTTCGGGCGCGCGGTCGACCCCGTTTCTGCCGCGCGCGCAGAGGCCGAGGGGGACCCGCCGCCTCCTCCGCTGCTGGCGGCGTTCGCGGCGCAGCTCCTCGCGGCGCTGCGCGGCGCCGTCGGATCTTCGAGCGACAACTCTTCTTCCTCTTCTTCTCCGCCTCCTCTGCCGACGGCTGTCGCCGCGGGGGCCGCCCTCGCCTCGGCCATCGTCGAGGCCGGGCTCGCCGACGGAGAGGGCGGGGAGAGCAGCAGCAGCGGGATGCGCGGGGCTTACGAGGCGGTTATCGACTCGGCGCTCGAGAGGGAGGGGCTCCTTCCGCCGCCGTCGCCTGTCGGCGAAAACGGCAACGGCGGCAACGGCGGCGGCAGGGGCGAGAAAACAACCCCTTCCTCTTCGCCTTCCCCGTACGCAGAGTGGGTATCTTCTCTGGCCCGCGTCGCCCTGCTGGATGCCTCAGCGAGGATCTACGTCTCGGACAAGCGTGGGCAGGGAGGAGACCCCCGCCGAGGGAACCGCCGCCGCCTCCCCGTCAAGGGGTGGCAGGAGCTCCTCTCGGCCGCCGCGGCCGCCGCGGCGGCGCCGGACGCGGAGGCGCTGCTCCTCTCGGCGGCCAAGGTCTCCGTCTGCGGCGTTCCCCTGAGCTCCTGCCCCCCGGCTCTTTTAGAAGCTGCGGCCAGAGCGGGCCCGGCGGTCCTGGCCGCGCTGGCGAGGAGCAAGGACGAGGAGGAGGGAGGCGAGAAGAGGGAGGGGGAAGAGGACGACGAGGGCGCCTCTTTGACTCTGCTGCTGTCTTCGGCGCGCCTCGCCGCCGCTGCCGCCGCCGCCGCCGCCCCGGCCTTTGCTCCCTCTCGCTTCGCGCTCGAGGCGGCTCAGCTGGCAGCAGAGGCCGTCGGAGGGGCCGCGGCCGCGGCATCATCATCAACAGCAGCTGCGTCGTCGCCCTCTTCGCGCCGCTCTGTCGAAGAGAACGAAGAAGAGGAGGGCAAGGAAGGAGGAGAGGCCGGGCCCGGAGGAGGAGGGGGACGGCGAGCGGCGGCGGAAGAGCCCCTGGCCGCGGCCGCGGCCGCGGTCTCTGCCGTCGCCCGCCGCGCCCCTCGCTGCCCGCCTCTCCGAGCCGCCTCCGCCGTCGAGCTCGCTGCCGAGCTCGCGGTGGCGGCCCAATCTTCCTCTTCTTCTCCCTCCTCTTTGGCGGTCACAGCCGCCGCTCTGCGCGCCGCAGCCGAGGCGGCGCCGGCAGAGGCGCTGGGCGCCTCCTCCGCCCTCGTCGCCCGCGGCGCCGCGGCGCTCCTCGCCGTCGTTTCGTTTCCTCCCTCCGTCTCTGTCGACGCCCTCGCCGCCGCCGCCGAGCTCCTCCGCCGCGCGGAGCCCAGGAGCGCCGCCGCTGCAGCGGCATCGGGGCTCGCACGCGCGGCCCTGGAGTCTCTCGGGGCAGAGATCAAAGCGAGCGGGGAAGCTGCCGATGCCGTCGCCGCCGTGCTCAGCGCCGCCGCCTCCGCTTCCGCTGCCGATGACAGCGGCTGCAGCGGCGATAGAGGCCTCCTCTCCTCGGCCGCGGCGGAGGCTGCGTCGTCGTCCAGGGAGCTCCTGAGGGCGACCCTGCTCTCTGCTGCTCTCCGGCCGGCTGCCCTGCGCTCGCTGCGGCGGCTCTGCTCCTCTCCCGGAGGCGAGGGAGAGAGAAAAGGGAACGACGGGCAGCTTTCGGCGACGGAGGCGCTCGGAGCGGCGGTCGCCGCCGTCGCCGCGCTTTCGGCCTCCTCTCCCGATTCCGCCGCCTCAGCTCTCGAGGTCGCCGCCGCCGCCGCCCCGGCGGCTGCTTTGGCGGTGAGAAACGCCGCCGCTTCTTCCGTGTCCGACGTCGAGTCCCTGAGAGCGGCGGGAGATGGGCTGCGCCTCGCGCTGCTGGCGCTCCCTCTGGCGGCGGCGACGGGCGACCCGAATTCCGCCGCCGCCGCGGCAGACGCGCTCGTCGCCCTCGCCTCCGCCGCTGCGGCCGCCGCCGACGCTTGCCCGCCGCCCCTCCTCGCCGCGGCCTCGAGGGCCCTGCGCGTCGCCGCCGGGGCGGCGGAGACGGCGGCGCTGCTCCGGGGCGCGGTCGCGAGGCTCCCGGCCGCAGCGAGGGCGAGCCTTGCCGCCGTCGTCGCAGGAGGAGGAGGAAGCGGCGGCGGAGGAAGTATTGGTGGAATAGGGAGTGCAGGAGGAGGAGGAGCCGCCGGGCCCGTTTCTATCGCGTTGCCTTCCTCTGCTGGTGCTGGTGCTGGTGCTGGTGCTGCTGCTGCCGGGGCTTCATCTTCTTCTTCTGGGGCTCAGCCGTCGATCAAGCTCAAGAGCTTTACGTGAGAGAGGACTGGGACAGAATGAGAGAGAGAGAAAAAAAACTGTGAACGAAAAAGAACGAAACGAAAAATCAGAAATTCAAAAAAAACTCACCGCGAATGTCGAGCCAATTGTGGGACGACGACTCTGCGGAGGGTTCCCTGTGGTCCCGCAGCTTCGATTTCGATGACTGCGACGGCGATCCTGACTGCTCCGTAAAAGGAAAGAAGAATAAGACGCTCTCCCTGCTCGTGGAAGAGGTGCGACTGATTTCGTTTCAATCTTAGGAGATCAACGCGGCGGCTAGAACGCTTGGTTTTTTCCTCCGTCTTCTTCTTCTCATCCTCTCCTCTTCTTTTCTCGTGGTATATAAGCAATCAGGAATGGAACGCCGGAATCGGCGGAACGTGCTGGGAGGGAGGCGTGCTTCTCGCGAGATTCCTGAGGTGAGTGTAAGGAGTGACTGGGTTTCCGAGTTAAGTCGAGAGTCGGTTTCCTCTTTTTTTTTCTTTCTCAACCTCGACCTCTTTTCGACTCTGAAAAAACCCTAAAAACCAAAAACTAGCTCCCCGGCCTTCGCCTCCCTCCAAGGACTCCCCACGGGCAGACCCTTGCGGGCCATCGAGCTGGGCTCCGGCGTCTCGGCCCTGCCCTGTCTGGTCGCGGCGAGACTGACGCGGAGAGGAAGAGCAAGGAAAGGAGAAGAAAAAGGAGTGAAAAAAGACGAGGAGGAGGACATCGGCGGCGACGGCGGAGAAGAAACCTCTCCCTCCTCTGTTCCTCTCTTCTCCGAGATCTTCGCGACGGACATCGACGAGTGTCTCCCCGGCCTCGAAGCCAACGCGGTCAAAAACGCCCCTTCCGCGACGAGCGTCGAAGTCGTGAGGTGGGAGGAGGAGGGAGAGGGAGAAGAGGGAGAAGAGGGAGGAGGAGAAGGAGAAGAGGGGGGAGGAGAAGAGGGAGGAGGAGAGGCAAAAGCAGAGGAGGCCGCCGCCGACGGCAAAGGCAGAAGAAGGCCCCAAGCTCTTAAACTCCTCGACCTCGACTGGCGCCTCTTCCCGCGAGCAACCGCGTTCCTCAAAGCCCCCTTTGACGTCATCCTCGTCGCAGACGCCGTCTACATCTCGGAGCTGATGCCCGCGCTGGTGGAGGCCACGCGTTGCGTCTGCGACCAGGGCTCCCTCGTCCTCCTCGCCTACTTCCTGCGCTCAGAGTCGGCGCACGCCCGGTTTTGGCCCCGCCTGCGCGCCGCCTTCGACTGCGAGCACATCCCTGCCGCTTCCTTCGGGTGCGACGGCGCGGACAAGGGCGATGACTCTCGGGGCCTGTTCCGCCTGAGGAAGAGGAGCGAAGAGGAGTATAGGGAGTTGGAGGAGAGGCGGAGAGTCGAAGAGAAAGAAAAGGGAGAGCAAGAGGAAGAAGAAGAAGAGAACAAGTAGATGAAATCTTTCGTCTCCCTTGATTGTAAATCACGCGAAGAAAAACGAAGCAGAAAGCACACTGCGCAGCGCTGAAGCGAGAGAAAGAAGGAGAACAGATAAAGGAGACCGAAACCGGGGGCCCCTGAGAAACCGCCTGCTCTTCACACACAAAAAAATCACCGCTTTTTTTTTTTTCATTCCTTCTTCGGCTGCGCAAAGCCGACGCGGACGGCCCGGCCGCAGAGCACCGCGCCGTCGACCTCCCTCACGGCCCTGTCGAGCTGCTCCTCGGTCAGGAAGTGGACGTGGGCGTACCCCCGGGATTTTCCCGTGACCTTGTCGGTGTGGAGGCGGACGCGGGTGACCGCGGAGCGCGGCGGCGGCGGGGGGAGGGGCAGCGAGGAGGGAGGGGGCTCGCTGTCGCCGCCGCTGGCGCCGGTGCTCGCTGCAGCCGCCGCCTCTTCACCCCCGGTCCCGCCCGCCTCCCCGGCCCCCGGGGCCAGCGCCTCGTTGAAGAGCGCCGCCACGTCCTCGGCCGAGGCCTCGAACGCGACGTTCCCGACGTAGGCGACGCTGTAGCCAGGGGTCTTCGGCGCCGGGGCGTCGAAGGCGGGCTTGGCCGCCTTCCCCTCGGCCGCCGCGCCGCCGCCTGCGCCGCCCGCGCCCTCGGCCCCTGCCCCTACCTCGCCCCGCGCCCCGACCTTGCACCTCTCCACCTTGACCCGCACCCCCTCCAGCATCGCCCCGTCGCACTCCAGCGCCTTTGCGTACCCTTCGTCGTCGGCGAAGGTGATGAAGGCGATCCCCCTGAAACGGCCCGTGTCGGGAAAGCGGAGCAGGCTCATGGCCTCGATCTCGCCGCACCAGCTCCAGTACTCGCGCACCTCGGCCTCCTCGTACTTGAAGGGCATGCCTCCCACGAAGACGCGGCGGGCGAGCGGATCTTGGCTGCCGGATGAAGAGGAGGGGCGAGAACTATCTCCGTCCCTCTTGTGGGTCTTGACGCCGCCGCGGGCGCGGCGCTTGGGCGCGGCGTCTGCGGCGTTGTCGCCGTTCGCGGGCGTGGCGGCCGTCGAAGGACCTGCCGCAGCCGCAATCGCCTTCGCCGCCTCCTCGGGCACCGCCTCCCTCTCGACGGGCACGGCATCGTTCTCGAGCTCGGAGAACTCGAACTGGAAGGAAGAAGTCGTCGCGGGAGGAGCGGCGGCAATAAGATCGGCGGGCATGGAAGCAGCTGCTGGAGCAGAAGCAGCAGCGGCAGCAGCCTCTCCCTCCTCGCCTTTCTCCTTCTTCTTCTTCTCCTCCTTTTGCTTCGTTGCGTCAGCGAAACCCAGCGCGTCGCGGATGCGCGCTGCCTCCTCTGCGTTCCCCGGACCCGAGGGAGCCGTACCGTTGCCCAGGCCCCCCTTCCCGCGCTTGCGGCGGCGCTTCCTCTTGGCTCCCTCTCCTTCGGCGCCTTCGGCAGCAGCAGCAGGAGCTGCCTCTGCCACCGCCGCCTCCTTTGCGACAGGAGCAGCAGCAGCAGCGACAGCGGGCGTCGCCGCCGCCGCCGCCGGAGGAGCTTCGGCGAGCGTTGCCGCGGGAGCGGCAGCAGCAGCAGCAGCGACGGCGGCGGCGGCGGCAGCAGCAGCGGCCTCGCGCTCGCGCTTCTTCGGCCTCTTGGGCGCCTTCTTGGCCGGGGTCGCCGTTTGCTCGATGGCGTCGGCAGCCAAAGCCGGCGGCGTCGAAGCAGGAGGGGGAGCGGCAGCGGCGGCGGCGGCGACGCTCTTTGCGGAGACAATGCTTTTACCCTCCGCGCCTTTCTTCTCCAAGATCACAGACTCCAGCGACGTGTACTGCTGGTAGAGCACAGAGTTCGCGTCCGTCTTCCTGCCGATGTAAGGCGACTGTTGTTGGAGGCGAGGAGGAGGAGGGAGGGAGAGAGCAATGTGAGGAAAGGTTGAGCAAGGCATGCGGAAAAAGGCAAAGCCGCCGACGCCGAGCGATAGAGCAGCTGCTTGCTCTCTCTCTCTCTCCCCTCGCAGCCTCTCTCCCTCTCTCTCTTTCTGGGAATGAGTAGCAGCTTCACGTACCTCGCGCACGCCGCGCCCTCGCGTGGTGGACGCCATGATTGACGATGAAGCAGGGGAGAGAAGAGTCGAGTGAAGAAGTAAAAAAGAGTCGAAAGAGTGGCTTGAAGGCTCAACGCCGTATCTCGTGTTTCACTCTCGCCGAAGTTGGACGTTCCAACGTCGACGCCAGCAATTGACTACGCTCACTTGGTTTGCGCGCCAGGCCAAGGTCTACTCTCGTTCGAGAGCATCAGACCTA